>ERZ1370068.1949-contig-11907_pt1 | contig 22251 bp, 26 predicted proteins | sample MGYA00561227_ERZ1370068 | MGnify/ENA primary metagenome ERZ1370068 (study PRJEB38410, sample SAMEA6850437) | metagenome | study: Metagenomic assessment of the ecological functions of the soil: analysis of the soil microbiota associated with the... | reverse complement strand
TGGCGCACTTCCTCGGGCGTCTCGTACCACTTGACGCGCTCGCCGATGCGGCTGCGCAGCCGCCACGCCCGGGACTTCGGCGCCGCCTCGATGGCGGCCTGGACCGCCCGGACCTGGTCGGCGACGTCGTGCCCGGCGCCCGGCGGCGGCTCCGCCGCCGCCAGCTCGGCCACCTGGCCGAGGTTCCGCTCGGCGGTGTGGCAGAACCCCCAGTCGGCCCCGAGCACCGCCGTCACCCGGGCCAGGCTGATCTCGTCCGCCCCGGCTGCTGGCCAGCTCGGCTGGCCCGCCGTGGCGAGGCCGTGATCGGCCAGCAGGCACGCGGCGTCCCCCAGGTCCTTGTGGTTGATCTCCCACACCTGCAGCTTGGTGAGCAGCAGGTCGGCTGGGCTGAGCGTCGGCCCGGGCCGTCGAGCTGGCCGCGCAGGTCGAGCCGGTGCGACATGGTGAGCTCGTCGATCACGATGTCGACCGACCACTGCCCGTCCGGCGCCTCGTAGTACAGCCTGGTCGCGCCGTGCAGCCCGTTGAAGAACCTGTCGGGCAGGTAGCCGCGCCCCTCCAGGATGGCCCGGAACGGCTGGCTGGCCGTCTTCCCACCGCGAAGTCCGGGTCGGCGTAATCCCGGGCGAACGGCTCCGAGCGCACGCTCGGGCAGCGCAGCCAGAACGCCACGCCGCCGAGCAGGCGCGCGGGCAGACCCGGCCGCCGCCACCTCGGCGCCGATCGACTCGGCCTCGTCCCGGATGTCGGCGAGGATCCGCGGCGGGCTCTCGGTCATCGGCCGCCCATCACCTCGCCGGATCAGGCTCCTCACTCCGGCGGGAGCTCCTTATAGACGAAGCCTACGTTCACGCCCTCCCGCTTACGCAGGTACAGCGGCACGTAGTAGAGCAGCAGGCCGAGGACGATCAGCGCGGCCAGGAACGCCGGGATCCACCAGCAGTTGTTCGGGTTGCCGTTCATCACCAGGGCCGGGTACTTGAGACGCGATGCCGATGATGATCAGGAACTCGATGATCGACAGCGCGCCGGTGATGTAGAGCACCGGGACGCCGAACCAGTTCACGTTGGCCGGGGACGCCTGGTACAGGTCCGGCCGCCGCCGCGGCAGCGCGATCGCCGCGGCGCCCACGATGATCACCGCCAGCGCGTCCAGCCAGCACGATCATGCCCAGCACCAGCTGGAACGAGTGCGAGTAGACGCTCCAGATCACCACCAGCGCGATGATCACGTTCGGCGGTCAGGATCGCGGTGACCGGGAGTGCGTCCGCTCGTTCACCTTGGCCAGCCCCTCCGGCATCAGCCGGTCGAACGACCAGGCGAAGAACGACCGGATCGGCATGTAGCGTGTTCGCGATCATCGACGGCAGGCTCCAGAACAGGAACGTGCCGAGGATCAGCACCGGTCAGCACCGGGGTGTTGTAGACCAGCGCGGCCAGGAACTGGTAGAAGGGCCCGGACGGGATCATGTACGCCGGGCTCGGCGAGGTTCAGCGCGTAGACCAGGTTGTAGCTAGGCGATCCGGAACAGAGCCTGCGCGCCGAGGATCAGCAGCGCGACGTCCCAGATCAGCGCGCCGAACATGACGCTCAGCTGGCGGTCGCCGGTTCGAGCGCGCTCTTCAGCTCCCCGGACATGTAGACCGACCAGAAGTTCCACATCATGAAGCCCTGGATGGAGAACAGCGTCGGCAGGGTCGCGTTCAGGTTGCCCAGGTCCGGGTGCGCGCTTAGCGGCGTTGGCCCTGGCGATGATCTCGGCCGAGGTCCCGCCGCCGAACTTGTGGTTCACCGCGTCGAGGTGGGACAGGAACCCGTGCCGGGAGCCGACCAGCAGCACCGACGAACGCGATCAGGGTGCCGAGCCATGGCGATGATGAACGCGCCGTTCTGCCAGCGGAACGTGGTCTTGGTGCCGCGCATCAGGATGAGGGTCTGCAGCACGACCATGGCCAGCGACGCGATCAGGATCCAGGTGGTGTTGGTCTGGAACGAGTTTCCCCAGCTGACGAACGAGTCGTTGTTGGCCAGCACGCCGAGCGCGACCAGCGCCGGGCCGAGCGCGAACACCGGGAAGAACTTGGCGAAGAACGCCGCGCCGAACAGCCCGCCGAAGATCATCGCCACGTTGGAGATCAGCGACAGCGGCGGGGACAGGACCCGGCTCACCCAGACGTAGTCACCGCCCACCCGCGGCATGCTCGCGGCCAGCAGCGCGAACATGATCAGCACCGGGATGTTGATGATCAGCGTGATCAGCAGGACACCGCTGGGCGAGGCGCCGGGGAAGGCCACCAGCGTGAAGAAGATCGAGTAGGCGATCGTGGAGCCGATCGGCGCGGAGATGACCGCGTTGAAGATCGTCGCGTCGACCGCCGACGCCTCGCGCACCAGACCGGTGCTGTTGCGGACGAACAGGCGGCCCGTTCTGCTCTCAGTCGTCACAGCACACACCCACCTTGCTGGTGGTGACCACCGCTATAGCGCTTTGTCGTGAGTGAAGCACCGTGTTCTCATGAGTGTCAAGAATCACTTACGGACCTGGGCCGCGGCCGCCGGCGAGGGCCGCCAGGACCGCTCACGCGGGCCGGGCGGGACGGGCGGCACGCCGCGGGCTGAAGGGCGGCCGGAGCAGGCAGGATGGCGCCATGGCCAGGACGACGATCTACTTCGTGAGCGACCTGCACGGGTCGAGCGTGTGCTTCCGCAAGTTCATCAACGCCGCCCCGATCTACGGCGCGAACGTGCTGGTGCTCGGCGCCGACCTGGCTAAGCAAGGCCATCCAGCAGATCGTGCGCCAGCCCGGCGGCCGGTGGTCCGGCCCGGTTCGCCGGGGTGGAGCGGACGGTCGAGGACGGCCCGGAGCTGGCCGCGCTGGAGAAGCTCATCGCCGACCACGGCTACTACCCGTACCGGGCCGAGCCCGGCGAGCTGGAGGCGATGGAGGCCGCGGGAACCCTGGACCGAGGTGTTCCTGCAAGCTGATGCGGGAGCGCCTCACGCAGTGGCTGGAGATCGCCGACGAGCGGCTGCGCCCGAAGGGCGTGCCGCTCTACTTCATGCTCGGCAACGACGACCCGCCGGAGCTGGCCGCGCTGCTGGACAGCGCCCCGTGGGGCACGAACTGCGAGGACAAGGTCGCTCTGGATCGACGACGACCACGAGATGATCAGCTGGGGCTACTCGAACACCACCCCGTGGCACACCTACCGGGAGGAGACCGAGGAGGAGCTCGCGGCGGCCATCAAGCGCAACGCCGACCGGCTGACCCGCCCCGAGCGGGCCATCTTCAACCTGCACCCGCCGCCGCTGGGCACCCAGCTCGACGACGCGCCGAGACTCGACGACGAACCTCCAGGTGCAGGCGCGTCCTCGGCCAGGTGCAGTACGCCCCGGTCGGCAGCAGCGCGGTGCGGGAGGCCGAGCTGGAGCGCCAGCCGCTGCTCGGCCTGCACGGCCACATCCACGAGTCGTCCGGCGTCCGCCGTCTCGGCCGCACGATGATCATCAACCCCGGCAGCGACTACTCCACCGGGGCGCTGAACGGCGCGCTGATCACCCTGGACAGGGACAAGATCAAGGCCCACCAGCTGGTCCGCGGCTGAGCCCGGCGATGCCCGCCAGCGCCATCCGCTCCGCCGCCGCACGCGTGCGAGGTGCTCGTCGCGGTGGACGTCGGCACGTCCGGCGCCCGCGCGGCCGCGTTCGACCTGCAGGGTGACGCCAGCTGGGCAGGTCCGCCGCCCCTTCCCGACCGCGATCCCGCGCGACGAGTGGGCCGAGCAGGACGCCGCGGCCTGGCGGCGGGCCGCCCTGTCGGCGCTCGGCGCGCTGATCGCCCAGCTCGGGCCGCGCCACCCGGTGCTGGCCATCGGCCTCACCGGCCAGTGCCCGTCGGTGGTGCCGGTCGGCCGCCGCGGCGAGCCGCTGCGGCCCGGCATCATCTACCGCGACAACCGGGCGGCCGCCGAGTCGCGGCGCTGCGCGAGCGGTTCGGCGACGCGGACCTGCACGCGCGCACCGGCCAGGTGCCCACCGCGTTCTACACCGCCGCCAAGATCGGCTGGATCCGCGCGCACGAGCCCGCCACCTTCGCCGCGGCCCGCCTGTTCCTCCAGCCGTCCGGAATACGTCGGGCTGGCCCTCACCGGCGAGCCGGTCACCGACTGGACGCTCGCTCAGCTGCCACCGCCATGTTCGATATCACCCAACGAATCTGGGCGGCCGATCTCCTCGCCTGGCTCGGCCTCGACCCGGCCCGGCTGCCCGTCCCGCAGCCGTCCTGGACCATCGCCGGGGAGCTGCGCCCGGCCCTGGTGCGCCGGTTCGGGCTGGCCCGCCCGGTGCCGGTGATCGCCGGTGCCGCCGACAGCCTGGCCTGCGCCCTCGGCGCCGGCGTCACCGCGCCCGGGCCGGTCAGCGAGATGGCCGGGAGCTCCACCTGCCTCAACTCGGTGGTCGCCGAGCCGCTGCCCGACCTCGACGTGGCCATCTACGCCTCGCCGATGGGGCCCGCTCAGCTACATGACCGAGACCGGCATCAACACCGCCGGGGAGGCGCTCGACTGGGTCGCGGCGCTCGCCTACGCGCGGCCGCGGCGGGCGGCCGCGGGTCGGCGACTACGAGCGGCTCGACCGGGAGGCGGCGAGCGTCCCGCCGGGCGCGGACGGGCTGCTGTTCGTGCCGGTGCTCGGCGACGGCGAGCGCGACGACCCGGCGCTGCGCGGCACCGTGACCGGGCTGTCGCTGCGGCACGGCCGCGCCGCCTGGGCCCGGGCGACCATGGAGGGTCGCGTTCGGCATGCGGGCGCTGCTCGAGGTGCTCGGCCGGGGCCGGGAGCCCGCCGCCGAGCTGCGGGTCTCCGGGCAGGCGGCGGGGCTGCGCACGTGGAACCAGATCAAGGCCGACGTGCTCGGCGTGCCGGTGCTGCGGGTGCCCGGCGACGCGACCGCCGCCGGGGTGGCGATGCTGGCCGGGATCGGGGTCAGCGCCTACCCCGGCCCGGACGAGGCGGTCGCCGCCGCCTGCCACCCGGCGGAACCGGTGCTGCCGGACCCCGCCAGCGCCGGAGCGGTATGACGCCGTCTATCAGCGGTACCGGGCGGTGCTGGCCTCCGACCTGGCCCGCGTCCGTACGCCGGGGGCGGCAGGGTGATCCGGTGCCGCCACATCGCCCCTCGATATCGGCCCGGGTCCATGTGCCAGCATGCTGCCAGCGGTGCCGCTGTGACGGCGGCCCGCGTGATCCAGGCGGCGCCCGCGCCGCAGAAAGGCTCCTGTTATGCCGGTCGTGCAGGCCAACGGCCTCGACATTCATTACCGGATCGACGGCGCCGGGCCGGAAACGCTGGTCCTGATCAACGGCGTCGGCGACGACCTGGAGGGCTGGGGGTTCCAGCGCGGCGACTTCCGCGGCCGCCGGGCTGCGGGTCGTGACGTTCGACAACCGGGGCTGCGGCAGCTCCAGCCATCCCCCGGGCCGTACACGAGCCAGCAGATGGCGGCCGACACCAAGGGCCTGGTCGACGCGCTCGGCCTGGCGCCGCTGCACCTGTGCGGCGTCTCGATGGGCGGGGTCATCGCCCAGGAGTACGCGATCGCCTACCCCGGCGACCTGCGGTCGGTGGTGCTCGCGAACACCTACGCCGCCGCCGACCCGCTGACCTACGCGGCGTTCGAGTCGTGGGCGCTGGTGGCCGAGGCGGCGGGCATGCCGGTGATGATGCGGCAGCAGGCGCCGTGGGTGTTCAGCACCGGCTTCTACGCCCAGCAGCCCGGGAAGCTGGCCGGGTTCCTGGCCGAGATGGACAACACGACCCAGTCGGCCAGCTCCTTCGCGGCGCAGATCGCCGCGCTCATCAAGCCACGACGCCGTCGGCGCGGCTCGGCTCGATCACCACGCCTGGCGCTGGTCATCGCCTGCGAGGACGACATCGTCATCAAGCTACGCCCTGTCCCACCGCGCCTGCACGAGGCGCTGCCCGGGTCGGCCTGGCAGCTGCTGGCCGGCGGTCACGCCACGTTCCTGGAGAACCCGGTGCTGTGGAACGCCACGGTGCTGGAATTCATCGACGCCCACCGTGCGCATCCGCGTCCCGTCGGCGGCAGCGGGCCGCCCTGATATCGCCGCGGCCGTCGACCCAGCAGGACAGCTGACAACGTGAGGAGTCTCGGTGGCTTTCTCCCTCGGCGGACACGTTCGGGACGGTCAAGCCGGTCATCGCGATGGTGCACTTCCCCGGCCTGCCCGGCTAGCCCCAGCACGACCGGGCGGCGGGCCGGGCGCACCTGGTGGACGTGGTCGGCCGCGATCTCGCGGTGCTGCAGGACGCGGGGGTGGACGGGCTGCTGTTCTGCAACGAGGCCGACCTGCCCTACCAGCTGGCGGTGGGGCCGGAGATCCCGGCCGCGATGGCCGCCGTCATCGGCGAGCTGCGGCCGGAGGTGCGGGTGCCGTTCGGCGTCAACATCCTATGGGACGCGCGCGCCAGCCTGGCGCTGGCCCGCGCGACCGGGGCGGTCTTCATCCGCGAGGTCCTCACCGGCGTCTACGAGAGCGACCTGGGGATGATCGCGCCGGACATCGGCAACATCGCCGCCTACCGGGACGCGATCGGCGCCGGGGACGTCGCGCTGTTCGACAACATCTCACCCGAGTTCGCCAGCGCCATCGGCCGCCGCGGCATCGCCGACCGGGCGAGGGGCGCCGCGTTCCTCGGGCGCCGACGCGATCCTGATCAGCGGGCCCGCGGCCGGGGTGCAGTTCGCGATGAGCGACCTGATCGCGGCCAAGGAGGCGGTGCCGGACGCCGCCGTCGTCGCCAACACCGGCGTCCGCGCCGACACGATCGCCGGACATCTTCGCGGTCGCCGACGCGGTGATCGTCGGCACCAGCCTGAAGGTGGACGGCGCGCACCTTCAACCCGGTCGACCCGGCCCGCGCGCAGCGCGCTCATGGACGCCGCCCGGGCGGCCGCGGGCGTAGAGGAATGCCGCGGAATCCGGCTCTGCGCGGCGGTGTGCGCCGCCCGCGCCTCGGAACGCGTGCTCCCCCAGGCGACCTATCACGGATCTCGGTCATGATCACGTCCGTTTCGCCCCGGTTTCCGTGACGAAAATCCGTGACAAGTGGCGGGCGAGCGTCCAGTATCTGAGACGGCCTCATGATCATGTCCGGTTCGGGGGTTCGCGAGGGTAATCCGGGCGGACGGGGGTCTACGGTCGACGTCGGGCGGCCGCAGCCCGGCGGAGGTCATGATGGCGGGCCGCCGGGGCTGGCATGGCCCTGGCCGCCGCTGGTGGCGGCGGTCGACGCGGGCACGACCGGCGCCCGCGCGATGGCCTACGACCTGGACGGCGGCTACTGTCGCCGAGGTGCGCTACACCGTACCAGACCTCCTCGCCCCGGCCCGGCTGGGCCGAGCAGGACGCCCGGCGACTGGGCCGAGGGCGCCGTCGCCGCGCTGCGCGGGCTGGCGCGCCCGGACGCGCCGTGCGGGGAGATCCGCGCCATCGGCCTGACCGGCCAGTGCCCGACCATGGTGGTCGCCGACTCCCGCGGGCGGCCGCTGCGCGCCGGGATGATGTACCGGGACAACCGGGCCGTGGCCGAGGCCCGCCAGATGCGGGACCGCGTCGGCGATCGGGCCATGCACGAGCGGACCGGGCACCTGCCGGAGGCGTTCCACGTCGGGCCGAAGCTGCTGTGGATCCGGCAGAACGAGCCGGAGGTCTCGCCCGGACCCGGCTGGTGCTCCAGCCGCGGGACGTGGTCCTGCACCGGCTGTCCGGCGTGGCCGCCACCGACGAGACCAACGCGAACGCCACGCTGCTGTTCAACCTGCGCCAGCGGGCGCGTGGGATCCGGAGCTGCTGGCGGCCTTCGGCGTCGATCCGGCGCTGTTCCCCGCCGCCTCTGCCGCCGTGGGCCCAGGCGCGCCGAGCTGCCGGAACGGGTCGCCGGGGAGCTGGGCCTGCTAGCCGGGGTGCCGCTGGTGATCGGGGCGGCGGACAGCCAGTGCGCCGCGTTCGGCGCCGGGGTGATCGCGCCGGGGCCGGTCAGCGAGATGGCCGGGCGCTCCTCGTGCCTCAACTCGGTGGTCCTCAGCCCGCTGGCCGACCTGCGGGTCACCCACTACAGCCACGTCGTGCCGGACTGCTTCTCGACCGAGCTCGGGGTCAACACGACCGGCGCGGCGATCTCCCAGGCGGTGCGCGCGCTCGGCTACCCCGGGTTCGGCGAGCTGGCCGCCGACGCGGAACAGGTTCCGGCGTGCGGCTCCGCCGCGGCGCAGAGGGCGCAGCGCGCGCGCGCCATGCAGGCCGTGGAGGCGGCGCCGCTGTTCCTGCCCCATCTCGGCGACGGGGGCGGGACGACCCGGCCGCCCGGCCGGGTTCATCGGCCTGTCCGACCGGCATGACCGGGCGGCGCTCGCGTTCGCGGTCATCGAGGGCGTGGCGCTGGCCGTCCGGTCGGTGCTGGCCGTGCTGGAGCAGGCTGGCTCGCCGCTGTCGGAGCTGCGGACCGGCGGCGGCGGGGCCCGGATCGACCTGGCCGGGCAGCTCAAGGCGGACCTGCTCGGCCGCCCGGTGGCGCACCTGGACATCGACCCGGTGGCTTCGGCGCGGCCGCATGCTCGCGGCGGACGCGGCCGGGCTGTCCGGGAGGCTGGCGCGGCCATCGCCGCGACGATGCGGCGGGCACGGCGGTTCGTCCCGTCAGGCTCGTTGCAGCGCCTTCGAGGGTGAACGGGCAGCGTGGTTCGACCAGGTGCGGCCGAGCGCCGCCGTGCACAGCCCGCGGGAGCTGACGTGACCACACTACCGGCTCGGGATCAACACCTGCTTCGCGGTCAAGCGCTGGCCGCAGCCGGAGCGCTGGGCCGCCCTGGTGCGCGACGAGCTCGGGCTGGACCTGGTCCAGCACAGCCTCGACCTGGATTGACCTCGACGCCCCGCCGGGCGAGGTCGGCGGCCCAGGCCGAGCGGGTGCGGGCCGCCCGCGCCGCGGCGTACCTCACGCTGCACTCGACGTTCACCGGCCTGGCCGCCTACTCCTCGAACCTGCTGCTGCACCGGACCCGGCCGCCCGCGAGCGGGCCCGGGCCTGGTACCGCCGGGTGATCGACTTCACCGCCGCGGCCGGCGTCGGCGCGACCGGCGGTCACATCGGCGCGTACAGCGTCGACGACTGGCGCGACCCGGCCGCCCGGCGGGAGCTGTGGGCCGAGCTCACCGCGTCGCTCGCCGGGCTCGCCGCCTACGCCCGCGACCAGGGCCTGTCCGCGCTGATGGCGGAGAACCCAGCCGCGGCGCGGGAGCCCTCCACGATCGAGATGATGTCGTCGCTGCTGACCGGCGGCGACGAGGCGCACGTGCCGGTCACGCTCTGCCTGACGTGGGGCACCAGTGCGTGCCCGGCACGTCCGGCGACGACCGCGACCCCTACGCGTGGCTGGAGCGGCTGGGCAGCCGGGCGCCCGTCGTCCAGCTGCAGCAGGCCGACGGGCAGGCGGACCATCACTGGCCGTTCACGGCGGAGACCAACGCCGTCGGGCATCATCGAGGCCGGCGCGGGTGCTGGCCGCGCTCGACGCCTCCGGCGCCACCGGACGTCGCGCTGGTCCTGGAGGTCATCCCGGCGTTCGAGCAGGACGACGACTCAGGCACTGCCGGACCTGCGCCGGCCTCGGCCGGTACTGGCGCGACGCCCTGGCCCGGCATGCCCGCTGACGCGGTGCCTGCCGATCCCGCTGACGCGGGTGCTGGCCAACCTGGCGGCGGCTCGTGCCGGAGCGGCGGTGAGTTATCTCCGGCCCGTGCTGGTCGGTGTCCGGACTGCTCAGTGCCGGCGCATCCGCCGGCTGCGGTAGCCGCCCACGGCGAAGGCGGCGATCAGCGCAGCTCACCAGCCAGAACGACCAGGATCACCTGAAAGAGCCCCAACATCACGCCAGCCGCCGCCGTTGGCCACCAGTGCCACCAGCGCCACCAGCAGCAGCGGCGGCATCAGCCGCGGGCCGCGGCGGTAGGCGACCCAGGGGGCGGCCCGGCCCGCCGCGGGTGCGGTGCCGGCGCGGCGGCGCCGGGACGGGCTCAGGCAGGTCGGCCATCAGCGGGCGCAGATCGCCGAAGGTCTTGGCGTTCAGCGCCGCCGAGATCCGCTCGTCCAGCTCGTCCTGGGTGAGTAGGCCCTCCGCGAAGTGCTCGCGCAGCCTGGGCGGTGACGCGGTCCCGGTCGGCGTCGGAAACGCGGATGTGATCGTCCATCGCTTCTCCTCGCCTTCTACTGTTCATCCTGCTCGCGCCGTCGTCTTCGGCCAGGATCTGGTACATCCTGCGCCGGGTCTGTTCCAGCAGCTGCTCGGCGGCATGGACCTGCTCGGGCGTGCCTGCGTGGGCCATCTGCACGATGGTGCCGCCCAGCCGCGCGGCCTGGACGAACAGGCCAGGCACTTCCCGGGCTCGTCCTGCGCCATCGACTCCCACGCCGCGCGTGCCATCTCCGGGTTCTCCTCGACGTAGCCGGCGGCCCTCGTCGGTGAGGCTGAACGCGCGTGAGCCGCCGGACTCCTCGGCCTCGATCAGGCCCTCGTCGGCGAGCTGCTGCAGGGCCGGGTAGACCGCGCCGGGGCTGGGCCGCCAGGCGCCGCCGCTGCGCTCCTCGATCTCGGACATGATCTGGTAGCCGTTGCGCGGGCCCTCGCGCAGCAGGGCCAGGATCGCGGCGCGCACGTCGCCGCGCCCGGCCTTGGGCCCGGGCGATGTCCCGGGTGGCCCAGGCCATCCCCACGGCCCCGCCCGGCCGCCCGCCACGGCCCACCGAAACCGCCCGGCTTGCCCGGGAACCCGCCAGGCCACGCCCGGCGGGTCTTCTGCCGCCGAAGCGCATGCTCCCACGGCCCGCCGCGGCCAGCCCGGGCCATGCCCGGCGGCCTTCGCGCGGACCGCGCTCCTGGATGTGGCTCAGCATCTCGCCCAGACAGCCAAATGCCTCGAAGAAACGGGGATCGAACTCCCCGGCCGCTGAATCCGCTGCCGACATCTCTCGCCCCCTGGCGATCCACTCACGATACGATCACGATATATCGTCACCGTACCCCGCCGACCGCGCGGCCGCAAGGCGACAGGTAACGCCGGGCGGTGCGCGGAACCGGGACGGCCCGGGGCGGCTGCCGCCTCAGGACGGGCGCTCTTCTATCGGCAGCCCCAGCGCCGGGAGCAGCTCGGCCAGGCTGGCGTAGGTGGCGCCCTCCGGGAGCGGCGACACCAGGTCCAGCAGCCGCTGCTCGGCCTGGTGTGACGCCAGGACCTCGAGCAGGCGCTCCTGGTCGCCGGGAACGCGGTGCGGTCCAGGTGGCGGGCCAGGTCGCTGCGCAGCTCGAGGGTGTCCCAGTCCTCCCCGGTGGGGTCCCGCCGGGCCTACCTGCCGGGGCCCAGGTCGCCTCCGGCTCGTCCTCGGCCGGGGGCTCGCGGCTCGAGCCACTCCTCGGCGCGGGTGGCCCGGTGCGCCTGCAGCTCGCTGCGGACCTCCCGCTTGAGCGCGTCATCCTCGCGCGGCCCGTGCGTCCCGCTGGACTGTTCGGTCATTGGCGTGCCTCGCTTCGCTGGAATCCCTGGCGCCGGCCCGGGCGCGGCCGGCCCGTGTGGCAGGCTGACGGTGAGCCTGTTTGCCCGTTCCAGGCGGGAGTAAACCGGCCGCTGCCCCGGAAGGAGGCGCCCGGTGAACCTGGGCTTCTTGCGGCCGCTGTACGGCGAGATCGGTGACTACGTATCCGTGTACCTGGACACGGACCGCACCACGAGAACGCGCTGACGGCCATCGAGCTCCGGTGGGATGCGGCCCGGCACCGGCTCGCCGAGGCAGGCGCCGGCCAGGACTCGCTCGACGCGGCCGCGGCGGTGACCGGCGGTCCCAGCGAGGCCCGGGGCTGCGCGGTTTTCGCGCGGGCGGGCGCCGTCGCCTTCACCGGCACCCTGGACGCGCCGCCGCGGCGGGAGATCGCGCGGCTGGCGCCGCTGCCGCACCTCATGCCGCTGCTGGCCCAGCGCCGCCCGCCGATCCCGCACCTGCGGGTGAGCGCCACCCGGGTCGGCGGCGAGATCGTCGCCGTCGGCGGCAGCGGCCAGGGCTGGCGCGACTGGGTCGCTGGCCAGCAGTGGCCGGTGCACAAGACCCGGTCCGGGGCGTGGTCGCAGGACCGGCACCAGCGCAGCGTCGAAGAGACCTGGGACGAGAACGCCAAGGCGCTGGCCGCGGAGGTGAGCGCGGAAGCGGGCCGGATCGGCGCCCGGCACGTCATCGTGAGCGGCGACGTCCGGGCCCGGTCGCTGCTGCTCGGGCACCTGCCCACGCCGCTGCGGGAATCCGCCGCCGTGCTCGAGGAGGAGGTGAGCGCGGACAGCCAGGCCATGACCGAGGCCGCGGACCGGGCGCTCGTCTGGACTGGGCTACAGCCACTGCCGGGAGCGCTTCGATGACTGGCGGGCCCGGCTGGCTCACGGCCTGGCCGTCGAGGGCCTGGCCCGGACCATGGCCGCGTTCCGCGACGGCCAGGTCTCCGACCTATTCCGTGGCCGACGACCCTCCTCCACCGCGTCCGCGTGGATCGGCCCGGCTAACAGCGACCTCGCGGCCACCGGGAGGAACTGCTGGAACTGGACGTGCCCGCGCCGACCGCCGACCGCGCCGACGCGGCCATCGTCCGGGCGGTCGCCCACACCGATGCCGAGCTGCACTTCCTGCCTACGCGGACCTGGTGGAAACCGGGGACCCGGAGGCATGCGGCGGCATCGCCCGCCCGCGGGACGGGGTGCGCCACGCTCCGCTTCTCGCGCTGGAGAGCAGCTGACAGATGACCGACCGGCGCCGCGCGAGCAGCTACCGCGGAGGCTGCTCTAGCGGACGTCGGTGCGCGGGACCAGCGTGCAGCGGATCCCGGCAGGCTCACGGTCCTGTCGTGGGTGACCACTCCCTCGGTGAGGCCCCAGCACCTGGCACTCGTACCCGCGACTGCCCGCAGGCCGGTAGCCGGATCCGGTAGTCACAGGTGAGACTACAGCGGTAGTCACAATGAGACTGCGTGGCGGGCTGGCACAAGAGGGCGGGCATGCCCGGCCACGGCGAGCTGACAGCCAGTGGTGACGTCTGCCCAGGCTGGGCGACCCGTGGCCAGCCAGAAATCAAGTTGGGTCCGGACCGGCCCGGCGGGAATCATGGCACCGTGGAACATCTGGACACCGCGAAGCATCTGGACACCGCCGCGCTGCAGGCTTGGCTCTCGGCCACATCCGGGAGTCGCCGCCTGACCGCGGCACGGTCGAGATGATCGTGCGCCAGCCACGGTCGACGAGCGCGAGGTGCTCGCCGTCGGCACCCTCGACGTCGGACACCGGGCTCGTCGGCGACACCTGGCAGGTGCGCGGGAGCACCCGCACGCCCGACGGGTCGGCGCATCCGGGCATGCAGCTGACCGTGATCAACTCGCGCGCCATCCTGCTCGTCGCCCAGGATCCCGACTCGGCGCATGCTGGCCGGTGACCAGCTCTACGTCGACCTCGATCTCAGTCCCGCCAACCTGCCCGCTGAGCACCTGGCTGGCCGTCGGCTCGGCGGTCATCGAGGTGAGCGAGGAGCCGCACCTCGGCTGCGCCAAGTTCGCCGCCCGGTTCGGCGTGGAGGCCCTGCGTTTCGTCAACTCCCGGACCGGCCGCGGGCTGCGGCTGCGCGGCCTGAACGCCTCGGATCGTCACCACCGGGACCGTCCGTCCCGGCGACCGGATCAGCAAGCTGCCCGGCTGACGGGGCACTCCGGCCTAGCCGCCCGCCATCGCCCCCACGATCAGGTAGGGCTCCGCGCCGGTGGCGACCGCCTCCGGCAGCGGAGAGTCCGGCGGCTCGTGGGACAGGTCCTGCTCGCAGGCGAAGAACCGCAGGAACGCCCGGCGGCGCCCGCTGTCATGGTCGCGGATCGTCCCGAGCAGGACCGGGTAGCGGGCCTCCAGCGCGTCGAGCACCGAGCGCTGGGTGACCTGCCCCGCGACCTCGAGTTCCACCTCGCCGTCGACCCGCGTGAGCGTGCGCAGGTGCGCCGGGAGCACCACCCGGATCATGGCAGCGTCTGGACCTCGACCGACAGCACCGCCGGCAGATCCCGGACGATCGGCGCCCAGCTGTCGCCCGCGTCGGCCGACGCGTAGACCTGGCCGCCGGTGGTGCCGAAGTACACGCCGCAGTCGATCGAGCGAGTCGACGGCCATCGCGTCGCGCAGCACGTTGACGTAGCAGTGCTCCTGCGGCAGGCCCTCGGCTGAGCGCCTCCCAGTCGTCCCCGCCGGTCCGGCTGCGGTAGACGCGCAGCTTCCCGTCGGGCGGGAAGTGCAGCGAGTCGCTCGTGATCGGGACCACGTAGATGGTGTCCGGCTCGTGCGCGTGCACGTCGATCGGGAACCCGAAGTCGGTCGGCAGGTTGCCGCTGACCTCGTGCCACGACTCGCCGGCGTCGTCGCTGCGCATGACGTCCCAGTGCTTCTGCATGTACAGCACCTCCGGCCGCGACCGGTGCATCGCGATCCGGTGCACGCAGTGGCCGACCTCGGCGTCCGCGTCGGGGATGCCCTCCGAGTGCAGGCCGCGGTTCACCGGCCGCCACGTCTGGCCCGGCGTCGTCGGAACGGAACGCGCCCGCGGCCGAGATGGCGGCGAACATCCGCGCCGGGTGCGGCTCGGGTCCAGGATGATCGTGTGCAGGCACATCCCGCCCGCGCCCGGCTGCCAGGACGGCCCGGAGTCGTGGCTGCGCAGCCCGGGCAGCTCCTGCCAGGACTGCCCGCCGTCGGCCGAGCGGAACAGCCCGGCGTCCTCCACCCCGGCGTAGACCGTGTCCGGATCGTCCAGCGACGGCTCCAGGTGCCAGACCCGCGCGAACTCCCACGGGTGCGGCGTGCCGTCGTACCACTGGTGCGTCCCGGGCTCGCCGTCGTAGCTGAACTTGTTGCCCACCGGCTCCCAGGTCGTGCCGCCGTCGTCGGAGCGCTGGATCAGCTGCCCGAACCAGCCGTTCGGACTGCGACGCGTACAGCCGGTCCGGGTCGGCGGGCGATCCCTTGACGTGGTAGATCTCCCAGCCGGCGAAGTGGGGCCCGCTGACGTCCCACCGCTCGCGCTTGCCATCCGAATTCAGCACGAACGCGCCCTTGCGTGTGCCGACCAGTACCCGTACGCCGCTCACCGGTGCTCCTTCCGGCCGCGGCCGGGCGACGCGGCTCCGCCCCGGTCCTGTCCCGAGCGTGATCCGCCCAGCCCGGCCCCGCCTATAGACAGTGGCCTATCACGGCAGCCTGACAGTACCGACGGCCGGCCGGGGGAAACTCATCGCCCGCGGGACTCGGCGGGTCCGAGGCCGGGCCTCAGGACTCCCCGGCCCGGCGCTGGACGAACTCGAAGCCGAACCGGCCCTTCACGCACAGGTGGCCGTGGCCGACGTCGTGGTCGAGCGGCGAGGTCACCTTCACGATCCGGTTGTCCTGGACGTGCAGCTCGAGGTTGCAGCCGACGCCGCAGTAGGGACAGCCGGGGTCCATGTCGGTAGCAGACCGATAACAACTACCGGTCAGCGGTCCCGGCGCGGCTGCGTACGCTATGCACGGGGACGCCGAACGGAAGGGCGGGTCGTTGTCCGGGCGGACGGCGCGACGGCGTGTACGCCCGGATCACGCTGCCCGGCGACGGCGGTACCGGCGGCGAGCGCGCCCCGGGCCGACTTTCTCGGCGGGCGAGGAGCCGCTCGGGATCAGGGTGGACGGCACCGCGCTGACCATGACCATGCGCACCCCCGGCGACGACCTCGAACTCGCGGCCGGGTTCCTGGTGAGCGAGGCCGTGATCCGCTCACCGGCGGATATCGCCGAGATCAAGCTCTGCGACGGGACCTCCTGCGGCCATGCCGACCACCAGGGGCCGACCACGACGGGATGGGCAACATCGCCGACGTGACCCTGGCCGCGGGCGTCACTGTGACGCCTGGTGCCCGGCGCAACTTCCTGACCACCAGCGCGTGCGGCATCTGCGGCAAGGCGAGCATCGAAGACATCTGCGTGCTGCCGCCGCGCCGCTGGCCGCGGACCACGGCGCGGTTCGCGCCGGACATGCTGGCCGCGCTCCCGGACCGGCTGCGCGACGCGCAGCGGGTGTTCTCCCGCACCGGCGGCCTGCACGCCGCCGGACTGTTCACCGCCGAGGGCGAGCTGATCGCCGTCCGCGAGGACGTGGGCGGCACAACGCGGTGGACAAGGTGGTGGGCTGGGCGCTGCTGGATGACCGCCTGCCGCTGGCTGAGCTGCGTCCTGCTCGTCAGCGGCCGCGCCTCGTTCGAACTGGTCCAGAAGGCGGTCCTGGCGGGCATCCCGCTGCTCGCCGCCGTGTCCGCGCCGTCCTCGCTCGCTGTCGACCTGGCCGAGGAGGCGGGCCTCACCCTGGTCGGCTTCCTGCGCGGCCCGTCGATGAACGTTTACACCGGAGCGCACCGGCTGCCGGTCTGAGCGGCTTACCGTTTGTGCATGCCGCCCGCAGCCGCCACCGGCCCGCGGCCCAGCCTCGCAGGCCGCCTACGCGCAGTGGACCGCCGCGTGCGCCGCAGCGGGATGGCGTGGCGCGGCGGCGGTGGAGCCGGTGCTGGTCTCCGACGCGCTCGGCAGGGTGACGGCCGCCCGGTCCGCGCCCGCTGGCCTCGCCCCGGTCAGCCTGCGCCGCGATGGACGGCATAGGGATCAGCCGGCTCCGCGGATACCTTCGGCTCCGCGGATACCGCCAACTCCGCGGATACCGCCGACGTGTGCGGCTGGCCTCCTCCTCGTTCGCCTGGGTCGATACCGGCGATCCGCTGCCGGAGGGCATGGACACGGTGGTGGAGCGCGAGCGGGTCCGGTTCGACGCCGACGGCAGCGCCCAGATCACGGGCCCGGCCCCGCGCGGGCTGAACGTGCGCGCCAGGGGCGAGGACTTCCAGGCCGACCAGCTGCTCATCCCGGCGGGCCACCGGCTGCGCCCGGCCGACCTGGCCGCGGCCGCCGTGGCCGGGCATGCCGCGCTGGAGGTCGCCCGGCAGCCCGTCACCGCGATCATCCCGACCGGGGACGAGATCCGGCCCAGTCGGGTCGGCGCTCGGGCCGGGCGACGTCACCGACAGCAACTCCTTCCTGCTTGCCCTGCGGGCCGAGGAGTCGGCGCCCGCCCGCTCGTCAGTGACGTTCAGCCCGACGACCCGGACGTGCTCGCCGTCGAGCTCCGGCGTGCCGCGCTCGCCGCCGACATCGTGCTCGTCATCGCGGGCTCCAGTGCCGGGCGCAGCGATCACACGGCCGCCGTTATCGCCCAGGCAGGCGGCCTGGCCGTCCGGGGCGCCGCGGTCCGGCCGGGCCACCCGGTGCTGCTCGGCCATGCTGCAGGCGCGGGCGGCGGCGCTCGACGGCCGTCCCCGTGATCGGGATTCCTGGTTACCCGCTCGCCGCCGCGGTGATCTTCGAGCTGTTCGCCGTCCCGCTGCTCGCCGCGCTCCAGGGCGGGCAGGCCGCCGGACCGCGTGTGGCAACGGGCCCAGCTGGCCTGCGACTGGACCTCCTCGCCCGACGTCGAGGACTGGGTCCCGGTGTCCCTCACCTCAGTCCCGGCGGGCCCGGATGACAGCGGTGCCGCCCTGGCCACGCCGGGCAGGCACGGCGCCGGGGCGATCAGCCTACTCATGCGCGCCCATGCCTGGTGGCCGATTCCCATCGGGCAGGGAAAATTCGCCCGCGGCGAGCACATCGACGTCCAGCTGATACCCGGCGCACCCCGATAACCGGCCAGCGGCCGGCTGGCTATCCGCGGGCAGGCTGGTGGTCGGCCGACCACCCGCGCGCGAGCTGCTGGAGCTCTCGCTGCCGTTTCCGCCAGCGGTTCCCGCGGCCGACCGCGACCCCAGAAAGTAGGTGGTCAGCGGCGCGGGCTAAGCCGGTCCACCGTGTGGGCCGCGACCCTGGCCAGGTTGAGCACCGTCTTCTGGTCGACAATCTCTGGGGTCAACGGCCGAGCTCGGCACACAGCGCGTCGGTCCAGTCGTCCAGCGTGCTCATCGTCCTCCGTTCGGCGCGGGCCCGGCGCCTCGCGCATGACCCAGCGATCGCCGGGTCGGCCGGGTCCCCGGCGCTCCTCGTTGTTCGGCGGCAGCATAGCGGCACCTGCCATGTAACCTGTCGGCGTGGCGCAGCCAGAGGGCTTTACCACCGGCGAAGGTCGGTGTCGTGCTCACCCGGCAGCCGGACGACCTTGGCGAGTGGCTCGCCGATGGGACGGCCTTCGAGGCCGCTGCATGCGCAGACGCGCTGTGTATTGATCTCGCGCCGGAGCCGGAGTTCGATCCGCTCTCCGTTAACGGCGGCTCTGGCCGCTGTCACCTTCCGGTCGCGTTTCTGGTCACGAGCCTGCCGAGCGTCTGAGGGGGCCAGCCATCGCCCGCACGCTTGGCACGATCGAGCAGCTGAGCCACGGCCGCCTCAGGATCCCTCGCCGACGCCGTCCCGTCCGGTGAGCTCGCCGACATTGCTCTCCGCCTGGGTATCTTCCGCCGGGTACCCGGGCACCCCGAGGCTTTCGAGCACATGCACGAAACCAGAGGAGGCGCAGCGCTGGACCTCCAGTGCCTACTCCGGACAGCCGGGCGGCCTGGCAGCAGACACTCCTCGACGCATCCGAGCGCGGCCCTGGCCTGGCTGCTGGTTCCCGTCGCGCCCGCGGCTGCTGGACATCCTCCGCAATCCTGACGACCACGGCGGCCGTCGTAGATCTTCAGCTCGCGCAGGGCTAATCTTCGCGCAGGCCAATGAGGTGTCCCGGCCGCCTGCGTGCAGCCGAAATGATTAGCCGTAGCCTATTGGCCGACCACGCTGACCGTTTAGAATCTTCTCGTCCCGGTGATTACGGGCGCCAGCTCACGTCATTGGGGAGCGGTCTCTAAGAAGGGAGACCGAGGTGGAGGTCACCCGGCGTCATTTCCTGCAACTGAGCTCGGCGGCAGGGGTGCTGGGAGTCTCGGCTCTCCGGCTTCGACCTCGCCCAGGCCACGCGCCTCAAGCAGCGGTTGCGCATCGAGGGAGCGACCGTCTCCCACTCGGTCTGCCCGTACTGCGCCGTCGGCTGCGCGCTGCTGGCGTACACCAGAAGGCCGCTGACGGCAAGACGTCGAGCTGCTCCAGATCGAGGGTGACCCGGACAGCCCGGTCAACGAGGGCCGCCTGTGCCCGAAGGGCGCGACCGCCCTGCAGCTCGCGGTCTCCCGCCGCCGGGTCGACGAGCCCGCTCTACCGCGCGCCCGGGCGCAGCCGAGTGGAAGCAGGTCTCCTGGGACTTCGCCCTCGACCGCCTGGCGCGGAACGTCAAGGCCGTCGCGTGACCGCACGTTCGTCACCACCGACGCCGACGGGCAACACGGTGAACCGGCTGCGAGGGCATCGCCTTCGCCGGCGGGCGCCGCGTTCAGCTCCGAGGAGGGCTACTTCGCCGCCAAGGTGATGCGCGGGCTCGGGCGTCGTCTATCTGGAGCAACAGGCCCGCGTTTGACACGGTCCCACGGTGGTCAGTTTGGCCGCCACGTTTGGCCGAGGGGCCATGACCAACCACTGGCGTGACATCCGGCACGCCGACCTCGATCATGATCAATGGCGCCAACCCGGCCGAGGCGCACCCGGTCGGCTTCCAGTGGATGATGCGGGCGAAGCTCGACCGCGGCGCGAAGATGATCCACGTCGACCCGCGCTTCACCCGGACCTCCGCGGTCGCCGACCAGCACCTGCGCATCCGCACCGGCACCGACGTCGCGTACTTCGGCGGGCTGATCAACTACGTGCTGCAGAACAACCTCTACCACGACGAGTACGTGGCAGTACGCGACGAACGCCGGCCTCGTGGTCAAGGCGGGGCTACGCGTTCAGCGACGGTCTGTTCAACGCGTACGACGCCGACCAAGCGCGTCTGTACGACGCCGCGCAGTGGGCGTACGAGACCGGCCCGGACGGCTTCGCCAATGATGGACGTCAGCCACCCGCGCTCCGTGCTCAACCTGATGCGCCAGCACTACAGCCGGTACACGCCGGAGATGGTCGAGCGCATCACCGGCATCCCGCGCGACCAGTTCCTCGAGGTCGCCAAGCTCGTCGGCGAGATGGGCAAGCCGGACAAGGTGATGACGATCGTGCTACGCGGTCGGCCTCACCCACCACACCACCGGCGTCCAGCTCATCCGCTCCGGCGCGCTGCTGCAGCTGCTTGCTCGGCAACATCGGGCGCCCCGGCGGCGGCATGAACGCCGAGCGCGGCCACGCCAACATCCAGGGCAACACCGACCACGCGATCTCGTGGGACATCCTGCCCGGGTACCTGCAGCGTCCCGGCGCCCGGGCCAGCAGCACCGTCGACGACTACGTGGCGCCAGAGCGCGAGCAAGCAACTGCGGCCCGACTCGCTGAACTTCTTCGGCACCAACTACCGCAAGTTCATGGTGAGCCTGCTGAAGACCTGGTACGGCGACGCGGCGACGAAGGAGAACGAGTTCGCGTTCGACTACCTGCCCAAGCCGGCCAGCGAACGCGTCCTGGCTGTCCATCTTCGACCAGGCGCTGCAGCGGGAAGATGGAGGGGTGATGCTGTCCGGGATGACGGCGACCAGCATCGGGCCCGACTCCAACCAGGTGCTGCAGGCGCTGTCGAACCTCAAGTGGCTGTGCGTCATGGACGCCTTACCCGACCACGAGCTCGGAGTTCTGGCGCGCGCCCGGCATCGACCCGAGCACGGTCCAGACCGAGGTGTTCATGCTCCCGGCCACGCACTGGATCGAGAAGGACGGGTCGTTCACCAACAGCGGTCGCTGGGCGCAGTGGAAGGAGCAGGTGCTGCCGCCCGAGGGCGATGCCGCGCACGACCACTGGATCCTCGCCGAGCTGTTCCGGCGGGTGCGCGACCTCTACCAGCCAGCAGGGCGGCAGCGTTCCCGGACGCCGATCATGGCGCTCACCCGCCGTACAGCCGATCCGCGCAAGCCGCGACCTGGACGAGATCGCCCAGGAGATCAACGGCCAGGACCTCACCACCGGGCAGCGCCTGGAGACGTTCGCCGACGCCTGAAGGACGACGGCACCACGACCGCCGGCGACTGGATCTACACCGGGCACTACCCGGAGAGCGGCAACCTGACCAAGCGCCGCGACGGCGTCCAGGACCCGACGAAGAACGACCCGACCGGGCATGGGCTTCTACCCGAACTGGGCGTGGAGCTGGCCAGCTCAACCGGCGCGTGCTCTACAACCGCGCCTCGGCCGACCCGCAGGGGCGCCCGTGGGACCCGACGCGGCCGGGCATCCAGTGGGACGCCGCCACAGGCTCTGGGTCGGCGACGTGCCCGACTACCCGCCACGGCCGGACCCGACCAAGCCCGGCGCCCCGCTGCCGTTCATCATGACCGGCGAGGGCACCGGGCCGCGCTGTTCAGCAACGGGGTGGCCGACGGGCCGTTCCCCGAGCACTACGAGCCGATCGAGTCGCCGATCCGACAACCCGCTGCATCCCGCGGTGTCGGCCGACGCCGGTGGCGTTCCTCTACGACTCAGGCGGCCGGTCGGCCCAACCGGTTCGGCACCGCCGTCGGAGCTACCCGTACGTCGCCACGTCGTACCGGCTCACCGAGCACGAGCACTACGTCACCCAGCACGTCGAGCAGCTGGTCGCAGCTCGCAGCCGGAGGCGTTCGTCGAGGTGCCCGCCGAACTCGCCGCCGAGAAGGGCATCGAGACCGGCGACCACGTGCGGGTGTCGTCGAAGCGGGCAAGCTGGAGGTCCGCGCGGTCGTGACCAAGCGGCTGGGCGCGCTCCAGGTGGACGGAAGAAGGTCTACCAGATCGGCATCCCGATCCACTGGGGCTTCGTCGGCATCAACACGGGCCAGCACTGGCTGGCCAACGCGCTGACGCTGTTCGTCGGCGACGCGAGTGCCCGCACGCCCGAGTTCAAGGCGCTTTCTCGTCAACATCGAGAAGATGTGATGGCGATGGCTGCGCCGGACGCTGACCGGGCGCAGAGCCCGTGGGCGGCGCACCGCCAGCGGGCGGAGGTCCTGCGCGAACGCCACCCGTTCGCGGCCGAGGTGCTGAGCCGTCTACCTGGCCTTGCTCGACGTCTGGGAGACCGGGTGGGGACGCTGTCCGGGATGACCGCC
>ERZ1370068.3617-contig-2723_pt1 | contig 22261 bp, 34 predicted proteins | sample MGYA00561227_ERZ1370068 | MGnify/ENA primary metagenome ERZ1370068 (study PRJEB38410, sample SAMEA6850437) | metagenome | study: Metagenomic assessment of the ecological functions of the soil: analysis of the soil microbiota associated with the... | reverse complement strand
TTGTACTTCGTTCAGTTACGTATTGCTGGTGATTCAGCGCTACGAGGGGACACATATTGCGCAATACCTCGGAGATGGGTTTGCTGGGTAGTCCTGGAGAATAGTAACGTGGAAAAACTGGCGTCAAATCTGTATCTTTCGGTCCATTCCTTGCCACAGGAGGACCACCATGACACAGACGACGCCAGCGCAGGAGAGGTATACCCGATTCTCGTGCCCGAATCCACCAGTGTGCACGCTTCAACCACCCCGGCGCAGGCCACATCGTGCATCGATCGTGGACAGGCACACACCAACACATCGAACGGCTGCGCTGCACAGCCTGTGACCGGGAGTTCTCTGAACGGGAGGGGACCCTGATGGCCCGGAGCAAACTCCCGGAAGCGACCGTGGAACAGCTCCTGAAATGTCAGCGCTGGGGCGTCTGTGATGAGGGCACGGCGGACATCTGTGCCGTGGATCTCAAGACCGTCCATCGCTTTCAGCACGTGGCTGCGCAGCGGGCCGAGACGCACCATCGCCAGAGTGTGCAGCACGTGGAGGTGCAGGGCGTGCAATTGGATGAGGCGCATTCCAAACTCCGTCCCAAACAGGTGGCATGGGTGCATACGGCATTGGCGATGGGGAGTTGGTTTCTCCTCTGGGTCGACTTTGGCCCGCGTACCCAGGGCACAGCCGCCACGCTGGTCGCGCAGGTCGTCGCTCGCACGCAGCAGCTCCCGCTCTTGCTTACGGACGGGTGGAAGCCCTATACAGCGGCGCTGCTTCAGGTCTTGGGGGTCGTGTATCGTCGCCTGGCGTCGTGGAAAGTGGGCCGCAAGCCGAAGCCGCGGCTGGTGGCTCCGCCCACTCTGTTCTACGCCCAAGTGGTCAAGGTCCGCAACACGGCTGGCCATGTCGTGGAGGTTCAGCGACGCGTGGTCTTCGGTGGCCCGCGTCGCTTTTATGGAAGCAGTTAGGCCTACGGCAGCTCGGGGAGACGATCCAGACAGCCTTTATGGAACGGTGGTATGGCACATTGCGTGGGCTGGTCGCGCCCCTGCGGCGGCGCACGCGGTGTCTGTCTTGGAGCCGCGCTCGCCATCGGGGCAAGATCTGGCTCATCGTCAGCCTCTCCAACTTTGTGATGCCGCACAAGAGCCTGCGGCAAGGTCGCAGGGCGCGCACCCCAGCGATGGCCATCGGGCTGACTGACCATGTCTGGAGCTATCGGGAGTATATCTGGCTGCCGGTGCATGCCGACCCAATCCTCACCAAGCAGCTCGACGAACGGATGGCACATCTGCTGACCCCGGCTCTCCAGGATCAACCTCATAGGAAGGACACATGCACGTCCTTCTGTAGAGACGAACGAAAAAGAGGCTGTCCCTCGGCCGCAAGCTGCGTGAGGGGTCCGTTATTGTTCTCCAGGACTACCGGTTGCTGGTCTACTTTGGCTACCCACGGGCGCATGAAGACGATGCGCAGCGGGCGGTGCACACGGGCGTGGAACTCGTCGAAGGCCATCGGGGGCTGAATACGCGTCTGGAGGCCAGCTACGGCGTGCAACTCGCCGTCCGGCTTGGCATCCACACGGGACCGGTGGTCGTCGGAGACATCGGTGGCGGGGGCCGGCACGAGCAACTGGCCCTGGGCGAAACGCCCAACATTGCGGCCCGCCTGGAAGGCCTGGCCGCACCGAACACCGTGGTGATCAGCCCGGTGACGGCGCGGCTTGTGCGCCAGACCTTTGTGCTCGAAGACCTGGGCGCCTCTGCCCTCAAAGGGCGTGAGCCGAGCCCATGGCCGTCTGGCGGGTACTCGGCCCGCGTGTCACCCTCCTGGCACGACGACGAGGCGACTCCCGACAGGACGCCGTTTCTGGTCGGACGCGACGAAGAACTCGGCCTGCTGCGCCGCCGCTGGGAGCACAGAGCAAGGAGAGGCTCGGGCAAGGTGGTGCTCCTGAGTGGCGCGCGCGGGCCTTGGGAAATCCTCCCTGGTGGCGGCGCTCACGGGCCCCAGAGTCGGGCGCGAAGGCTATGCCCGCCTGACGTTACGGTGCTCTCCTATTCCATCAATAGTGCCCTCTATCCTGTCATTGAGCACCTCCAGCAGGTGCGCATAGTTTGAGCGGACCGATCCCCTGAAACGAAACCTGAGCTCAGGAGCAGGTGGACTCCAGACCTGTCGTCTGCCCGTGAGAGGTCGTGCCCCTGTTTGGCGCGGCTGCTGGCCGTGCCACTTCCCGCAGAACGCTATCCGGCCCGCAACATGTCCCCGCAACAACAGCGGCAACAGACCCAGGATGCGCTGGTGGCCTGGTTGTTGGAGGAAGCCACACGGCAGCCGGTGCTGGCCGTGTGGGAAGACCTGCACTGGGCCGATCCCACGACCCTCGAGCTGCTGGGGCTGCTGGTCGAGCAGATCCCCGACCGCCGCCATGCTGCACGTGCTCACGTTCCGCCCGGAGTTTTCCCGCCCTGGCCGACGCGCTCGCATCTGACGCCCATCACGCTCAACCGCCTCGAACGCCCGCAGGTGGAGGCGCTGATTGCGCACCTGGCGGGCGGCAAGGCGCTGCCAGCCGAGGTGGTGGCGCACATTGTGGCCAAGACGGATGGCGTGCCGTTGTATGTCGAGGAGCTGACCAAAATGCTGCTGGCCTCCGACCTGCTGCGCGCCAGAAGCCGAGCACTATGTGCTGACCGGCCCGCTGTCCACCATGGCGATTCCGAGACCTTGCAGGATTCCCTGATGGCGCGTCTGGATCAGCTCACCACGGCCAAAGAGGTGGCGCAGCTCGGCGCGGTCCTCGGCCGGGAGTTCGCCCTACGACATGCTCGTGGCCGTCTCGTCTCAGGACGAGGCCACGGTGCAGGGACGGGCTGGCCCGGTTGGTGGCGGCCGAACTGCTCTACCAGCGGGGACGGCCGCCGCGGGCCCGATATATGTTCAAGCATGCGCTCATCCAGGATGCCGCCTATGCACTCGTTGCTGCGGAGCACGCGGCAGCAGGTGCCATCAGCAGGTGGCCGCAGCTCTTGGAGGCACGCTTCCCCGAGATCGTCGAGACCCAGCCGGAGCTGGTCGGCCCAGCACTACACTGCGGCGGGCTGCACCGAGCAGGCGGTGCTCTACTGGCAGCGGGCGGGCCAACAGGCCAGCGACCGCTCGGCCTATCTGGAAGCCATCAGCCACTTGCACCACCGGGATCGAGCTGCTCAAGACCCTGCCAGAGACGCCTGAGCATACCCAGCAAGCCTTGACCCTGCACATCGCCCTCGGCGCGGCACTGCAGATGACCAAAGGGCAGGCAGCGCCCGAGGTGGAGCACGCCTACACCCAGGCACACGCGTTGTGTCAGCAGGTGGGCGAGACGCCAGAGCTTGTTCCAGTCCTGTTTGGGTCTGTGGCGGTTTTATATGGTACGGCCACAGTTGCACACGGCGCGAGAGCTCGGGGAAACGTTGCTGCGCCTGGCGCAACGTGCCGACGACCCCGCGCTCGCGGTCGTCGCCCACTATGCCCTCGGGATGACGTGGTTGTGCCTTGGCGCGTTGCCGGCTGCCCGCCATGCACCTGGAGGAAGGCATCGCACGCTACACGCCAGACCAGCGCCGTGCGCCGGTGTTCCGCATGGGCCACGATCCGGGTGTTGCCTGCCGAATCTATGCCGCGGTGACCCTCTGGTTGCTGGGGTACCCGGCAGCAAGCCCTGGCCCGCCGACACGAGGCTCTGGCGTTGGCGCACGAGCTGTCGCATCCCTATAGTCTGGCGTTTGCGCGGTGTTGGGCGGCCTACGTCTCGCAGTGGCGCCGGGACGTGCCAGCCGTGCACGAGCAGGCAGAGGCCGCCGTTGCGTTCGCGACCGAGCAGGGCTTTCCATTCTGGGCGGCCGTCGGGAACGATCATGCGTGGGTGGGCGCTGGCCATGCAGGGCCAGGGCGAGGCAGGGCTGGCCCAGGTCCGCCAGGGGATCGCCGCCTACCGAGCTACCGGGGCAGCTCTGCTCGTCCCATACTATTGCACCTTGCTGGCGGACGTCTCTGCCCACCTGGGCCACACGGAAGACGGCCTCCAGGCGCTGGCCGAGGCCCACACCCTGAGTGGAGCAGCATGAGGAACGCTGGTGGGAAGCGGAAATCCATCGCCTCCGGGGCGTCTTGCTCCTGCGGCAGCCGGGGACGCCGCAGGCGGAGGCGGAAACCTGGTTGCAGCGGGCCCTGGACGTCGCCCGCCGCCAGGAGGCAAAATCGCTGGAGCTGCGGGCCGCCATGAGCCTCAGTCGCGCTCTGGCAGCAGCAGGGCAAGCGCGCCGAAGCTCGCGACGCTGCTGGCGCCGAGTCTACGGCTGGTTCACCGAAGGCTTTGACACTGCCGATCTCCAGGACGCCAAGACCTTGCTGGAGGAACTCACCTGATCGAAGATTTCATTGAGCTACAGCGCAGTGGTACTCTCCAGCGTATGCGTTTCGCAAAACTGCCTTTGACGGTAAGATCGTGTACACATACTTTTGAGCATGTCCCTCAAAAGTGCCCACGAACGGGTAGAGCTCTCAGGCTGTATAGCCGTCTCGCTGGAGAGCTATCGACCCCAGTGATGTTGGCCACCCGTTGCGGCAGGTGGAGGACGCCGTATGATGGCTGACCGAGACCGCCATATTCTTGACCTGTTTGCAGCGCGGGTACGCCAGCACTTCCTGCAGCCCGCATCTGGGCTTTCGGCTCGCGAGCCCGAGGCGATAGCACATGGGAATCGGATCTCGACGTCTGTGTTGTCCTCAATCAGCATGCCCCTGACACTGATGATCGTATTGGCCAGATTGCCTGGGAAGTCGGCTTTGAACAGGAGGTCGTCATTGTACCTCTCTGTTTTGCCAGTGCGGAGTTCGAACATGGTCCCATGTCTGAGAGTACTCTTGTCGCCAACATTTTGCATGATGGCGTTGCGGCATGACCAACGACAACCTGCGGACGTTGGTCCGGTACCGACTTGAACAGGCCGATGAAGCCCTGGGGCAGCCCAGCTCCTGCTCGACCAGCATAGTCTGCGTGCGGTGGTGAATCGTGCCTACTACGCCATGTTTTATGCCGTGCTTGCTCTGCTCGCTCTGCGCAAACAGGAAACCTCGAGACACGCCGGTGCCATTAGCCTCTTTGACCGTGAGTTTGTCAGACCCGGGGTGTTTTCTACAGACCTCTCACAATGGTTACACCGTGCTTTCCAGCGGCGACTGGCAGCCGACTATGCCGTTCAAATACGATTCAAGGGAAGAGGCACAGCAAGTGTTCAACAGGCGCAAGAGTCGTTACAAGGGGTCAAAGACTACCTTAGACAGGAACTCGCCCTGTGAGGCTTCCTGTCTCGTCTCTGCTGGCTTGGGGTCAATGGCCTCACTTCTCCAACACACTCGAAGGAACACGTGAGGATGCGATTTGCAGGCACTCGCGCTTGTCCAGGTATTGACCACACGCGCGGCTGCCTGTATAACTGTCTCTGCCCAGGGACAACGCCAACCATGGGCACAGGCAGACTGACATGGAGCCTCAAGGGGCGTCCCGTCGGGGACTTCCCAATAGTATACAGAGCACACCGCAACACCCCAGAAGGAGGTTGGCATGGCACGCGCATATCGGCTGATGTCAAGTGATGGACACCTGGAGGTGCCCCCAGAGCGCTGGGTGCATCGAGTGCCGGAGAAGTATCGGGACCGGGCACCGCGTACCGTGCATCTCCCGGACGGCGGGGATGCGCTGCTTATCGAAGGCCAGCCACTCCTGGAAGCGAATTTTCTGGATCTGCGCGCCGGTCGGCCGGCCGGGCAGTGGCAGCCCTTCGGCCTGCGGGTCGAAGACGCCGCCGGCACGGGCTCGGCGGAGCAGCGGGTGCAAAGAGCAGGATATGGACGGCATGGAGGCCGAAATACTGTTTCCGGCCATGGTGGCCGGGCCGGTGTTCTGGCGCAACATCAGCCACGACGAGGTGTACAAGGCGGTGATCCGCGCCTACAACGACTGGTTAGGGAAGAATACTGCGCCGTAGCGCCGGACCGTCTTATTGGCATGGGCGTGATGCCTATTACCAACGTCGATGACGCCATTGCCGAGATGCAACACTGTGCCAAACTGGGGCTCAAGGGCATCCAGCTTGGCGCCTTGCCCAATGCCAAGGGGTATCCGACGCCCGAGGACGACAAGTTCTGGGCCGCGGCGGTGGACATGGACATGCCGGTGACCGTGCACGTGGCGTTTAATCGCACCGGGGCGCGTGCCTCCCAGCCGACGTTCAAGTACCCCAAAGAAGACCCCGAGGTGATGCGACGCATCCGGCGGCCGTTCCTGGAATGGATCACCAACTTTGGTCTGGCTCCGTCGATAAGCATTGCGCAACTGGTCCTGGCCGGGGTGTTCGAGCGCTTTCCGACGCTGAAGGTATTCTTTGCCGAGACGCGCCTGGGCTGGGTGCCCTTCTGGCTGGAGCATGCTGACCTGTGGTACCAGCGCCATATCGGCTGGGCCGAGGATCAGTTGGGCTTCAAACCCCTGAAGGAGCTGCCCAGCACGTATGTCCGGGAGCACGTCTATTTTAGCGTGCAGTACGAGCGGGTGGCGGTGGAGGAACGGCAGCATGTGGGCGTAGACCGCATTATGTTTGCCACCGACTTTCCCCACATTGAGTGCGAATGGCCCAACAGCCGCAGCTTTATTGACAAGATCTACGCCGACGTGCCCGAGGCTGACAAACAGCGCATCTGGGCTGGCAACGCGGTGGAATTCTTCAAACTCGCTTAAGCAGTGGTGCGCTATCAGCAGGTGTCGGCACGCGGCATGGTCTCATCCGCCGCGTGCCTGAGCGCCGCGCAGCAGGCCGCGACGCTTGGTCCACGAGCCCCGCGCCTGATGGCACATGTCTCCCCTTGCAGCGCTTTGCTATGTGCGATGCGCCTTATCCCACGTATCGACTTCCGCCAGCAATGCTGTGCGCTGCGGCGGCGCAATGAATGCCGCGCGCATGGCATTCCGGGTAAAGCCCAGCAGGTCATCGGTGGAAAAACCCAGGGCGTGCGCAATCGCATACTCACGACCAATGGTGGTGCACATCTGTACCGGGTCATCCGTACACAGCGCGACGGGAATCCCTGCTGCCACGAAACGCCGAATCGGATGGTCTCCGTAGGAGAGGGCGGCACCCAACACGACATTGCACGTCAGCGCACATTCGACGGTCACACCGCTGCGCGCCACCATGTCCAGCAAATGGGGATGATATCCGGCGTGCGTGGCGTGCCCCAGACGTGTGATGCCGGGCATCCGCAGGACAGACTGCCACGTTGACCGGGGCCACTCTGCGACATGCACCGTGATGCCTAATCCTCGCCCCTGCCAGCCGTTCGGCAATGCGGTACGCGGCTGACCAGTCCGCTTCGGTATCGTAGGGCTGGTTAAAGATATCGACACCATAGACCAGCTTCATGGCCGGCCCATTCGAGACATCGTTTGCACCATACGCTCCACTTTTTGCCGCCTCCCATTCCAGATGCACGAAGGGAGTCGCGGCGGCACGCAAGCGCGGATACTGCGCCTGGACCTGTCGTTCGGCGGCGCGGAAGAGCGTCAGGCAGTCGGGTCTGTCCGCCATGTCCCTGCCCAGGCGGCGTTTCGACCAGCACCGCACCATCCGCCGCCGCTTCTTCCAGCATATGCACGACCCGCGCCACAAAATCAGTGCGGCTGCGCATCGGCTTCCAGGGGTGCGGGAAAGTGGGAAGAAAGATGACGCAGGCGGGCGGCTCCCGGCGGTGCGGTTTGCATGAGACTGGCGGCCCACGCGCGCCAGTGTTATACGGTGCGCGCCCCTCCTGCCGTGCCAGCACCTGATCCAGCCGGGGCGACCATTCCTGATGGATGTGGATGTCGGCTTTGGGCAGTGCCGCGATGTGTGAGTGCATCGGCATCTCGAGCGAGTGGTTTGAGGGCGGGTCGAGGCATAGTGGCTGCATCCCCTGTGCGCGGTCTTTGAGGCTTATGGTAGAGGCTCGGACAGCGGGAGGGGCAGAGAAAGATCTTCGCGGTGCAACCTCTGGGGTTTTACAGAGCAACATGCGCCAGGAAATGCGGCAAATCCGGCAGTAGATAATCCGGCGCGCGCGATAGGCGCTTCACGCTACGTATAGGCAAACAAACGGCATTGTCGCGTCCCACACCCGTCGCGCCCCGCCGGAGCGGCGCTGCGGCAAGGTGTAGCGCGGTCTGGACAAGCGTCTCGGCATGGGCGAGGGAGCGCCTCAAGGGCTACCCTGGGGCGACGGCCTCGGAAGGACGGATTTGGAAGACTTGGAGGCATGATCATCTTGGCGAGTATGCCACCTACCTGGCCGCGCCGCAACAAGAAGATTGATCAGGCATAATATAGCGCACAGTGCGAGAGTGTACAACAATGGTCCCATGCAGAGGAATCAAGCGTATCCCCTCTGCTCTCCTGCTCGAGGTAGACGTCTCTGTCCAAGGCATACTTGACCGCCTCCAGGGTGCCTTTGTACCAGTAGCGCTTCTCGAATGTTAAACCAGCCTTCTCCATGACACGGATGGACGCGATATTCGCGGCGAGAGCCGTCGCCACCACACGCAGCACGCCTAGTTCCAGAAAGCCTTTGCGGATCAGCGCCTGCGCTCCTTCGGTGGCATATCCCTTGCCCCATGCCAGACGCTGCAACCGATACCCCAGCTCAATCTCCTCAGGGTCCTCCGCCGCAGGGCGGAAGTGGAACCAGCCGAGGAAGGCATGGCTGGTTTTCTCCATGGCAGCCCAGAAACCGTAGCCGTCATACTGCGCGTAATAGGCCATGAACCGGGGCAGCGTGTGTTCCGCAATGCTTTCCCGGGTGGGAGTCACAGGCATATCGAGATAGCGTCTGACCTCAACGTCGCTATCGAGTGCGAGCAAGTTGTCGACGTCATCGAGGGTGAACTGCCGTAACAGTAGACGTTCGGTTTCCAGAAAGAGCTGCATAGCCGATGATCCGGCCACTGGGGAGTGCAAACACTCTCACGATGCCTATCCACCCATCGGCACCGTCGCCTTGCGTTCCAGCTTGCCCCAGCCGACGATCGTGCCGCGGATGGCCGTGAGGGTGGATTTGATGGCCACGTAGTACATCAACTGCCGATACAGAAACCGTTGAAACACCAGCCAGATGAGTAGACTCCAATCTTCCTTGCGCTCCAGCAGGAAGGCCACAAACGCCGCGAGCAGATCAAGCGTGAAGAAGAGGGCATAGTAGAACAGCACGCGCTGGAGGGTCTCGGTCGTATAGTCAAGCGGGTGTTGATACCGCGCCCAGCCCGCCGCTACCAGTGACCATACCATGAGCAGGTCCATGACGGGCGAGATCAACGGAAAGAGAATCTGAAAGATGAGGACGTTCGGGATCGCAAACATCCCCAAGGCACCATAGCGTGGGCGAAACAGGGTATCGATGTGCTTCCACGCCGCTTGCAAGGTGCCGTACATCCAGCGGAAGCGCTGCTGCACAAACCCGCGTACCGTGTCAGGCGCTTCCGTGAAGGCCATCGCCTCTTCCTCGTAGTCGATCTTGTAGCCCAGGCGTAGGAGGGCCAGCGGTGAGGTCCGCGTCTTCGGCCAGGGTCTCCTCCGCAAAGCCACCGGCGCGCACGACGAGCTCACGGCGCCAGGCGCCGACGGCTCCCGGGACCACCGAGATACAGTTGAGCAGGGCAAAGGCGCGCCGATCGAGGTTCTGGCTGGCAATGTATTCGAGCGCTTGCCAGTTGGTGAGCAGATTGATGCGGTTACCAACCTTGGCATTGCCGGCAACTAGCAGCCACCTGTGGGTCGACAAAGTGACGGACCAGTTTGCGCACCGTATCGCGACGAAAGACCGTGTCAGCGTCGAGGGTCACGACGATGTCGGCGTGGGTCTGGGCCATGCCATAGTTGAGCGCCTGGGACTTGCCGCCATTCGCCTTGGTGAAGAGATGCACGCGTGGGTCAGCGCTAAAATGCTCGCTGACGCGTTGGGCCGTGTTATCACTGGAACCATCATCAACGACGACGATATCGCAATTGGCATAGTCGGAGTCCAACAACGAGCGGATTGTTTGGCAGATCACCTTCTCTTCGTTATACGCCGGGATAATCACGCTCACCGACGGCACAAACGCGTCGCTGTAGACGGCACGCCGACTCGTGCCAGCGCTCACTCACAGCCAGCGTCCCAATGAAGAGAAAACGCAGCACACCGAGCCGCAATGCCGATGAGGAAGAGATAATGGATCGTCGCACTTATCCAGTTCAGGCAGAGAAAGCCGACGTCAGTCAGCCGGGCGCTGAGTCGTGCATCTGGCGGGATGGGTGGCATCACCGCATCGCGCGAGAGGCCCAACAGTTCCGAGACGAGGACCAACTGAAAACCCGCGCGCGGAGCCCGGCAATAATCTGTGGCAACGCCTCCACAGTCTGCGCACGGTCGCCACCACTATCGTGCAATAAGACGACATTCCCCTCGCCACGTACCGCCCCCTCAATGGTCGCTTGGACAATCTGGTCGACGCCGGGATTCTGCCAGTCGTTTGGGTCGATCTGCATCCCAATGGTGTAGTAGCCGAGGTCACCGGTCACGAGCAGGGGCTGCACCTGCTCGGGCGTTTCTGGTTCCACGTCTTCAGCGTACGGCGGGCGGAACAGCACCGAGCGGCGCCCCAGTCGGCTTTCGAAGAGACGCTCCGTGGCATTGAGTTCGAGGCTCAGGAGCTGCGGGCTGATCATCGCCACATTCGGGTGGGTGAAGGTGTGATTGCCAATCTCGTGGCCTTCGTCGACGATGCGTTGGAGTAGCTGGGCGTTGAGATCACCATTGAGCCCGACGATGAAGAACGTCGCTGGCACCTGTTCGCGGTGGAGTATCTCAAGCACCTGGGGGTATAGAGCGGGTCAGGCCCATCGTCGAAGGTCAAGGCGATCTTGTGCTGATCTGCCCCACCCCAGCGCGTGATCACATACGATGAGGGATAGGCACTGCAGATGCGCCGCCGTGACCAGGCCAGATGGCGCGTCATAGGTCATCTCCCGTGCGCCATCGCTTGGCGTGGCCGTGACCTTTAACACCTCACCGCGCCCCTCATAATCGAGGTCATAGCCGTAATGCACCAGGCGCAATGTGTCGGCCGCGGTCCGATCCAGCTGGGCGCGCCGGGCCAGGAGCGGCCAGATCGAGGGGTCCTCTGACCCTAAACGCCATAAGGCAAAGCCACGTGGCCCGTACCGTTGCCCTTCCACCAGTTGATTGAAGACCGTGACACCGTCGAGGAACCAGACGTGATGCAACACATCGTTCTCGTCATAGTAGTCAAAGGTGGGGTTGAGCGCGCCTGGATCGAGGGCAATCCGCCCTTCAGACTCCTGCGCTGTCTTGAAGCGCTTCCTGGACAGAGATCTCGGTAGCTTCTTTGCTGGTGACTTTCCAGTCATAGCCATAATTGCCCAGCGCAATGACGTATTTTTGGGGTCGGGAGCTCAGCAAAACGACGCCGCAAGGCCGCCGCATACCACCCCTGAGACGCGATCGGCCCGGCTTTACTGCTACTCCAATGCTCGTCATACGCCATCAGGATCAGATAGTCGGTGGCTGTGGCCAGACCGCGGTAGTCAAACGCCGGATCAGCGAGCGGCACGGATTGCGAGACCTCGAGCCCGAGGGGATGAAACTGGGCGTAGAGTTCGTGCATGAAGGTCTTGAGCGCCGGCTGTGCCGCGGCAGGGACATTCTTCAAAATCAATGCTGACGCCAACACAGCCATGGTCCCGGACAAACTGCAAGGAGGTTCTGGATGGCGCGCCCGCGCGCGGTCCGATTGGCCAAGCATGGCAGCAAGCTTTGCACTCTCCCATTCCATGCGTGCCGAGTTGAAATTATTGACCAGCGGTACAATCCCTAAATCAGGCCTATGCTTGCGGATGTAAGTGAGCACCTGCGATCTGTTTCGGCGGATCGTCGATGGCGAGCGTGCCGTCGGCACTGGCCAGGTGCAGCCATTCAGGCATGAGCTTATCGAGATGGGCGAGATTCTGCTTGAGCGAGGTGAAGCTCGTGTCGTCCCAGTTCACATAATACCCGATGAATTCAGACGGACCGTGCGGCGCGGCCGGCACAGGAGAGGTTCCCGGGAGGCGGGCTTTTGCCAGACTTTTGGTAAGCCTCTGCTTGGCCCGTTGAAAGCGCCGCGCCAGAGCGGTTGGGAATGGGTTTGGGCTGCGGGGAACGAGGTGATGCACGTGCGGCAGTGCCCGGATAGGTGGCAACCCTAAACTGGGCAGCACCGGATTCATCAGCACGCTGGCAAGCAACACCGCGACAATACACGAGCCAACCGCGGCGATAGACTGCACCGTGCGGGTAAAGCGTCGCCAGCGGCGATGCCGGGGTCATAGAAAATCGGTGGGGTATGTTGCTCAGACATAAGTGTAGAGAAATTGTAACGCTATTTTGGGGAAATCTACATACATCAGCCTTCTGGGAGGGCTATGGTATGTGTTCGTGGACCGTAAAGCGCTGCGCATGCGCTCAAATCATCCACGATCACCAGTTCATGGGCGCCAGCCTGTGGGTGCCAGGTGTAGGTTTTGCCTGGTTTCGTCATAGCAATCTTTTGCCATCAAAAACCAGTCGAGCCGATTCACATCGTTACTCACCGCTACAGAAAAAGACGATAGTCTCGGCACGTCCTCCAGATGCCTGAACAGACTTGCGATGGATGGCATAGTGTTCGCCATCAAGAGGATTTGCAGCAATGGGGAGACCCCTGTAAGACGGCTTCAGGTTCACATCCCTCTTCAAAAGGCGGAAAGAGCATCATGGAATCACGGTGTGCCAGCCACCCTCCGGCATCGCGTGGCCAAGAGAATGCCAGGCTTCGACGTAATACGCGAAGCCGGTAACGCCTTCTCGCCGCATGCAGGACTCACACTCAAGCGGTGTCCCGGTGCCGTTATCAATCAGCGGCTGCAACACGCACTCTGGCAGAAGTCTGGTTTGGTGACTCCCGCTATCCGCCAGGTCTTGGTCTGAGCCGGGCAGCAGGTCGTCGGCAGGCGGCCGGAGAGGCGCACAACACATGCGGCGCTACGATCCGCGTGCTCCTGGCGGTCGGGGCCAGGGCAGTTCTCATCATAATGTGGCACCTGCCACGAAAATTCTGGAAAAACAGGGCGCAGCAGCAACGGCTCGACCAGTCAGGTGTTCACTGGGGCGCCCGCAAAATTCCCAACCCACACTCCGACAGTATAGTGTGGATTGGTCCTTATGTAGTCCATGCGTCGCGTTGCCGACTTGAGGTACCCGTTTTCCACGCCACTGTCAGGCATGTCGGCAAAGCACTCACGGTCCAGGCTTTATAGCCCGGCACGGGTGTTGTCCGGGTATTTCGGTAATGATAAAGCTCCGCCTCGGGCAAGCCGGCAGTTGCTGCCAGGCAGCAGAGGGGGAGGGAAGTGAACGAGAGCGGCAGCAATCCCAAACGCAAGCGGTGGCAGGAGCGTGCCGTGCGTCACGGCCCGGGGCGGCATACAGCGTCGTCAATCTCATCCGAGCGCATTTCCCCGCCACCCAGGACGCGACTCTGGCCGCTATTGTTCCCCAATTCGCCGGTAGGGGGTCGAGACGCCGAAGCCTCCCAGAGGAGAGAGTGAGGAGATCACGCCCTTTCCCCAAACTGACATTCAACGCCACTGCTTCGGGAGGTTGAGCGAGCGTTGGAGAGCCGCGGCAAAAATGGGCAAATGCCCACGTCACTCGGGGTGAAGTTTTTGTGGATGATAAACCCCTGATAGCGCATGGGCTGCATTGGCCAGCAGGGTGTGCGGTGTGTAATTGCCAGACTCCAAAATCGAGCATACACAAACGGTTTGAGCGTCGAGCCTGGAGAGCGATGCGCTCGTATACCATCCACCTCCCAGCATATGCTTTATCGTCAAAATGCGGTGAGCCTACGTGAAAGGCTAAGGCTTTTTCTGAGACATTCTCAATGACTAGGGCGGCAGCGTGATGGATACCGTATTCTGACAGTTCGCGAGATAGCCAGACACGATGTGTTCCACTCGTAGTTGGATGTCGGGAATCGATGATGTACGCACGTGGTGGGGAGGTTGACCTGCCTCGGCACACGGTTTGCAGTACCAAACGCGAGTTGCTTCCCGCCCAGTGTGGACCGATCGATGAGGTGTCGGGCGTACTGTGGTAGGGCATGTGCCGTACCCCCAGGCGGTTGCGCGCAGTCAATGAACCAGTGGTCCGCCGCGACGACATCTTCTGGCGCTGCAGCAGTCGGTCGGCAAGACGTTGACAGTGCTTTTGGGCCGCGGGCGGAAAGCGATCTGGCCGATACGCGTTAGGAGATTTCGGGGTGATAGCGAGTGCCAGGGCTTCAGTCCACTGCAATGCTGCTGGCGGTTTATGAAAAATAGAACCAGGAGGCAGCCGTGACCCCTGCGATGTTTTCCCATAGGGCGCAAGCTGAAAATACAGTTCCAGAATGCTCTCTTTGGACAGTGACCATTCCAGTTGGAGAGCGCGCGGCATCTGGGCGAGCTTGCCACCCCAGGTCCCGTACCGCCGGTGAGGATATAACGGTCTCGCCACCTGCATGGTGATGGTGGAGGCGCCGTGACCCGCTGCGCCCTGCCATCGCCATTTCCTCTGCCAGGCCGCACGCGTCATGGCATGGCAGGTCAATCCCGCGATGCTGATAGAAGCGCTTGTCTTCAAATTCTAGCAGGCCCGCGACAAGATACGGCGGGACCTGCTCCAGACCTCTCCCCGCGAAACGCCATTCCCATCGGGGAGGCCGAGCTCCCCAGCAACTGACCGTGACGGTCGTAGTAGACGTGGGCAAAGCTGCGCTGCAAAACGTTGGGCGGCAAGGGGAACAGCCAGTTGGCCACGACCAAACTCCCCAGCACCACCGCGGGCCACCAGACCGGGCCACCGCCATACACCGTCAGCCTGCAGCCTGCTGGACAACGCGTCACGTCTCGCCATGCGACACCACCAGCACCTCGTGTGTTTACGGTGCGCTCGGAGCACCAATGGTAATCTGGCCGTCAGCCACTTCAAAAGCTCTCACGTCTGGCATGTACATGGCCCGGCTGTACTCGGTACGACTTTGCGTTGTTCCCTGGGAGACCGCTTCCGCACTTGAAGACGAACGCCTGAACCGTCTGGCGTAACGTCCCAAAGAGGAGCAATTTTATCGTCCAGATAGTCTGACGTAGTCCGGCTTCCACAGTTCTGCGTCCCACGCCAGCCCCGAGAGGTGGCAGTGCATCCGCGTCGGTTGTGCGCCGGAGGTTTGAGCCAAAACCAGCCGGCAGCCAGTCTTCAAGGGCGACATGCGGTAGCGCGGTAAAGGTCCTCCACCATATGCCGAGCCAGGAGCATGACAAAGAGGCGTTGGCCCTGTTTCACGGTAAAAGCGCGTTAATACGCCCCGCAGCATCGAGATACACCCGATGCAGCTCGAGCCGCTGGGTGCAAAACCCCCTCGTGTGCGGGCGGACTGGCCAGCCACGGTACGCTACATAGCCAAAGAGACTACTGTTGGGCGTCGAGTTCGTAATCGTCATTAGGCCCTTGTCCCCCACGCGGCAGAGAGCCCATGACCTGATACCCGTGCCACGCGCTGTGCTGACATTATGCGTGGTACCACCGTAGACGTTGTCACGGTCACTTGGGAAGTGCCTTGGAATAAGGTGAGCGCCTGACAGCTAACAACGTCCAGGCACGTCGCTGTGCGTGGGAGGGCAGTGTGGAGCGCTCGGCAAGCCTGTCGAGCAGGCCAGACACGAAAGCAACGCTGGCATCGCTCTGCAGCAGCATATACAGTCGCTCGGCGAAAGCACCTTCTCTTGGAGAGGAAGTGGTAGGGATCAAGTGCCACCACCAGGCGGCTGGCATATCCAGGTCACCCGGTAGCCCATAGAGGGCTGCCAGGGCTTGCCCAGGTTGGTCGAGATGGGACCAGTGTCGCCTATGCTGCGGCCGTATGTTGCAGCCAGTTGGACATTTTCTTGCTTTGGTGAGACCGCTTGTAACAGTAACACCAGCCGCTGCAGATCCGCTTGGACATCTGTCCGCACCAGCCAGCACAAATGCCGAGTAGGCAATGACATCAGGGGTGAGCTGCTGGAAAAATTGCGCCTTTTGCAGTTTTTCAGGGCACGTGGCATGTGGCTCATCGGGGATAGCATGCCCTAATTGACGGCCTTCCACAAAAAGTGCGCGACATAGGCGTTGAGCCAGAGATATTGCTGGGAGCCGCCGGGCTGTGCTGTAAACCTCCCGTCCGCCATCTGCAGTATCTTCGCCAGTTTGTGGATACCAGCGGCGAGGAAGCTATCGATGTCACTCCACCGTCTGGTAATTGGCGATAGCTGACAGGACCTCGACTCCCCCAGCGTCGGTTTGAGCATGAGCATGGCCAATAAGCGCGACGTGTCGTCTGTTCCACGCAGCCATGCGGATAGCTGACCAGGTATTGCAGATGTTTGGCAATTTTGGTGGCCGGGGATGTCGAGAAATCCCATTGCCCAGTGCCTGGGGCGAAGACCACATCGTCTGGCAACTGTGTTTGGTGGGACCCCTCACCACGCACAAGGAAAGGTTTGACCATGGTGAGCGGAGTGCCAAGCGGCCTGACGAAGTTCCAGTCGACCGTTTGCGCCAGTCTGGCCGTCGGCGCTTTGTGCTGCGAAGGTGACCTGGGCTTCCTGGGACACCGCCGCCGCCGACACCCACCTATGACACGCTTGTTTAGGCGGGATGCGCAGGTCAGACGCCTCCGCCACATCCGCCAGTTGTAGGGGACTGGTGGTAGTACACGACACGGTGACCGTTTGCTCGCTGTCGGTATTGTTCAAGACTTCCGCCACCGCCTGGGCGCATCCAGGGGGCTCCTATTCATCGCGTGGCAATGACGTGAGCAGATCAACGGGAGCAAAGACGAGGGTCTGCGTCTGGGCAGCGCCTACGTTTGCCCTGCCAGCCCACCACCATGACCCGCACCCGGCCCAGGCACGTGCATCGGAACATCCAGTGTTAGCACGCCCGTCGCATCGGTATGGACGATGCCGCTCCACCAGGCCATTACCGGTTTCACGCGTCTTCGACGTGGCCGCTCAGATCGAGTTCCTCATCCCTCGCCAAACGCACTCGCACCCTCATGCAGCGAGTAAGGGATCACCTGGCCCAAGGTGTCAAACCAGGCATCCCCGTATAGGCTGGTCGTCGATGGTGCCCAGCATATGGGTCAGGGTAGCAAAACGCCCCAGATTCAGAATGCCTTCATCCACCACCGCCACGGTCATCCATACTGGACCAGAGAGGTTTTGCCCCTTACTATCCTGGGCGCGAATGGCCAGAAACCAAACGCTGTCAGGCGTAACGTGGTGGCGCCTGGATGCTGAAGGAGAGTGTCTCGTCCAACGCCCGTCCTCGATAGGTAGCATGCCCAGGGCACGATAGATAGGCGTTTCGCGTTTAGCCTGAAAGCCCTCAGAGGTGGTAGGGACCATTCGCAACAAGAGAGCTGTTCAGCCGGAACCATGGCTACATGGGCCGGGGTCACGACAAAGCGGTATTCGGCCGTTTGATTGACCGCTGGTTCGTACGCACTGGCTGCCCGTCTTTTTCATGGCTCAGAGGAGGACGCCATCAAGGCGGGCGGTGATCGTGGACTGTTGCTGTCTCACCAATCGTGTACACATCTTGTCCGCCTCCAGGCGTCACCTGGGAGCCAGTGCTGCGCCTGGTCCCGCTTGGGGGACTGCCCCCATAGCCATTACGAAACGAAACGCGACGCGACTGGCGATTGAGGTTCAGCCACGACAACCAACTCCAGTCACAACAGCCAGGTGGGTGATGGTATAGAGCATTAGCTCGTACCGCTGACCACCTCTTCTGTAGTGTGTAACCGTCTGGTCAACCCAGCGTCAACCATAGGTGTTGAGCGGCGAAAGTAATAACATCCCCAGTAGTCCTTCTCATACAGCTCGACTTTGAGCCACACCAGCCTGGGTTGTCCTGTGGTGGGATCAAGAGCCACGAGCTGGAAGGACGCTGTCTGGTTCCAGCCGAGATTGCCCGTCGACATGGGGCGGATGCCAGGGTAGACGGCGTACGCCGCTGGGAGGGCTCGACTGGTCTGGACAGAACGGCCAAATTCTTCGAAGACGGTGGCTACGACTTTGATACTGCCCACACCGGGCATAAGGTCACGGACCATCTCAAGTGATAAGGATTGGCCCGAGGCGCATGTCACCTCACCCTTCCCATGCTCATCCAGCTTGCCATTCTTGATGCAAAAACGTCTGCGGCGGAAATACTTTGAGCGTGTCGTGGAAGATAAAATCCTCATACTGGCGCGAAGCGACCCGGCTCCAGAATGCAGTCGTTACCCCATTTCAGCCGCCGGTGCCCCGAAGAGAAATCGCGCCGTCACTGTGCCCGTGACTGTAGAGAGCTGGTCTTGCTCTGCGTCCCAGGTGGCATAGGTTCTGCAGGCGCACCTCCGCTTCGATGGTCGGCGGGATATCTACTAATGGCAAACGTGCCCACCTCCCGATCACGGTCCCTTGGCGATGCACTTCGGCCCGGTATTTCCGTGTTGGCATCGTCAGGAATGGACCAGACCCGCTTTTGCCGCACCATCCCGGAAAGCCGTCCCCTGGCAGGGGGACATGTTTGACCCGGACCTGTTGGTCCTTCGATGATGAGTTCCACGGCCATATCGTCTTTGCGGTACCGCCGTGGTGATCCCCCAATGGCGTATGAGCGTCGTCAGATGGACGTTCTCACCTGTGACGGCAACCTGCGGTCACTGTACACAAAGGCTTGCATAGACCCTTTGCGTTCAACACCAGTCACCGGAAACGAGCGCAGCGGGATGGACCCTGCGGTCAGGAAGACTTCGACCGAGTTCGCCCGTACCGCTCCACCCTGTGGAGCTGCTGGGGGCTCCGCCTTGCCAGCAATGACCCTCTCGGCAGCCGAAACCACCTTATGCGTATCGGTGTCCATACGGTATACCTGCCGTGGTTTTGCTGTTTGAAGAGCACCGTGGCAAACACCGGTGCTGATATCGAGCGCCATGGTTTGGCCCCAGATGCCCGTCTCGTTTTGGCGTACGTAGAGCCCTGATTGGTGAACTGCAGCACCGTGTTAGCCAGTGGGCCGACATGCGGCTCGACCCCAGGATATGCGTACTCTCTGGTCTCGACAGCCCTTCCCCTGCTCAGTCCGTGGGGCTTCCCTCTGCGGGCCGTGGTACGGACTCCGGTCGCAGTCGGGGAGGCTCGCGATAACAACCAACCAATCACCTTCTTTGTAATATGGGGTAAGATCCAATGCGCTGCCACACTCCGCCAGCGTCAGCGCTTTTCTGTAACGCGCGGGATGTGGTGGTAAAGGTCGCCCCGGATAGCGTCTATGTAGTGGAAATAGCCTGATCGGCCCGGTTGTACTGTCTCCTTCCCCTGCGGTCTGGAGCCTTCACCTTCAGCCCCTCCAGCGCGAGAGTAGAACAGATAGCGGTTCTTCTCGCGATACGATGCGGATAGTCCAGTGATCGTCGACACTTCACGATGACGAAAACGCAGGTGGATGATTTTCGGCGGGCTGTATTCTTGATTAGGAATGATGGCGGGAGCATAAGTGCGCCAGTGGAGATCGTCGCTGTGGCAGTGCCAGGACGCCGGCAAAATGGCTCCATCCACCGTGACAGTATACGTCGTGTTGGCGTGAAAAGTGCCCTGTATAGTCACCTGATCTCATCGGTATGACGAAGAACCGGTGTAAAGTTCTACGTTAGGGATGGTGATATATTGGGTGAGATTGCCTTGCAGTATACTGTGCTGTTGTTCAAAATGTAGTCACAGTCGGGCAAATTCAAGACCACGGCAAACAAGTTGTGTTGCCCCAGAAAGTTCAACAGCCATGTGCCTGCAAAGCCAGTACCGATCGCTCAGTACCTAGGAGATGTGGCACGAGGATCACGATCCACACATATGGTCTGCGCAGCATGGCTCCCTCCTACTGGGGGCTTGTAGGGCTATGAGACTTTCACAGAATGGCTTGAAAAAATCACCTGGATGCACCTATGCCAAATCTCCGTCATGAAGAGAGAAATAGTAACCTATTTTGGGGGAAATTCCAATGCCTTGTTGACCACCAGGTGCCGTCATCGGCCCGTGCGTCTGTGAAGGCTTCAGGAGTGAGGGTACATCTTTAGGGGAGAGAAAACTCAATGTGCGCCGTTTAGAGATTGACGCGCTGCACGTAGCCCGTTAATTCCACATAGCCGACCCCGTCTGTCGCCTGCCCCTGCATGCTACCGCTGACGGTAACACTGCCCTCCCAATACGTCACGCGGGTGCTGTTGTCAGTGACGAGTTCTTGCTCGGCGAGCACTGGTTCCAGATGCAAGATGAGGTCCAGCGGTGGGAATGCGGAGCGTCCAGCGCTGTGGATAGACCGCCCCGCTCTTCGGGCTTTTCCATTGCGTGTGGCTCTGCACCTGGACGTCATCGCGGCGCAGATGCACGCTGGTGCCATCAGGACGTATCAGGGTGCCGCTGGAATGCGGGTCGATGCTGCCATCTTTGTGGCGGATGTGATAGAGCATGAGCTCGTAGTTATTGGCCAATTGCACGCTAAACCAGTCCCAGCCCACCTGCGACTCGGTGAGCTGTGAGCTGCTAAACTCGTGATCCATCCAGCTGAGGCCCTCGACCTCGAACAACCCCCTCGCTGGTGTGGAGCACCCCCTCCGTCTTCAGACGCGTCCAGGAATAATAGTAGCGAGGCATGCCCTTTCCCTTCCCCTTCTGACTCAGTCCATCCTGCGCCGCCCCATGTAGTACGGGCGATTTTAACGGGGTGACAATCAGGTTGAGCTTATACCCAGGCATCTCTCCGACCAGGTGCTGCACCGTGCCGAGCCGTTCGGCCAGCCAGTCCTCATTCCACACGTGATAGCGCTGCTCCGCGGCGCCGGCCAGCCCGAGCGCTGCCCGGTTCAATTTTTCACCATACACGAAGCGTTGAGCGGTTTCGTCCGTAATCGCCATGTGTGCCATGTAGACATTATCCGCAAACCATTTAGATGGGTTAATGGCCAAACCGTTGCTGTCGACACGGTGGCGGAAGAACGTCAGTTGATAGCCGTAGCGCTTCCCGGTTGGCGTCCGGAGATGCCCGGTGTAGTACCACCATTCGGTGCGATAATCCGGATGGGCCGCATGATCAGCTGAAACGTCAACGTATAGCCAGGCACCGCCTGTTGAAATCCCAGAGGGCGCCGTCGCTTACCGTGAAAGAGGCCAGCCAGGCCAGGAATCACGAAGCCCAGCCAGACCCACCCACGGCGTGACACCGTGCCGACGCCATCGAGCCGCGTTATTCATATTGCACCGCCTCCGTCAGGTGCACACGCGCTGCGCGCCGCGCCGGTTGCAGGCTGGCCAGCATGGTAGCGAGCACCAGGAGCACCAGCGCTGCGCCAGCAAAAGACACTGGCATGGTCATTTGCAGCGTCCAGCTCAAACACCTGGCGGTTGATGACAAAATCAGAATCACGGCGAGGCACACGCCGGCCAGCAGCCCACCACATCCACCAACAATGCCCATGAGCCCCCTTCCACGGAGGATAATGCGGCGGACCTGCCGCTGCGTCGCCCCCACGGCACGCAGCACGCCCAGCTCGCGCGTGCGTTCGAGGATCGAGGCATACAGGGCGTTCGTGACCCCGAGGAGCGCGACCACAATGGCAATCACCTCGAGGGCATAGGTCACGGCAAAGGGTTGCTCCACCAGTTCCAGGACGCGCTCGCGAAATTTGCTACGGGTCAATACATAGAGCGGATAACGCCCATGAAAATGCTGCTGAATGCGCTGCGCCACTTGTTCGAGGTCGGCCCCTGGCGTCACAAACACGCCAAACGCATCCACCTGATCGTCTGGCCAGTAGGCCTGGCGTAGGTGGTGCGATCGAGCGTGATGGTGCCACGGTCGGAGGAGATAGTCAAGCACCACCCCGGCCACTGGGAACGTCTGTTGGCCCTTGGGGGTGTCTAAGGCCAGCCGGTCACCGACTGCCGACGTAACATACCGCCGACTAAAATTTTCCGACACTAAAACACCGTGCTGCGTGAGCACCTGCGGGCATGGCCTGCTGGCGGTCAGCAATACGTAACTGGAACGAAGTACTACC
>ERZ1370068.10737-contig-9409_pt1 | contig 22272 bp, 19 predicted proteins | sample MGYA00561227_ERZ1370068 | MGnify/ENA primary metagenome ERZ1370068 (study PRJEB38410, sample SAMEA6850437) | metagenome | study: Metagenomic assessment of the ecological functions of the soil: analysis of the soil microbiota associated with the... | reverse complement strand
ATGTACTTCGTTCAGTTACGTATTGCGCGGCCGGCGATGCCGAGCGCCGAGTCGGAGCGCAGCTCGAGCGGGTCGCAGTAGTCGTCGTCCTGGCGGCGCAGGATCGCGTGCACGCGCTTCAGGCCGTCGACCGTCTTCATCCAGACGCAGCCGTCGCGCACCGTCAGGTCGCTGCCCTCGACGAGCGCGAAGCCGAGGTAGCGCGCGCAGCAGCGCGTGCTCGAAGTAGGTCTCGTTGTACGGCCCCGGCGTGAGCAGCACGATCAGCGCGTCGCGCCCGTCGCCGCGCGCGGCGCCCAGCGCAGCAGCGCACGTCGCGCAGCGCCGGCGAAGAACGCCGCCAGGTGCTGCACCGTGCAGCTCGCGGAACATCTGCGGGAAGACGCGCGAGACGACCAGCCGGTTCTCGAGCGCATAGCCCGCGCCCGAAGGCGCCTGCGTGCGGTCGCTGACGCACCCACCAGCGGCCGTCGGGCGAGCGCGCGAGGTCGGCGGCGTACTGCGAACAGGTGCACGCCGCCGGCGCGGCTGCAGCCCTGCGCCGGCGCGAGGAAGCCGCGGTGGCCGAACACCACCGGCGGCGGGATCGCGCCGCTCGCTGCAGCAGCGTCTGCGCGCCGTAGATGTCGGCCGAGCACGCGGTTGAGCAGCTCGGCGCGCTGCGCGATGCCGGCCTCGATCGTCGTCCCACTCGTCGGCCGGCAGCACGCAGCGGCAGCGGATCGACCTCCCACGGCCGGTCGGCGCCCTTGCGCGTCGGCGTAGACGTTGTAGGTGATGCCGTTGCTCGCGGATCTGCGCGCTCGGTGAGCGACGAGCGTGTCGCTCACCTCGCGCTCGCCGCGCTCGGCGAGCGCGCGCAGGAACGCGTCCCAGTGCGGCCGCGGCGCGCCCGGGCGCGGCGAGCAGCTCGTCGTAGCGGCCGCTCTGGCGCCGCGTAGCCGGCGAGCAGCTTGGTCAGCATCGCGTCAGCGACAAGGCGAATCGCTACGCGCTGCGCGGCGGCCGGCGCAGATCGAGGGTGTGCGGAAAGTCGGGGTTGCGGCGCCTCGGCGGGACCGTCATCGGCCCCCGGCGTGTGGCCGGTGCGGAAGAAGCGCGCGAGGCGCCGCGCCTCGGCCTCGTAGGCGTTGACCGGGAAGGTCGTCGTAGCTGCGGCCGCCCGGATGCGCGACGTGGTACTGGCAGCCGCCGAGCGAGCGGCTCATCCAGGTGTCGACCAGGTCGAAGACGAGCGGCGCGTGCACGCCGATGCGTCGGGTGCAGCGCCGACGGCGGGTTCCAGGCGCGGTAGCGCACGCCGCGCGACGAACTCGCCGACGCGTGCCGGTCGGCTGCAGCGGCAGCGCGCCGGCCGTTGCAGGTGAGCGACGTGGCGGTCGCCGACCAGGCCGGTGACCGTGCACCTGCGACGCGCTCGACCGACGAATCGACGTAGCGCGCCGTGCCGCCGGCGCGCGCTCTCCTCGCCGAGCACGTGCCAGGGCTCGAGCGCCATGCGCAGCTCGACGTCGCACGCCGCGCGGCGAAGTCGCCGAGCAGCGGGAAGCGGAATTCGAGGTGCGGCGCGAACCAGTCGAGCTCGAACGGATAGCCGGCGCGCTGCAGCTCGTCGACGCACGTCGCGCAGGTCCTGCCAGACGAAGTGCGGCAGCATGAAGCGGTCGTGCAGCTCGGTGCCCCAGCGCGTCGAGCGCGCCGGCCGGTACGGCTCGCGCCAGAAGCGCGCGACCAGCGCGCGCATCAGCAGCTGCTGCGCCAGGCTCATGCGCGCGTGCGGCGGCATCTCGAAGGCGCGCATCTCGAGCAGGCCGAGGCGGCCGGTCGGCGCCGTCGGGCGAGTACAGCTTGTCGATGCAGAACTCGGCGCGGTGGGTGTTGCCGGTGACGTCGATCAGCAGGTTGCGCAGCAGCCGGTCGACCAGCCACGGCGGCAGTCTGCCGGCCTCGCCGGCGACGCGGCGAGCTCGGCGAACGCGATCTCGATCTCGTAGACCGAGTCGTTGCGCGCCTCGTCGATGCGCGGCGCCTGGCTGGTCGGGCCGACGAACATGCCCGAGAACAGATACGACTGAGCGCCGGATGGTTGTGCCAGTAGCGCGACCAGGCTGCGCGAGCAGGTCGGGCCGGCGCAGGAACGGCGAGTCGGCCGGCGTCGCGCCGCCGAGCACGAAGTGGTTGCCGCCGCCGGTGCCGGTGTGGCGGCCGTCGAGCATGAACTTCTCGGTCGTCAGGCGCGTCTCGCGCGCGGCGTCGTAGAGATGCGTCGTCTGCTCGACCAGCTCGCCCCAGCTGCGACGCCGGATGGACGTTGACCTCGATCACGCCCGGGTCGGGCGTGACGCGCAGCAGCTGCGAGGCGCGGATCGCTGCGGCGGCTCGTAGCCTTCGAGGATCACCGGCAGGCTGCATCGCCGCGCGGTGTCCTCGACCGCGGCGACGAGCTCGAGGTAGTCCTCGAGCGTGCGACGTCGGCGGCATGAAGACGTAGAGGCGGCCGTCGCGCGGCTCGGCGCTGATCGCGGTGCGGACGACGAAGCCGGCCGATTCGTCAGCGCCGGCGCATCGCGCGTGCGTCGCCTGCGTCGGCGCGTGCCGCTCGACGTCGCGCGTGTCCGCTCGGCGTCGCGTGCTCGCGCCGAGCGTCGCCGCGACCAGCTCGCGCCGGCGCGTGCCAGCCGGCGCCGCCGTGCGTCGCGCCGCTCGCTCGCGTCGTGCAGCGGCAGCGGCGGCAGCGTCGAAGCGTCTGCGTCGGATCGGGCGGATAGACCCACGGCAGGTCGCCGGCTCGCGCCCACGGCAGCGAGTCGAGCGGCAGGCGATAGCCGAGCGGCGAATCGCCGGCGATCAGGTAGCAGCGGTCGTCGCGCAGGTACCAGGGCGTCGAGCGCCAGCGCGGCCGGACGCGGCGCTCGTCGACGGCGACCGGCAGCGCGTAGCCGACCGACGCTCGTCGAGGCCGCTGCGTCGAAGACCTGGCGCAGGCGGTCGCGCTCGAGCCGGATCGGCGAGGCGCGAATCGAACGGATCGACGTTGATCGGCAGCTTGCGTTCGCGCCAGAGGTAGTAGCCAGACGTCCTCGTAGGCCGGCGAACGACGTTGCGCCGGTCGACGCCGAGGCGCATGCGCCAGGCGCTGCAGGAAGCGCTGCGCGCCTGCGCCGTCGGTGGCGCCGTGGTCGTCGCGCTCGTCGGCGAACAGCGCCGGGTCGTGCCAGATCGGCTCGCCGTCCTTGCGCCAGAACAGGTTGAGCGACCAGCGCGGCAGCTGCTCGCCCGGATACCACTTGCCCTGGCCGTAGTGCAGCAGGCCGCCCTCGCCGTACTCGGCGCGCAGCGCGCTCCATCAGCTCGGCGCTGAGGACGCGCTTGGTCGGGCCCATCGCCTCGGTGTTCCATTCGCCGCCCTCGCGGTCGTCGACCGAGACGAAGGTCGGCTCGCCGCCCTGCGTCAGGCGCACGTCGCTGCGGCGCAGGTCGGCGTCGACCTGCTGGCCGAGCGCGTCGATCGCCGCCCACTGCGCGTCGGTGTACGGGCAGCGTGACGCGCGGCGCCTCCCAGACGCGCGTGACCGACATGTGGTGCTCGAACGTCGTCTCGCACTGCGTCGATCGCGCCGCTGATCGGCGCCGCCGACGACGGCTCGGGCGAGCAGGCGAGCGGGATGTGGCCTTCGCCGGCGTAGCAGGCCCGAGGTCGGGTCGAGGCCGATCCAGCCGGCGCCCGGCAGGTAGACCTCGCACCAGGCGTGCAGGTCGGTGAAGTCGACCTCGGTGCCGCTCGGGCCGTCGAGCGACTTGACGTCGCTCTTCAGCTGGATCAGGTAGCCGGAGACGAAGCGCGCCGCGAGGCCGAGGTGGCGCAGCAGCTGCACCAGCAGCCAGCCGGTGTCGCGGCACGAGCCGCTCGCGTTGCCGAGCGTCTGCTCGGGCGTCTGCACGCCGGGCTCCATGCGGATCAGGTAGGCGATGTCGCTGCTGCAGCCGCTGGTTGAGCGTCGACCAGGAAGTCGCTGGTCGGCGTCTCGCGCGCGGTCGATGCCGCGCGAGGTAGTCGGCGAACAGCGGCGTCGCCGGCGCCTTGCGCAGGTACGGCGCGAGCTCGACCTGCAGCTCGGGCTCGTAGGTGAACGGGAAACTTCTCGGCGCTCGGCTCGAGGAAGAAGTCGAACGGGTTGAGCACCGCCATCTCGGCGACGCAGGTCGACCTCGACGCGGAACGACGTCGTCGTGTCTCGGGAAGACCAGCCGCGCGAGGTAGTTCGCCTGCGGGTCCTGCTGCCAGTTGATGAAGTGCGTGGCCGGCTCGACCCGCATCGAGTAGCTGAGGATCCGCGTGCGCGAATGCGGCGCCGGGCGCAGCCGCACGACCTGCGGGCCGAGGTGGATCGGCCGGTCGTAGCGGTAGTGCGTGACGTGGTTCAGCGCGACGTGGATCGACATTCAGCGCTCTCGGGCAGCGCGAACGCTGATTGTCGGCCGCGACGAGGCTCATGGCGCGACCGGGACGAGGAAGTCGCGGCTGATGCCGACGCCGAGCGCGCTGACGCGCTCGAGGAACTGCGTCAGGTAGGCGTGCAGGCCGGTCGGCGAGGATCTCGTCGATGCGGCCGTACTGCAGGTCGGCGTCGCAGCCGGCCGGCGCGGCGCAGCGTGTCGCTTCGACTGCTCGTTGGCGACCGCGCTGCAGGTTGGAGCACCACCTCGTGCATGCAGGCGGCGAGCGAGCGCGGCATGTCGGGCCGCAGGATCAGCAGCTCGGCGACGCTCTCCGGGCCGGATCACGTTGCGGTAGACCTTGCGGTAGACCTCGAAGCCGGAGACCGAGCGCAGGATCGCCGACCAGTGATAGAAGTCGAACTCGACGTCGCGCCTGCCTCTGGCCGCTGCCGCGTCGCCTGGCTGCCGGCTTGCACCGTGCGCAGCCGTGCCGCCACCGGACTCGCTCTCGACCGCGTGGAACTTCACGTCGAGCAGCGCGCGCGGTGTTGTCGGCGCGCTCGAGGAAGCTGCCGATGCGCAGGAAGTGGAACGCCTCGTCCTGCAGCATCGTGCCGACGGTGACGCCGCGCGACAGGTGCGAGCGGAACTTGACCCACTCGAACGCCTGCGCCGGGTCGCTTCTGGAACGCGTCGTTCGCGACCATGCGCTGGAACTCGAGCCAGGTCTGGTTCTGCGTCTCCCAGACCTCGGTGGTCAGCGTGCCGCGCACCGCGCGCGCGTTCTCGCGCGCCGCCATCAGGCAGCTGCGGATCGCTCGAGCCGTTCGTCGTCGTCGCTCACCATGTAGTCGCATCACGCTGCTGCGGCGTGACCGCGCCGTAGCGCTTGGCGAAGTCGCCGCTGAGCTCGCTGATGCTGAGCAGGCCCTGCCAGCCGCTGCTCGGCCGCGTCGGCCGACTGCGGCAGCAGCGACGTCTGGTAGTTGACGTCGAGCATGCGCGCGGTGTTCTCGGCGCGCTCCATGTAGCGCGCCATCCAGAACAGGTGGTCGGCGGTGCTGACAGCATGGTCGATCTCCGTCAGGCCTCGAGCACCCAGGTGTCCTTGGTGCCGCCGCCCTGCGACGAGTTGACGACCAGCGAGCCTTCCTTCAGCGCGACGCGCGTCAGGCCGCCGGGCACCATCTGCACCGTCTTGCCCGACAGCACGAAGGGCCGCAGGTCGATGTGGCGCGGCGCGATGCCGCTCTCGACGAAGGTCGGGCAGGTCGACAGCGCGCAGCGTCGGCTGCGCGATGTAGCGCGTCGGGTTGGCCTGCAGCGCGCTCGCGGAAGTCCTCGATCTCGGCCTTGCGTCGCGGCCGGGCCGATCAGCATGCCGTAGCCGCCGGCGCCGTGCACTTCCTTGACGACCAGCTCGTCGCAGGTGGTCGAGCACGTAGCTCGAGGTCGTCGGCGTCGCGGCAGCAGGTAGGTCGGCACGTTGTTGCAGGATCGGCTTCTCGCCGAGGTAGAACTCGATCATCTTCGGCACGTACGGGTAGATCGACTTGTCGTCGGCGACGCCGGTGCCGATCGGCGTTGGCGAGCGTGACGTTGCCGGCGCGGTAGGCGCCGAGCAGGCCGGCGCAGCCGAGCGTCGAGTCGGTGCGGAAGGCCAGCGGGTCGAGGAAGTCGTCGTCGACGCGGCGGTAGATCACGTCGACGCGCTTCGGGCCCTGCGTCGTGCGCATGTAGACGAAGTTGTCGCTCGACGAACAGGTCCTGCCCTCGACCAGCTCGACGCCCATCTGCTGCGCGAGGAAGGCGTGCTCGAAGTAGGCGCTGTTGTACATGCCCGGCGTGAGCACGACGACGGTCGGGCTCGTTGACCGCCGGCCGGCGCGACCGCGCGCAGCGTCTCGAGCAGCAGGTCGGGGTAGTGCGCGACCGGCGCGACGCGGTGCTGGCTGAACAGCTCGGGGAAGAGCCGCATCATCATCTTGCGGTTCTCGAGCATGTAGCTCACGCCGCTCGGCACGCGCAGGTTGTCCTCGAGCACGTAGTAGCTGCCGCTGCCGTCGGCGTTGGCGGCGCGCACGATGTCGATGCCGGCGATGTGCGAGTAGACGTCGCCCGGCACGTCGACGCCCATCATCTCGGGGCGGAACTGCGCGTTGCTCGAGGATCTGCTCGGCCGGCACGATGCCGGCCTTGATGATCTCCTGGTCGTGGTAGACGTCGTGGATGAAGCGGTTCAGCGCCGTGACGCGCTGCGCGCAGGCCCTGCTCCATCTCGCGCCCATTCGTGCGCCGGGATCACGCGCGGGATCAGGTCGAACGGGATCAGGCGCTCGGTGCCGCGAGCCGTCCTCGTCCTTCGCGCCGTAGACGGCGAAGGTGATGCCGACGCGGCGGAAGATCACCTCGGCCTCTTCGCGGCGCGACGCGCATCACGTCGCGGCGGCTGCTCCGCGAGCCAGCGGTCGTAGCCGCGGTAGTGCTCGCGCACCGTGCCGCTGTCGCGCGCTGCATCTCGTCGAAGCTCGGTCGTCATCGACGCATCTCCTGGCGGCGCAGGGTAGCAAAGTCCAGGCCACGCGCACCGGCCGGCGCAGCGGTGCAGCCGATGCGCACGGTCCGGTCGGCACGTCGGCATGGTGCCAGTAGCGCCGCGCCGTCGTCACGCTGGCAGGCGCCCGTCGCCGCGTCGCCGCCGCGGCCAGCTGCCAGGCGCCGCACGTCGGGCTGGCGACGACCGCGATGCCGCGCTCGCGATAGCGCGCCAGCACCTCCGGCGCCGGATGGCCGAAGCGGTTGCGGTAGCCGGCCTGGAACACCGCCGACGCGCGGCCGGACCGCGTCGAGGAAGGCGCGCGCGTCGACGAGGTCTTGCTGCCGTGGTGCGGCACGAGCAGCACGTCGCTGCGCAGCGCGTCGCCGATGCGCGGCGACGCAGCGCCGCCTCCTGCGTCGCGCTCGATGTCGCCGGTCAGCAGCGCGCTGCGCGCCGGCCGCTGGCGACCCGCAGCACGCACGACATCGCGTTCGGCTTCAGCGCGCGCGCGTAGCTCGCCGGCGGCCGGGTGCAGCACCTCGAAGTCGCACGCCGTCCCAGCGCCAGCGCCTGGCCGGCTTCGCAGCGGCGTGGCCGGCGCGCCAGCGCGCAGCAGCGGATGCGCCGTCGTCGAGCGAGCTCAGCAGCGTCGGTCGACCGGCAGCGCGGCCAGCAGCGCGCGCGGCGCCGCCGACGTGGTCGATGTCGCGGTGGCTCAGCACCAGGCGGTCGATGCGCGTCTCGCCGCGCGCGCGCAGCAGCGGCACGCAGCACGCGCTGGCCGGCGTCGCTGTCGCGCGAGTACTGCGGCCCGGCGTCGTAGACCAGCAGGTGCGTGCCGCGTGCGCACCAGCACCGCGGTGCCCTGCCCGACGTCGGCGGCGAGCAGCTCGAAGCTGCCCTCGGCGCGGCACGGTCGCGGCCGGCAGCAGCAAGGCGAGCGCAGCGGCAGCGGCCAGCGCACGCAGCGCGCCAGCGGCAGCGGCAGCACCAGCCAGCGCGGCCGCCGAGCAGCCCGGCGACCTGCGCCCAGCAGCGGCGCGCGCCGGCACCGTCCAGACGGCGCCCGGCAGCGCCGGCGAGCAGCGCCAGCGCAGCGCATCAGCCGCTGCACCGACCAGGCGCCGCAGCGACCACAGCGGCGCGCAGCAGCGACGCCGAGCAGCGCCAGCGGCGTGATCACCAGCGTGACGAGCGGGATCGCGACCAGGTTGGCGAGCAAGCCGACCAGCGAGACCTGCTGGAAGAAGACCAGCGTCAGCGGCGTCAGGCCGAGCGTCGCGACGACCTGCGTGCGCAGCCCGCCGCGCAGCGTCGGCGAGCGCGACGGCCGGCAGCGCGCCGGCGTCGCGTCGCCGCGTCGGCGCGCTCGGCGCTCGCGCGTGCCGGCGTCGACGCCATCAGCAGCCCGACCGCCACGAACGACAGCCAGAAGCCCGGCTGCAGCAGCGCCCACGGGATCGAGCGCGGTGACGACCACGGCCGCGGCGCAGCAGCACCAGCGGCCACGGCCAGCGCACGCCCGACGCCGTGCAGCAGCGTCGACGGTCGGCGAGCATCCAGCACGGTGCGCTGCGCCGGCACGCCCCAGCCGGAGAACGAGCGCATAGGCGGCCGCCGCGGCGAGTCCGCCCCAGCGCGCCGCCAGCGGCGCCGGCAGCCAGCAGCATCGCGCGCGCGCTGCGCCGCCACAGCGCGCCGATCGCGAGGCCGGCGAGCCAGGCGAACATCGTGACGTGCAGGCCGCTGATCGACATCAGGTGGGCGACGCCGGTGTTGCGGAAGAGGTCCCAGTCGCTCGCGCTCGATCGCGCCCTGGTCGCCGACCGCCAGCGCCGCCAGCACGCCGGCCGCGCGCGGCTCCGGCACCGCGCGCGTCGATCGCGTCGCGCACGCGCTGGCGCAGCCGCTCGACCGGATGGCCGGCGCGCGCGTCGAGCAGCTGCGGCGCCGGCGCCGTCGCGCACCGTAGCCGGTCGCGCGCACGCCCTGCTCGAACAGCTGCAGCTCGTAGTCGAAGCCGTGCGGGTTGAGGTTGCCGTGCGGCTGGCGCAGGCGCACGCGTGAAGCGCCAGCGCTGGCCGGCGCCGCAGCTCGCGCTGCGGCTGCGCTGAGCGCGGCATCCTCGTCGAAGCCGGCGTACCAGCCGAGCGGCGATGCGCCGTCGGCACGCTGCACCGGCTGCGCCGCGCCGCGACGCCGACTCGACCTCGAAGCGAAAGCGCAGGCCCGCTCGGGCCGCGCTGCGGCAGCGCTGGCGACGACGCCGGTGACGACGATGTCGCTGGCCTTCGAGCGCGGACGGCAGCGCGTCGGCCAGGCGCAGCGACGGCGCCGCCGGCCAGCGACGAAGCCGGCAGCCGCAGCGCCGCGCGCGCGCAGCAGCGACACGGCGACGCCAGCGCGCGGCGCCAGCGCCGAAGCCGGCGACACCGCGGCGACACCCGCGACACCGCGGCCACCACGGACGATAGCACGACGCAGGCCACAGCGCGCGCTCGCTGCAGCTGCAGCCGCGACGCCGCCGAGCCACGCCAGCGCCAGCGCCGGCCAGCCGGCCAGCCGGTGTCCGGTCGCTCGCATCGGTGCAGTGTAGGATTTGCGGTTCCGTCTCGCACGACCGCTGAGACAATCCGATGTCCTCGATCTACGACCGCCTCACCGAGCCTCGGCATCGAGCTGCCGCCGCTCGCCATTCCGGCCGCGCGCCTACGTGCCGTTCGTGCGCACGCGGCAACCTCGGTCTTCCTCTCCGGCCACATCGCCAAGCGCGACGGCAAGGCCTGGGTCGGCCAGCTCGGCCGCGACATCGACACCGCGACCGGCAAGCTGGCGCGCGCGCGCCGTCGCGCATCGACCTGCTCGGGCACGCTGCACGCCGCCGTCGGCGACCTCGACAAGGTCGAGCGCATCGTCAAGGTCATGAGCCTCGTCAACAGCACGCCCGATTTCACCGAGCAGCACCTGGTCACCGAACGGCTGCTCCGAGCTGCTCGGCGAGGTCTTCGCCGACAGGGGCGCGCACGCGCGCAGCGCCTACGGCGTCGCGCAGCTCCCGCTGGGCGCCTGCGTCGAGATCGAGCTGATCGCGCAGGTCGCCGTGACGCGCCGCCGGCGCATGAACGCCGCCCGACGAGGTTGGCGCGCGCGTCACCTTCGGCCGGCTGCAGCGGCGACGCCGGCCGGCTGGTTCGCGCTGGTCGCCATCGCGGCGCTGTCGCCGCGGTCGGCGCGGCGCTGGTATCGCAGCACGCGTTCGGCATGGAGCCCGTGTCCCTGGTGCGTGCTGCAGCGCCTGATCTTCGTCGGCGATCGGCGCCTGGCGGCGTGCTCGGCCTGCTGTGGCGCAGTCGCGACCGGCGCGCGCGGTCGCGGCGCCGCGCTGGTGCTGGCGCGCTGGTCGGGCGTCGCGCCGCCGTCTGGCAGCACTTTCAGTTGCCGCGCAGTCGGCGCCTCGTGCAACCTGACGCTCGCCGACAAGATCGTCAGCGCCGCCTGCGCACTCGACGCACTGGCTGCCCGGCGTCTTCGAGGCGCGGCGCGAGTTGCGCCGATGCGGCGGTCAGTCGCTGCTCGGCGTGCCGTACGACATCTGAGTCGGGCGCTGTTCGCGCTGTTCGGGCTGCTGGCGATCGTCGCCTTGCGGCGCGCGCTGAGGCGCACGGCCCGTGTTCACTCCATCGGCGTGTGCAGCGCGAGCTTCGTCGTTGATGCGCCTCGAGCAGCGCGAACACCGCCGTTTCCAATAAGCGCCCGGCACCAGGGCGTGCCGATGGACTGGGCGGTGCGCAGCCGTTCGTAGACGACGATCGCCGCAGCTCGACGCTCGATCTGCCGGCACGTGCGCCGCCTGCGTGGATGTCGACGCCGCTGGTCGAAGGAGTCAGTGCTGTCGTGAACGACCGTCTCGCATGAGCAATTCCTCGAGCGTGAGGGAGCGAATGCGAAAGTGCCCGATCGTAGCGTAACGCCGCGCGGGCTCAGGCGTTGCCTGCGGCGACGACCCGCATCGCCTTGCATCGCGTCCTGGCGCCGACCCTTGCGCGCCCGGTGGCCGCGATACGGCTCGAGCGCCATGCCCTTCAGCGACTTCCTCCTTGCGCCTTGCCGCGCGCGACCGGTGCCGAGCACCTGCAGCGCATCGGCTGAACGCGGCGACGCTGACCAGCGCGTCCTTCGCGTCGAGGTCGATCAGCGTCAGCCCGCGGCCGCCGTTCGGCTGCAGCTTCAGCTCGTCGAGCGCGAACACCAGCAGGCGCCCGCTCAGCGACAGGCAGGCGACCTGCGCCGTGGCGCGTCGGCGAGGCTCGGCGGCAGCGGCTTCTCGCCGGCTTCGAGGCGTCAGGAAGCGTCTTGCCGCCGCGCTGCGCGACGACCAGGTCGCCGACGCCGCGCCAGCAGGCCGAAGCCGCCGGTGTTGGCGAGCAGCAGCGTCTGCTGCGCGTGCGCCGGCGAAGTAGTGCGCCGGCTGCGTGCCGGTCTCGAGGTCGATCAGCGTGGTGATCGGCTGGCCGTCGCCGCGCGCCGCCCGGCAGCTGCGCCACCGGCGACGAGTAGACGCGCGCGCCGTTGCTGCCGAAGACCAGCAGCGTGTCGACGCGTGCGGCACGCGAAGGTGCCGTACAGCGCATCGCCGGCCTTGAACGGCGAGCGCGGCGGCGTCGACCTCGTGGCCCTTCGAGCGCGCGCACCCAGCCCTTCAGGCTGACGACCACCGTGACCGGCTCGTCGACCACCTGCACCTCGGCGACGGCGCTGCTTCTCGGCCTGGATCAGCGTGCGGCGCGTCGTCGCCGAAGCTGCTTGGCGTCGGCCTCGATCTCCTTGATCAGCAGTGCGCTTCAGCGCGGCCGGGCTGCCGAGGATGTCCTCGAGCTTGCCCTGCTCGTCGCGCAGGCCTTCGAGCTCCTGCTCGATCTTGATCGCCTCGAGCCGCGCCAGCTGGCGCAGGCGGATTTCGAGGATGTCCTCGGCCTGGCGCTCGCTGAGCTTGAAGCGCGCGATCAGCGCCGGCTTCGGCTCGTCGGCTGCGCGGATGATGCGGATCACCTCGTCGATGTTGAGCAGCACCAGCTGCCGGCCTTCGAGGATGTGGATGCGCGTCCAGCACCTTGTCGAGCCGATGGCGCGAGCGCCGCTCGCACCGTGCGCTGGCGGAACGCGATCCACTCGACGAGCATCTGGCGCAGGCTCTTCTGCGTCGGCCGGCCGTCGACGCCGACCATCGTCAGGTTGATCGGCGCCGAGCTCTCGAGGCTGGTGTGCGCCAGCAGCGTGGTGATGAGCTCCTGCTGCTCGATGCGGCTGGTCTTGGGCTCGAACACCAGGCGCACCGCGCGCGTCCTTGCTCGACTCGTCGCGCACCGCGTCGAGCACCGACGAGCACCGTCGGCCTTCAGCTGCGCCTGCTCGGCGCTGAGCGCCTTCTTGCCGGCCTTGACCTTCGGGTTGGTCAGCTCCTCGATCTCCTCGAGCACCTTCTGCGTGCTGGTGCCGGGCGGCAGCTCGGTGACGACGCAGCTGCCACTGGCCGCGCGCCAGGTCCTCGATCTTCCAGCGCGCGCGCACCTTCAGGCGTGCCGCGGCCGCTGGCGTAGGCCGCGCGCGATGTCGTCGGCGCTGCTGATGATCTGGCCGCCGCCCGGATAGTCGGGGCCGGGCATCAGCGCGGCCAGCTCGTCGTCGGACAGCTTGTCGTTGCTTGATCAGCGCGACCGCGGCCGCCGGCGACCTCGCGCAGGTTGTGGCTCGGCACCTCGGTGGCCAGGCCGACCGCGATGCCGCTCGCGCCGTTGAGCAGCACGAACGGCAGGCGCGCCGGCAGCTGCCGCGGCTCCTCGGTCGAGCCGTCGTAGTTGGGGATGAAGTCGACCGTGCCTTCGTCGATCTCGTCGAGCAGCAGGCGCGTGATCGGCGCCAGCCGCGCCTCGGTGTAGCGCATCGCCGCCGCGCCGTCGCCGTCGCGCGAGCCGAAGTTGCCCTGGCCGTCGATCAGCGGGTAGCGCTGCGAGAAGTCCTGCGCCATGCGCACCAGCGCGTCGTAGGCCGCCTGGTCGCCGTGCGGGTGGAAGCGGCCCGAGCACGTCGCCGACGACGCGCGCGCTCTTCACCGGCTTGGCGCCGCCGCGGTGCCGTGAAGCGCCAGGCCCATGCGCGCCATCGCGTAGAGGATGCGGCGCTGCACCGGCTTCTGGCCGTCGCAGACGTCGGGCAGCGCGCGGCCCTTGACGACGCTGCAGCGCGTATTCGAGGTAGGCGCGCTCGGCGTAGTCGGCGAGCGCGATGGCGTCGCGCGGGGTCGGCGGGCGGTGGTGTCGAACGAGGTCGTCCATGGAACGTGGTATCGGCAGGAGCGGCAGTATGCCGCACCGGAATCGCCAGGCGCGAGCTCGCGGTCAGTTCGGGAATCGCTCACGCAGCTTCACCTTCCAGAACTTGCCGGTCGAGGTGCGCGGGCATCGCGTCGATGACCTCGTAGCGATCCGGGCAGCTGCCACTTGGCGAAGCCGTGCTGCAGCAGGTGCGCGCCGAGCGCGTCGGCGAGCGGCGTCGCACCTCTGCCCCGGCTTGACGACGATGCAGGCGAGCGGCCGCTCGCTCCACTTCTCGTCGGGATCGCGATCACCGCGGCCTCGGCGATCGCCGGATGCGCCATCAGCGCGTTCTCGAGGTCGACCGAGCGAGATCCACTCGCCGCCGGACTTGATCAGGTCCTTGGTGCGGTCGGTGATGCGCACGAAGCCGTGCGGCGTCGATCGTCGCGACGTCGCCGGTGCGCAGCCAGCCGTCGTCGGTGAACTTGTCGGCGCTCGCGCGGCACGCTGTAGTAGCGCGCCGGTGATGAACGGCCCGCGCACCTGGATCTCGCCGATCGCTCTTGCCGTCCCACGGCGCATCGCGTGCCGTCGTCGCCGACGGATGCGCACGTCGACCAGCGGCGCCGGCACGCCGGCCATCGCGCGCGAGCGCGACAGCGCTCGTCGGTCGCAGCGTCCTGCAGCTCGGCGCGACGCGACGACGCGTCGCCAGCGGCGAGGTCTCGGTCATGCCCCAGCCCTGCAGCATGCCAGACGCCGTGCCGGTCGAAGCGCGCGGATCAGCGCCTCGGGCACGGCCGAGCCGCCGACCATCGATGCGCATGCCTCGGCAGCTGCCAGCGGCCCGGCTGCTCGGCCGGACTGCTCGAGCGCTGCAGGATCAGGCCGATCCAGATCGTCGGCACGCCGAGCGAGACGTCGGCGGCTCGGCCTTGATCAGGTCGAGCAGGTCGTCGCGGCATGAGATGCGGCGCCGGGAAGACCATCTTCGACGCCCATCATCACGGCGCCGTACGGCAGGCCCCAGCAGTTCGCGTGGAACATCGGCGTCACCGGCAGCACGCACGTCGGCCGCTCGCGAGGCTCCAGTGGTCGGCCGAGGCAGCCGACCAGCGTGTGCAGCACCGTCGAGCGATGCGAGTAGACGACGCCTTTCGGCCGCCCGGTCGTGCCCGAGGTGTAGCACATCGCGACCGCGTCGTTCTCGCTCGTGCTCGGCGTAGATCGAAGCCGTCCGGTCGGCGCCGGCGAGGAGCGCCTCGTAGTCGATGCAGGCCGTGCTCGTGTCCACCGGCGCGCCCGGAGAACGGATAACACGATCACCTTCTCGAACGCAGTGCTTGTCGGCGAACTGCGCGATAGAGCGGCAGCAGGCATGTCGTCGACGACGAGGAAGCGGTCCTCGGCGTCGTTCGCGATCCAGCCGATCTCGTCGGGCGCGAGGCGCAGGTTGAGCGGTGTGCATCACGCCGCCGGCGGCCGGGATGCCGAAGTAGCACTCGAGGTGCGCGTGGTGGTTCCAGCACAGCGTCGCGACGCGGTCGCCCTTCTGCAGCGCCGAGCGACTGCAGCGCGCGCTGCCGAGGCGCGCGCGTGCGGCGGTGGTACTCGCCGTAGGTGTGGCTGCGCAGCGCTCTTGTCGGGCAGACGCGAGACGATCGGTCTTGGTCGGCGAAGAGCGTGCCGGCGCGATCGAGCAGGTGGTTGAGCGACAGCGTCGCGTCCATCATCGTCGAGCGCATCGCGGCTCTCTCCTTGGCAGGTCACGCCGGCGCTGTCGCGTGCTGTACGCGCGTGTTCGCGCAGCATCGACATGACGATCAGCGAGTCGTAGCCGTCGCCGGCTGCGCACGCTCTCGCGCAGCCGCCCTTCCTCGACGAAGCCTTCGCTCGCGGTACAGCGCCAGCGCGCGCGCGTTGAGCGCCTTCACGTCGAGCCAGAAGCGGTGCGCGCCGAGGTCGCGGAACGCCATCTGCGCGAGCAGCCGCACGCAGGCGCGGCCGATGCCCCGGCCCTTGGGCTGCAGCACGATGCGCTTCAGCTCGACCGAGCGGTGCGGGTTGCGGCAGCCCTGCAGGATCACGAAGCCGGCCGACGGCTAGCCCGCGCCGGCCTCGATGATGAAGTGGCGGAAGTCGGGAAAGCGGACCGCGCCCTCGTGCTGCGGTGCGCTCCCAGGGCGTGATGAACGGCCGGTTGGCGGGTCGTGTCTCGACCGAGATGCACGAAGTCGAGGTCCGACAGCATCGTCGGCCGCAGGCGCAGCGCCGGGTGCCGGCAGCGGTCTCAGACGTCCGACCTCGACCGCGTCGCCGTGCAGCTCCATCAGCTCGCGCCGCGCCTGCGCCTCGCCCTTGCCCATCAGCTTGGTCAGCGACGTCGGTGGTCGCCGGCGAAGTCGAGCGCGCCGAAGCCGACCTGCAGCAGGCGGCGCGTGTCCGGGTTGAGCGTCGTGTCCCACAGCTGCTCGGCGTTCATCTCGCCCAGGCCCTTGAAGCGGCTGATGCGTCCAGGAGCCTTCGCGCGCGCCTTCCTTGCGCAGCTTGTCGAGCGTGGCGTCGAGCTCGCCGTCGTCGAGCGCGTAGATCTTGGCCGCCGGCTTCTTGCCGCGCGCCGGCGCGTCGACGCGAAACAGCGGCGGCTTGGCGACGTAGACGTGGCCGCGCTCGATCAGCTTCGGGAAGTGGCGGAAGAACAGCGTGAGCAGCAGCACCTGGATGTGCGAGCCGTCGACGTCGGCGTCGCGACAGGATGCAGACCTTGCCGTAGCGCAGGCCGCGCGAGGTCGGGCGTCGTCGTCGGCGCCGTGCGGGTCGACGCCGATCGCCACCGCGATGTCGTGGATCTCGTTGTTGGCGAACAGGCGGTCGCGCTCGACCTCCCAGGCGTTGAGCACCTTGCCGCGCAGCGGCAGGATCGCCTGCGTCTCCTTGTCGCGGCCCATCTTGGCGCTGCCGCCGGCCGAGTCGCCCTCGACCAGGAAGAGCTCGTTGAGCGCGAGGTCGCGGCTCTCGCAGTCGGTCAGCTTGCCCGGCAGCACGGCCACGCCCGAGCCCTTGCGCTTCTCGACCTTCTGGCTCGCGCGCTGGCGCGTCTGCGCCTGGCGGATCACCAGCTCGGCGAGCTTCTTGCCGTGGTCGACGTGCTGGTTGAGCCACAGCTCGAGCGCCGGCTTCACGTAGGTCGACACCAGGCGCAGCGCGTCGCGGCTGTTCAGCCGCTCCTTGATCTGGCCCTGGAACTGCGGGTCGAGCACCTTGGCCGAGAGCACGAAGCTGGCGCGCGAGAACACGTCCTCGGGCATCAGCTTCACGCCCTTGGGCAGCAGCGCAGTGCAGCTCGATGAAGCCCTTGACCGCGCCGAACAGGCCGTCCTTCAGGCCCGACTCGTGCGTGCCGCCGGCGACCGTCGGGATCAGGTTGACGTAGCTCTCGCGCACCGGCTGCGCCGTCCTCGGTGAAGGCGACGCACCAGGCGGCGCCCTCGCCTTCGGCGAAGTTCTCGGTCTCGCCGCCGTCGGCGTAGTGCTCGCCTTCGAACAGCGGGATCACCGGGTCGGCCGGTGAGCGTCTGCATCAGGTAGTCGCGCAGGCCGCCCTTGTAGAGCCAGCGTCTGGTCGTCTCGCCGGTCTTCTCGATCGTCAGCGTGACCGTCACGCCGGGCATCAGCACCGCCTTGCTGCGCAGCAGGTGCGTCAGCTCGGCCTGCGGCAGCTCGGCGCTCTCGAAGTACTTCGCGTCGGGCCAGGCGCGCACCGTGGTGCCGCTCTTGCGGTCGCCGGCGGCGGCCTTGCGCGTCTTCAGCGGCTCGATCGACGTCGCCGCCGGCGAAGCGCGATCGTCGCCACCTGGCCCTCGCGCCAGACGCGTGACCTCGAGCCGCTTCGACGAGCGCGTTGGTCACGCTCACGCCGACGCCGTGCAGGCCGCCCGAGAAGCTGTAGGCGCCGCCCGCGCCCTTGTCGAACTTGCCGCCGGCGTGCAGCCGCGTGAAGACGATCTCGACGACCGGCACCTTCTCTTCCGGGTGCAGGCCGAACGGAATGCCGCGGCCGTCGTCCTCGACGCTGACCGAGCCGTCGGCGTGCAGCGTCACGTCGATGCGCTTGCCGTAGCCCGGCGAGCGCCTCGTCGGCCGCGTTGTCGATCACCTCCTGGACGATGTGCAGCGGGTTGTCGGTGCGGGTGTACATGCCCGGCCGCTGCTTGACCGGCTCGAGGCCCTTCAGCACGCGGATCGACGCTTCGCCGTAGCTGCCCGCCTTGCGTTCTGCCTGGTCGTGGCATTCTAGGCAGCGCTCGTCCGGCCCTGTGCCCGGCTTCGAGGCGCGCGGCCGCCGCCGGCTGGCCGTGCCCGCGGCTCTGCGCGTTGCCGGCGCGCGAGCAGGCGCGTCGATGCCGAGCCGCCAGGTCGCGTCCCATTGCGACGCTGGAAGTAGGCGCCGCCGTGCGCCAGCGCGGCACTCCGCGCGCGATCGAAGCGTCGTCGACCGGCTCGGCCGCCGAAGGCCCCTGCGTAGCCGGCGGTCTCCTCGAGGCAGGCGCCGACCAGGTAGTAGCCCATCGCGCGGAAATGGCGCGCGGTGAGCTCGTCGTCGCTGCATCGACGCATGGATGAGCGCTCGAGCACCGATTCGATGAAGCGGACGCCGGCTCGGCGTGTTGAGCCGGTGCACTGCGACCAGCGGGAACAGAGCGCCGGACAGCGGTGAGCCATCGCCCGGTACGACGTGCCAGCGAGCGGCGCGACGCGCGCGGATGGTCGGGCTCCGGCTGGCGACGCCGACGATCGAGCGATGCGCGTGCTCGACCAGAGCGTCGAGCAGGTGCCGCTTGCTCGGGAAGTGGTGGTAGATGCTCATCGCCTCGCAGCCCAGCCGCTCGCCCGAGCTTGCGCGTGCTGAAGGCGCGCCAGGCCCTCGACGTCGACGAGCGCGAGCGCGGCATCGACGATGCGCTGCGCGTCAGCGGCTCGCGCGCGGCGGCGGGCGGCCCGCGCCGGCCGCGGCCTCTTCGGGGTCGTTCATGGGCTCGACGATCTTACAGCTGTAAGCACTTACCTCCGGCTAGCGACTTACGGCGTAAGCTGGCGCGGCAACCGGACGAGACTTCTGCCATGCAAGCCCTGTCGGATCATCGATCGGACCGCTGGTCCCCCTCACCTACTCGTCGATGCTCGCCGTCGAGACACGCTGTCCGGCGCGCGTCGTTCCCGCGCCGGCGCGGCTGGCGCTGGCTCGGCATCGCCTTCCTGCGTCGCTGATCGGCACCGTCGTCGACCGTCGTCCCGCTGCTCGTTGCCGCTGCACTGGCTGCGCGGCGCACCGCTGGCTCGACGGCACGCGGCCTCGGCGTCGTCGGCGGCACGCTCGGCCGGCTGCGATCGTCCTGTCGGGCCTCGCCTACGCCTGGCACCGCGCTGTCCGCACGCGCTGGCCGGCGCTCTGGCGCGCCGGCCACCAGCTGCACCACAGCCCGCAGCGCGCATCGACATCACCGGCTCGACGCTCTTCCACCCGGTCGAGATGGTCGTGCAGGCGCTGATGCAGCTGTTCGTCACGGTGATCGTGCTCGGCCTCGACCCGGCTGGCGGCCGCGCTGGTCGGCTACGTCGCCGCGTTCCACGGCATGTTCCAGCACTGGAACGTGCACACGCCGCGCTGGCTCGGCTACTCTCATCCAGCGCCCCGAGGCGCACTGCGAGCACCACCGCCTCGGCGTGCACGCCGACAACTACGGCGACCTGCCGCCTGGGACCTGCTGTTCGGCACGCTTCCGCAACCCGGCGCAGCTTCGAGCGGCGACTGCGGCTTCGACGCCGCCGGCCGACCGCCGCATGCTGGCGATGCTCGCGCTGGCGCGACGTCAACGCCGCCGGTCTACGGCAGCGGCAGCCGCGGCGTCGTGCTCCCGGCAGTCGCGCTGAGGGCCGCGCTGTACGGCAGGCCGCGGGCACGCGCGCCGACGCGATCGGCCTGCCCTGCAACAATCGGCGCGATGCCTTCCGACTCCCTGCGCCCGCTCGGCCGCTCCGAGCCTCCGGGTCTCGCCGATCTGCCTCGGCGGCAACGTGTTCGGCTGGACCGCCGACGAGGCGATGTCGTTCCGCCTGCTCGATGCCTGGGTCGACGCCGGCATGAACTTCGTCGACACCGCCGACGTCTATTCGCGCTGGGTGCCGGGCCACACCGGCGGCGAGTCGGAGACCATCATCGGCAAGTGGCTGCAGCCAGCGCGGCAAGCGCGACCGCGTCGTCCTCGCGACCAAGGTCGGCATGGCCATGGGCGACAACGACAAGGGCCTGTCGGCGGCCTACATCCGGCGCGCGGTCGAGGCGTCGCTGCGCCGGCTGCAGACCGACGTCATCGACCTCTACCAGTCGCACACCGACGACGCCGAGACGCCGCTCGAGGAGACGCTCGCGCGCCTTCGCCGAGCTGATCAAGGAAGGCAAGGTGCGCGCGATCGGCGCCTCGAACTACACCGCGCCGCGCCTGGCCGACGCGCTCGACCAGCGAGCGCCGCGCAGCGGCCTGCCGCGCTACGAGATCGCTGCAGCCGCTCTACAACCTGGTCGAGCGCGCTGCCTACGAGGCCGAGCTCGAGCCGGTCTGCGTCGAGCAGCGGCCTCGGCGTCATCAACTACTACGCCCTGGCGCAGCGGCTTCCTCACCGGCAAGTACCGCAGCGAGCGCCGACCTCGAGCAAGAGCGTCCGCAGCGGCGGCGCGAGCAAGCTACCTCGAACGAGCGCGGCCTGGCGCGTCCTGGCCGCGCTCGACGCCGTCGCCGCAGACCATCGGCGCGACGCCCGGCGCAGGTGGCGCTGGCCTGGCAGATCGCCCGGCCGAGCATCACCGCGCCGATCGCCAGCGCGACCATCGCCCGCGCAGCTCGACGAATTGGTCGCGCGCGCGCGGCTGCAGCTCGACACGCCGTCGATCGAGCTGATCGATCGCGCCAGCCGGGTCGAGCCAGCATGAGCGCGAGCACGCGGCCAGACGCTGTCGCTGACGCAGGTGCTGATCTGCGGCGCCGCGATCGTCACGCTGTCGATGGGCATCCGCCACGGCTTCGGCCTCTGGCTGCAGCCGATCACCGCTGACGCGCGGCTGGAGCCGCGAGACCTTCGCGTTCGCGCTCGCGGTGCAGAACCTCGCCTGGGGCATCGCCGGCCCGCTCGACCGGCGCGCTCGCCGATCGCTGGGGCGCGTTCCGCGTCCTCATCGTCGGCAGCCCTGCTCTACGCCGCGCGGCCTGGTCGTCATGGGCCTGGCGGCGACCGGCGCGGGCTTTCTCGGCGGCGCCGGCCTGCTGATCGGCATGGCGCAGGTCGGGCACGACCTACGCCGTCGTCTACGGCGTGATCGGCCGCAACGTCGCTGCCCGAGAGGCGCAGCTGGGCGATGGGCGTCGCCGCCGCGGCCGGCTCGTTCGGCCAGTTCCTGATGGTGCCGGTCGAGGGCGGGCTGATCGGCGGCTTCGGCTGGCAGGACGCGCTCTTCGTCCTCGCCTGCGCGGCGCTCGGCGATCGTGCCGCTCGCGTTCGGCCTGCGCGAGCCGACCCGCAGGCCGGACGGCGCCGCAGCAGCAAGAGCATCGGCGCGGCCTTGCGCGAGGCGCATCGGCGACCGCAGCTTCCAGCTCCTGACCGCGGGCTACTTCGTCTGCGGCTTCCAGGTGGTGTTCATCGGCGTGCACATGCCGAGCTACCTGAAGGACCACGGGCCTGACGCCCGGACGTCGCGACAACGGCGCTTGCGCTGATCGGCCTGTTCAACGTGTCTCGGCACCTACGCCGCCGGCTCGCTCGGCGGACGGCTGCCGAAGAAGTACCTGCTGTCGACGATCTACGACGCTGCGCTCGCTCGCGATCGTGACCTTCCTCGCCGCGCCGCTGACGCCGCTGGAGCGTCTACGTGTTCGCGTCGGCGATGGGCTTCCTCTGGCTTCCGACCGTGCCGCTGACCAACGGCCTGGTCGCCGAGATCTTCGGCGTGCGCTACCTGTCGATGCTCGGCGGCTTCGTCTTCCTCAGCCACCAGGTCGGCAGCTTCCTCGGCGTCTGGCTCGGCGGCCGTCTCTTACGACACGACCGGCAGCTACGACGTCGTCTGGTGGATCGCGGTCGCGCCTCGGCATGTTCGCCGCCCTCGTCAACCTGCCGATCCGCGAGCGGGCGATCGCTGGCGCCCGGCGGTGGCGTGAGCTGAAGCGGCGCCGGCTTGCTGCGGCGCTGGCCTGGAGCCGCAATCGCGTCTGCCGCTGGCGCTTTCGCCGCCTATCGCCGGCCCGACGTCGCGGTCGACCTCGCCAATCAGCTGTGGAAGTGCTTCTGAGTGCCGGCCATGGCGCCATGCGCGCCGGTGACGCCACCTCGCCCTGGCTGCTGCGCTGGGCGCACCTGATCGCGCTCGGGCGGCACGGGTCCTCGACGTCGCCGCCGGCGGCGGCCGGCACAGCGCGCTGGCTCGCGGCGACGCGGCTTCGCCGTCACCGCGGTCGACCGCGATGCCGCAGCGATGGCGGCCCTCGATGGGCGTTGCCGAGACGCTGGTCGCTGATCTCGAGGGGCGCCTGGCCGCTCGCCGGACGAAGCGTTCGACGCCGTGCTGGTCACGAACTACCTCTGGCGGCCGCTTTTTCCGGCGATCGTCGCCGCGGTCGCGCCGGCGGCGTCCTGCCTCCACGAGACCTTCGCCGCCGGCAACGAGAGCGTCGGCCGCCCGCGCGTCCCGACTTTCTGCTCGCCCGGCGGTGAACTTCTGGCGGCCTCCAGGGTCTGCGCATCGTGGCTTTCGAAGACGGCTTCCTGCGACCCCGATCGATTCGTGCAGCGCCTGGTCGCCTGCGTGCAGGCGGCCGCGCCCGGCCCGGGGCGCTGGCCTCGCTGGCCGCCCTGACGGCGCCGTGGCGGGAGCGCCGACCCGGCTCGGTAGAACGTGAGCAATACGTAACTGAACGAAGCACTACC
>ERZ1370068.5061-contig-410_pt1 | contig 22279 bp, 22 predicted proteins | sample MGYA00561227_ERZ1370068 | MGnify/ENA primary metagenome ERZ1370068 (study PRJEB38410, sample SAMEA6850437) | metagenome | study: Metagenomic assessment of the ecological functions of the soil: analysis of the soil microbiota associated with the... | reverse complement strand
TTCCTGCCGCTGCTCGAGGCCGGCGTCGTCGACGCCGAGCACCTGATCGCCGACTGCAAGTCGGGCGTTTCGGGCGCCGGCCGCAAGGCGGAGATGGGCCTCGCTGTTCGCCGAGGCCTCCGACAACTTCAGGGCCTACGGCGTCAAGGGCCACCGGCACCATCCGGAAATCGTCGCAGGGCCTCGCACGCCGCGACCGCAGACGCCGTGTCAGCCTCGTCTTCACGCCGCACCTGCGTGCCGATGATCCGCGGCATCCACGCGACGCTCTACGCGCGCGCTCACCGACGCGACGTCGACCTGCAGGCGCTGTTCGAGCAGCGCTACGCGGGCGAGCCGTTCGTCGACGTGATGCCGCCGGCGTCGATGCCGGACACGCGCTCGGTGCGCGCGCCAACGTCTGCCGGATCGCCGTCCACCGGCCGCAGGGCGGCGACATGGCGCGTGGTCCTCGTCGTCGAGGACAACCTCGTCAAAGGGCGCCGCCGGCCAGGCGATCCAGAACATGAACCTGATGTTCGGCCTCGCCGAGACGCACGGGACTCACGGCGCTGCCGGTTCTGCCGTAGCGATGCAACGTTGGCGCTGCCGCTCCTGGTGGCGCCGCGCGCGCCAGCATTTTCGGATCGACGCGCCGCGGATGGCGGTGCGCTCGCACCTGCCGTGGCCGTGGCGCGCGGCGCGTCGGCGTGGCGCTGCTCGCGATCGTCGCCGGCATGTGGTGGTGGGGATTCGACTTCGGCCAGATCTTCGGCGGCTTCAATCGCAAGGAGATCGAAGCGCAGCTCGCGCGCGCTCGAAGCCGACGAACGCGGCGCGCGCAGGAGGCAGCGCGCTCCTGCGCGGCGCAACTCGCAGCTCGAGAGCGAGCTCGCGATGACGACGCGGCGCGCAGGCGACGCTGTCGAAGCAGGCGCAACGAGCTCGCGGCCGAGAACGCGCAGATCAAGGAGGAGCTCGCGTTCCTGCAGAAGCTCGTCGCCGACTCGAGCAAGCAGGTCGGCCTGCCGATCCAGCGGCTCGCGGTCGAGCGCGAAGCGCGACGACGCATGGCACTACAGCGTTGCTGCTGGTCCGCGGCGGCAGTCCGAAGCGACGAGTTCGAGGGCGCATGCGACGCTGCAGGTCACGCTGGCCAGCCGCGACGCGGCGCGGCGCCGGCGCCTCGGGCAACGCTGACGCTGCCCGACGACCAGCCCGGCAGCCGCGGCGGCGCTGATGCTCAAATTCAAGTATTATCAGCGGGTTGAAGGGACGATTGCCGTCCCGCCGGCGCGCGCGGTCACGTCGGTCACCGCCCGCGCGTTCGAAGTCGGGCAGGCCAACGCCCGCGCGCCACGCGGACCCTTGCGATTCCGTGAGGAGGACCCATGTTCGGAACGGAAGAAGCGCACGCCGCCGCAGAAGCGCGATCGACAGCCTGATCGGCGCCGGCACGGTGGTCAACGGCGACGTCGATCTTCGCCGGCGGCCTGCGGATCGACGGCACAGGTTCACGGCAACGTCGATCGCCGCGAGCGGCGAGCCGGGCACGCTCGTGATCAGCGAGCAGGCGCGCGGTCGACGGCGAGATCCGGGTGTCGCACGTCGTCGTCAACGGCACGGTGAACGGGCCGGTGATCGGCCGACGACTACCTGGAGTTGCAGCCGAAGGCGCGGGTCATCGGCGATGTGAGCTACAAGACGCTCGAGATGCACGTCGGGCGCCGTGATCGCAGGGCGGTTGAACCACGCCGAACCCGGAACGGCGTCGGTGGTCGAATTGAAGCGAGCGCATCCGAATGAGCCAGTTGCCGGCGGTGAATGCCGGCCAGGCCGCGACCGACCCTATCGGCGGCAGGGTTGCGGCATGCCGGCGGCAGTCGATAATGGCGACAGAGCACCGACAGGAGTCCGAATGAACGACATGACCGAAATGCCCGCCCCGCTGGTCTTCACCGACAGCGCCGCGAGCAAGGTGAAAGCGCTGATCGAGGAAGAGGGCAACCCCGACCTCAAGCTGCGCGTGTTCGTCACCGGGCGGCGGCTGCTCCGGCTTCCAGTACGGCTTCACGTTCGACGAGGTCGTCAACGAGGACGACACGGCGATGGTCAAGAACGGCGTGACGCTGCTGATCGACCCGATGAGCTACCAGTACCTGGTCGGCGCCGAGATCGACTACCAGGAAGGCCTCGAGGGCGCGCAGTTCGTGATCAAGAACCCGAACGCCACAGTCGACTTGCGGTTGCGGCTCGTCGTTTTCGGCCTGATCGAACCTTCGGCAAATTGACGACGGGGCCGCGCGGCCCCGTTTTCATTTGGGGCTTCGCGCCCCGGCTCGTCTAAGCGCCGCCGCCGGCGTCGCCGCATTCGAGCTCGAGGAGTCGACCATCATCTCCAGTGGCGAGCGCTTCCAGCTCGTGCTTCAGCTCGGCATCGGACAAGCGCCGCCGGCACGGCGAGAAGCGCGTTCACCTTGAAGAGCGGGTCGGCGGACATCGGAGCGCTGACGAACTCGGTGTGGAGTTCCTCGATGCTGACGCCGCGCCGCACGAGGCTGCCGGAGAGGTCGCGGACGATGCCCGGCCGGTCGTTCCCGACGAGCTCCAGCCGCACGATCCGCAGCGCCCCGGGCGCCTGCCGCCGTCGGGTGTGTTGACGACGACGTGAAGCCCGGACGGATCGAGCCCGCGAAACGCATTGGCGAGCGCGTCCGCGCTTTCGTCGCGGGCACCTGAAAGTGCACGATGCCCGCGAACTGGCCGGCGAGGCTCGCCATCCGGCTGCCCGCCCAGTTGGCGTCGAATTTCCGGGCGACGTCCGACACCAGATTGACGATGCCTGGACGATCGTTGCCGATCACGGTCAACACGAGCGACTTCGACACGGTCATGGCCCTCCGGTCTCGATCAACCGGGATGATAGCGGTTTTCTACTTCGGATGAGATCGCGCCCAGCACGCGGAGTCCGCGCGCGCCCGTGACCGCCGGCAGATTGCCCGGCCGGCCGGCGAGCGCCTCGCGCGCGAGCCACGCGAACGCCAGCGCTTCGACGTGCTCGACGGCACGCTCAGCGACGCCGTCGTCGTCACCAGCACGCGGCGCCAGCGCGCGCCGCGAGCGCATCCATGAGCGCGTCGTTGTTCGCGCCGCCCCCGCAAATCAGCACTTCGACGCGCGGCCGCGCAGTGCGTCTGCACGGCGATCGGCGATCGTGCGCGCCGTCAGCGCGACGAGCGTCGCCTGGACGTCGGCGGGACCGATCGCGCGCCCGCGAGCCGCGATCGCCAGCCAATCCGAGTCGAAGAGGTCGCGACCCGTGCTCTTCGGCGGGACGCGCGCGAAGTAGGGCTCCGCGAGCAACGCGGCGAGCAGCGATCGCGACCGACGCGCCCCGATCGCGCCCACGCGCCGTCGCGATCGAAGGGAAATCGCGATGGCGCGCGTGCCACAGGTCGATGAGAACGTTGCCGGGGCCGGTGTCGAAGCCGCGGACGTCGCCTGCTGCCGGGCAAGATCGGTGACGTTGGCGATGCCGCCCATGTTGACGACGACGCGATGGACCGACGCCGCCGAAGAGCGCCGCGTGGAAGGCCGGCACCAGCGGCGCGCCCCGCCCGCCGGCCGCGACGTCGCGGCTGCGGAAATCGGCGACGACGCGTCATGCCGTCCGTTCCGCGACGCGCGCCGGGTTGTTGAGCTGCAGCGTCGCAGCCTTCGTCCGGGCGATGGCGCAGCGTCTGGCCGTGGACGCCCGCGGCGGCGACGTCCGCGGCGGCGAGGCCGGCGCCCGCGAGCGCCGCGTGCGATCGCATCGGCGTAGATGTCGGCGAGCGCATTCGCGGCGCGCATCGCGCGCGCGAGCTCGTCGTGTCCCGCACGCTGCAGCGCGAGACAGCTCGTCGCGCGAGCTCACGCGGAAACGGCGATGTGCGACGCCGCGAGGAGCTGCACATGGCCGTCCGGTCGCCGGCGCGAAATCGGCGATGACGGCATCGACGCCGTCGAGGCTCGTGCCGGACATCACGCCGGCGTAGACCTGGCGCATGATCGGCGATCGCGCGAGGGCCGCTATTCGCCGAGGCGAGCGTGCGCGCCGGACGAGCGGTTCGCGCAAGCGCCGAGCTGCGCGGCGGCCGGCGCGATCCGCTCGGCGAACGCAGACGGTGCGCTCGGCGCGCAGCGGCTCGCCCGTCGGGCAGCGCCACCGTCAGCGGATTGCGCTGCTCGCCGCCCACGCGGAACTCGTAGTGCAGATGAGGGCCCGGTCGCCCAGCCGGTCTGCCCGACGTAGCCGATGACGTCGCCCTGCGCGATGCGCGCGCCGGCTCTTCACCTGCGGCGCGAAGCGCGACAGGTGGGCGTACAGCGTCGAGAACCCGCCGCTGTGCTGCAGCTCGATGACGTTGCCGTAGCCGTCCTGCGCTGCCGACGAACGCGACTTTCGCATCGCCGGTGGCGCGCACCGGCGTGCCCGACGGCGCCGCGAAGTCCACGCCCTTGTGCGCGCGCCACGTCTGCAGGATCGGGTGGAAGCGCGCGTCCGAGAAAGCCGGATGCGACGCGGGAGAATTCCATCGGCGAGCGCAGGAAGGCCTTGCGCAGCGGCGACGCCGTCCTGCCGCGTAGTAGTTTTCGCGTGCCGTCGTCCGCCGCGCCAGAGGAACGCGCGGAGCGCGCGCCGCGGTTCTCGAACTCGGCGGCGACGATCGAGCCCGACGCCGATCGGCTTCGCCGTCGACGTAACGCAGCCTCGTAGACGACCGTGAAGCGGTCGCCGCGCCGCAGATCGTGATAGAAATCGATGTCGCCGGCGAAGACGTCGGCCATCTTGCAGCGTCACGGCATCGGGCAGGCCCGCGGCATCCGCGGCGGCGAACAGCGACGAGCGGATCTCGCCGACGGCCATCTTCCAGCGGATGTCCACCGGCGGCGCTTCGGCGTCTCGACCGCGAACGCGTCGCCGTCGCGAGCGATCGACAGCCGTTGGCCGTCGCCGGTCACGAAGCTGCAGGCGTGCATGAGCCGGCCTTCGTCGTCGGTCTCGACGGTAAGCGGCTTGCCCGGCCGCAGCTGATAGAGCGGCCGCGCCGAAGCGATTGGTGCGCAGGAATTCGAGCGCCTCGGGGTCGTCGACGCCGAGGCGGGCGAGCACGCTGCCGATGGTGTCGCCGCGCCGCATCCGGTCTTCGCGCCAGTAGCCAGCCTCTTCGTCGGCTTCGACGACGGAAACGACGGGCTGCGGGAGATCGAGCCGGACTCGTCTCGATGGGCGCCAGCTCGGGCGCCGTGTTCGCGACGAGGCCGAAGGCGGCGCGCCCAGAAGTCGCGAAGAGCGCGACCGCCAGCCATTGACCCGTGCGTCGGCGATGGCCCCGACCGCCTGCCGGCGGAGCGCGCGTGCGCTTTGCGCTAGAATTGTCGATTTGTTCGCGATCATTCGGCCGGGTGGCGGGACGGCAAAGCTCGCGATTCTAGCAAAAGTTACAAAAAGGTTACACAAAGGCCGCCAGGGCCCGAACCATGAATGAATCGACCTCACGCACCAACTGGCGGTGTTTCGCCGCGGCGCCGACGAGCTCTCTGGTCGAGATCCGAGCTCGCGACCAAGCTCGGCCGCGGCAAGCCGCTTGCGAGATCAAGGAGGGCTTCGATCCCGACCCGCCCCGACCTCCATCTCGGCCACACTGTCCAGTTCAACAAGCTGCGCCAGTTGCAGGACCTCGGCCACCACGTCGTCTTCCTGATCGGCGATTTCACCGGGATGATCGGCGACCCGACCGGCCGCAACGTGACCCGCCCGGCGCTGTCCCGCGAGGAGATCGAGGCCAACGCGAAGACCTACACCGACCAGGCGTTCCTGATCCTCGACCGGGACAAGACCGAGGTCGCGTTCAACTCGAAGTGGCTGCATGCCGCTCGGCGCCGACGGCATGATCAAGCTCGCCGCGCACTACACGGTGGCGCGGATGCTCGAGCGCGACGACTTCGCCAAGCGCTACCAAGGCGGCCAGCCGATCGCGATCCACGAGTTCCTCTACCCGCTCGCGCAGGGCTACGACTCGGTGGCGCTGCAAGGCCGACGTCGAGCTGGGCGGCACCGACCAGAAGTTCAACCTGCTGGTCGGCCGCGAGCTGCAGCGCCACTACGGCCAGGAGCCGCAGTGCATCCTGACGCTGCCGCTGCTCGAAGGGCTCGACGGCGTCAACAAGATGTCGAAGTCGCTCGACAACTACGTCGGCATCACCGAAGCCGCCGAACGAGATGTTCGGCAAGCTGATGTCGATCTCCGACGAGCTCATGTGGCGCTACTACGAGCTGCTGTCGTTCCGTCCGCCGGACGACATCGCGACAGCTGAAGCGCGAGTGCGCGGACGGCCGCAATCCGCGCGACGCGAAGGTCGCGCTCGCGCAGGAGATCGTCGCGCGCTTCCACTCGCGGCGGCGGCGGACGCGCGCGCTCGCCGAGTTCGAGGCGCGGTTCCGCGGCGGCGCGCTGCCGGAGAACATGCCGGAGGTCGACGCTGCAGACCGGCCGGCGCAGGCATGCCGATCGCGCAGCTCGCGAAACAGGCGGGCATCGTCGACGTCGACGTCCGAGGCGCTTCGGCCTCATCGCGCAGCGCGGGCTCAAAGATCGACGGCGACGTGATCGCCGACAAGGCGCTCGATGGTGGCCGCGGGCCGCACGGTCGTCGTCCAGGCGGGAAAGCGCAGGTTCGCGCGGCGTAACCGTGCAAGTAACGGCGGCGCTTCAGCACCATCCCCGGGTTCCCGCCGCGCCCTCGATCCGCGGCACGTACGGCGGCGCGGGGCGCGATGGTCTTCCGCGACTCGCAGGTAGCGCGTCATCACGTCCCAGATCGGCTCGCCGCCCGCGCGCTTCGCCTCTTCGGACACCGGCGCCCAGCCCGCGACCTTGTACGTCTTGGCGGCGTCGATCGGCTTGCCGTCGAGCGTCATCCGCGAGATGCGCCCGCCGATCTTCGCGCGCGGATCGATCGCAGTACGCAAGCCGCCGACGCGCACCATGTCGCCGCCCTGCTGGTAGTACGGATCGGGATTGAAGAGGTTGTCGGCGACGTCCTCGAGGATCGTCTTGATCGTCTCGCCGGTGAGCTCGTTGACGGTCGACGTACGGATAGGTGATCGCCGTCTGGTCCATCAGGTGCTCGACGCGTGATCGCCTGCCCGGGCAGCAGCGTCGTGCCCCAGCGGAATCCCGGCGAGAACGCGATCTCGGCGTTCTTCTCCGCCATCAGCGCCGTCGAGCGATCAGCTGGTCGAACGTGCCGTTGAAGTTGCCGCGGCGATAGAGCAGGCCTTCGGTGACGGCGAGCTTCTCGCTCGAGCTTCGCCGCGATACGGCGCGCGCGACCTTGGCGATCATGCGCGCTCATCGCGGCGATCCGGCGGGCAGCAGGTTCGAGAACACCGGCAGCAGCCGGTAGCGGAAATCGGCGACCTTGCCGCCGCGCACGTCGAGGTCGAGCACGGCCGAGGAACTTGCCGTTGCTAGCCGGCGTTGGTGACGAGCGTGCGGCCGCCGCGCGTTGGCGACGATCGTCGGCGCCGGCACGCCGTCGTGCGTGTGGCCGCCGAGGATCGCGTCGATGCCGCGCACGCGCGACGCGAGCTTCGAGATCGACGTCCATGCCGTTGTGCGACAGCAGCACCACGACCTGCGCGCCCTTGCCGCGCGCCTCGTCGACGACCTTCTGCAGGTCGCTCGTCCTGGATGCCGAACGTCCAGTCGGCGACGAAGTAGCGCGGGTTCGCGATCGGCGTGTACGGGAAACGCCTGGCCGATGATCGCGACCGGCACGCCGTTGATCGCGCGCATCGCGTACGGCTGGAACACCGGGTCGCCGAAGTCGGCGGTCTTGACGTTCTGCGCGAGGAACTCGATCCTGCCCGCGAAGTCGCTGTCGACGACTTCCTTGCACGCGCTCGGCGCCGTAGCGTGAACTCCCAGTGGCCGGTCATCACGTCGACGCCGAGCAGCTTGCTGCGCGTCGACCATGTCCTGGCCCTTGCGTCCACAGCGCGGTCGCCGAGCCCTGCCAGCGTGTCGCCGCCGTCGAGCAGCAGCGCGCTGCGGCCGCGACGCTTGCAGCCGCTTGACGAGCGTCGCGAGATGCGCGAAGCCGCCGACCTTGCCGTAGGTCTGCGCCGCCGCGGCGAAGTCGAGGTACGTGAACGCGTGCGCGTCGCGCGTGCCCGGCGCGATGCCGAAATGCCTGAGCAGCGCTTCGCCGACGAGATGCGGCGGCTCGCCCGCGGCGCTCGCCGACGCCGAGGTTGACGCTCGGCTCGCGGAAAGTAGGTCGGCAGGAGCTGCGCGTGGCAATCGGTGAAGTGCAGCAGGCTCACGTTGCCGAACGGCGCCACGTCGTACATCGCGGCGGCGCCGCTGCCTGCGCGAGCGCATGCGCGCGATGCGAGCGGCAAGCCCGCCGCGGCGCCGGCCGCGAGCACGTTGCAGGAATTCGCGCCGGTTCATGCTGCGGAAATCGCCGGTCGGCGGCCGCGCCGTGCAGCGAGTCAGCGCGGCAAGCGTCACTTGTTGACGGGCGAATCCGGGATCCATCAGCAGCGCGACGACGTCCTTGATCTGCTGCGTCGGTCAGGATGCCGCTGTGGCCGAAGCGCGGCATGTTCGTGCACGCGTTGTAGGCTTCGGCGTTGTAGACCTTGCCGTACGCGTACTTGCGCATCTCGTCGGTGTAGCCGCGCAGCTTGCCGAACTGGTACAAGCGTCGGGCCGATCGTGCCGTACGAGAGCTCCTGCGGCGCGAGCCGATGGCACGGCGTAGCAGTTGGCGCCGACCGGGCCCTTCGGGATCGTCGGAATACTGCATGCCGCGCCCTTCCTGCGCGATCCGCTCGCCGTTCTTCCAGTCGCCCACGTAGCTTGCCGTCGGCCGGCCACTTGATCGACGCGAGGTTGGCTTCTCGATCCGCTCGGCGACGTCCTTCGGCAGCGCCTTGCCGGCATATTCGCTGCAGATCTTCTGCGTGTCGTCCTGGTACGAGGCGGTCGAGCTTCGCCTGTCCCTGCTCCCTGAACGACGCCTTGAGCACCGCGGCGGCCTTGGCGCTGACTTCTGCGTCGCTCGGCGCCGTCGCGCAACCGATCAGGATCGGCGGCGACGGCGCAGCGGCGGCGAGCGCACGTATCGACGTGTCGGCGATGCATGGCGTCGTCTCCGTCAGCGCTTGATCGCGGGCGCGTCGAAGGCGGCGCCGTTCGCGTTGCGGGCGAGGAACATCGTCAGCGCGATCGACGCGTCCGAGCGCGAAGACGAGCTCGGGAAAGCGCTGCTGGCGGAAGCAGTCGTTCAGAGCGCCACTGGAACGAGCGCAGCTCGCCCTGCGACACGCGATACGCCGGCCACGTCGTGTAGGCCTTCTGCGCGCCCGCGGTCTGTCGTGAGGTTCGGCAGGTCCTGCAGGCCGGATGCGCTTGCCGTCCTCGCCGTGGCAGGTCGCGCACGCGAAGTCGTGCGTGCCGCCGCGGAAGTAGAACATCTTCTCGCCGAGCCGATACGGCTTCGCTCTCCTTCGGATGGTCGAGCGCGACGTTCATCTTGACGCCGCGCGACTCCGACGTCACGTACGCGACGTAGCGCCTCCATGTCGGACCTTGCGGTCCGTTGCCGCGCCGAACGGGACCTTCTTCGCGTCGGCCTCGGTGAACCCCTGCAGCGTGACCATGCACCAGACGATCCGCGTCTCGAGGTCCATCACGCGATCGGCATCGGCGAAATATCGCGGCAGCCGGGCGTAGGCGCCCTTGACCACGCCGGGCCCGAGCCCGAGATCGCACTGCTCGAGCGATGCGTCTGCTTCGGCCCGCGCTCTGCTTCCACAGCGCCTGCGCCGCGCGCTTCCCACAGCTCGGCCGGATTGCCGTCCTGCAGCGCGGCGCGGTACTTCGCGATCTCGTCGACCGCGCTGCCCTGGCCGAGCACGGCGCGGCGCGACCGAACGCAGCGCGAGCTGCCAGCAGCGAGCGCCGCGACCGGCACGACGACGCTGCGATCGATGCGCGGACGCTGATCAGGCGATCGCCGCTTCGTCGGTGCGCTTGTCGCCGCGGTTGTCGATCCAGGTGATCTCGATCTTGTCGCCCTTCGCGCCGCCCTTGAACTTGAACGACAGGAACGGATTCTTCGCGACCGCCGGTCCCCATTGCGCGTTCAGCACGGTCTTGCCGTTGTGCGCGACCGTCACGTTCTGGATGAACCAGGCGGGAATCGTCTTGCCTTGCGCGTCCTTGCGCTGGCCGGTCTCCATCTCGTGGCTCATCAGCACCTTCACCTCGGTCGAGTCGCCGACGACGTTGGCGCGGATTTTCATCGGATCTGCCATTGTCGCTCCTCCGCTAGCCGCCGCAGCCGCCGAGCGTGACCTTGATTTCCTTCGACGCGACGTAGTACTTGCCGTCGGCCTTCACCAGCGCGTAGACGTTCGAGCTCTGCCCCATCTTGACGCGCGTGCGTGATCGACGGGTCGGTGCCCGGCGGGATGTCGAACACTCGCCGCCAGCATGTTCGGGTTCTTCTCGATCAGGATCGCGATCGACTCGGTCTTCGGGCAGCGCGCTCGTGATGCCGATCGGCACGACGGCGCCGTTCTCCGCGATGTCGGGCGTCGGCGACGAACGCGATGTCCTTGCTCTGCGCCGGCGCGCCGCCGCCCAAGGCCTTCATCGTTTCGTCCAGCGACTTCGCCTCGAACGCGCCCTTGTTCCAGGCTTGCGCCGCCAGCGTCGCCGGGCTTCAGCCAGCCCGCGGCCGCGAGCAGCGCGAGGAGCGTCATCCCGCCGCCGGACTTGAGGACCTCCCTGCGCGTTTTCAGCATTTGCATGACCTCGCGAATGTTCGAGGTTTCGGCGCGACCGTCATCCAGCCAACGACGGCACTGCGCCGCCGCGCTATTCTAGCAGCCTGATCTGAACCCACGTGAGCTACCGTGCCGATGGTTCCGCCTCGATGACCCTGAAGCGGAGGTTCTGCGCCATCCGTCAGCCGCCTTCGTCCTGTTGCCGGTCGGCGCCGCGCCTGCGGCGCGCTCGTCGCCGCGCGCTCCTTCCGCTCGACGCGCTCGGTGCGCAAGCGCCTACGCTGGTCCCGACGCCGAGCCAGGCCGAGGGGCCGTTCTATCCGAGGACCCTTCCCGCCGAGCGCGACGCCGACCTCACGCAGGTCGCCGGCCGCGCGGCCAAGGCCAAGGGCACGCCGCTCTATCTTCGCCGGCCGCGCGCTGACGCGCGACGGCCGGCCCGCTCGCCGGCTGCGACCATCGAGCTCTGGCAATGCGACGTCTACGGCCGCTATCACCACGCCGGCGACGACGGCGTTCCGCGCGACGACAACTTCCAGGGCTACGGCGTCGCGATGACGGACAGCGACGGCCGCTACGCGTTCAAGACGATCCGGCCCGTGCCCTATTCGGGCCGGCCGCCGCATCTGCACATTCGCGTGCGGCCCGCGACCGGCGCCGGCGCTCACCACGCAGATCTACATTGCGGGCGATGCCGTGGGGGCGACCCGGTGCTGGCGAGGCTCGCCCAGGGGAACGCTCGCGCTGCTTGTCGATGCCGCTCGGCTCCGGCCTCGCGGAAAGAGCCGGACGCGCTGGCGAGGAACCTTCGATTTCGTCCTGCGCTGAAGCGTTTTCGTCCCGCGCCAGGTGCTTCGTCCTGGCCGGCGCGACCCGCGCGCCAAGGTCGGCGGACTGGACTCAGTGGATCGTTGCGCTCGACAGGAACGTGATCTCCGCGCCCGATTTCAGCCGATAGACGCCATCGCCCAGGTGCTGGGCGCCGTCCATTTCCTGGCAGCGTGAAGGTGATCTCGGTGTCGCCGTGCGTGGCTTCGAGCACGACGTCGTCGGCGACGGTGCGCTCGTCGGGAATGCGCGTGTACTCGGTCGCGAAGACGACGCCGTCGATCAGCACGAACTCGGCGTTGTCCATCGCGCTCGCGAGGTTGCTCAGGTTGACACCCGTTGCCATGACTCCTCCGCTGCCACGGCCGAGCGGTGCATCTGCCCGCCGTACGGCCCATATGCGGCCTGCACCGCCAGGCTTCAAGCCCATTCACCTCGACCATTCGCCGATGACGACACTGCCATACCAACGCGGGAAGGCGACGTCGCGCGTTGACGCATCGCCGCGCCGGATTCAGCGCGACGAGGTCGCGGACGAAATTGGGCAGCGCGAGGGCCGCGCGATGCATGTCGCCGTTGTAGTAGCGAAGGTCGCGGATCCCGCGCTGCCGCGATGCGGCGATCGACCTCGCCGGCGCGTCATGCGTTCGGGGTCGAGCGCTCGCCGATGCGCACGCCATCATCCACAGGCCGCCGTACAGCGGGATCGACGTGAGGTAAGGCGTGACGATCGGAAAGGCCTGCCGCAACGCAGCCAGCGTCGCGCGAATGCGTTCGGGATGCGCGACCGGGCTTCGCGATGTGCAGCGTCATCGCGCCGGTCGGGCGTCGAGCCGCGCCGCGCACGCGCGATAGAAATCCGGCGTATACAGCGCTTCCGACGGCCCGCCCGGATCGGTGAGGTCGAGCACGATCAGGTCGAAGCGTCCCGATCGCGGTGCGCACGTAACTCGAAGCCGTCGCCGATCTCGAGCGTGAGCCGCGGGATCGTCGAGCGCGCCGCCGATGGACCGCGCTGCAGGTACTTGCGCGAGATCGTCGACGACCGCGGCGTCGATTTCGGCGAGCGTCACCGACTCGATCGACGGATGCTTGAGGAGCTCCTCCGCCGAGCCGCCGTCGCCGCCGCCGACGATCAGCGCGCGCACCGGCTGCGGATGCGTCAGCGCCGCCGGATGCACCAGATTCTCGTGATAGAAGAACTCGTCCTTCTCGGACGTCATGAAGTGGCCGTCGAGCCGGAACAGCTTGCCGAACGGCACGGTGTCGTGCACTTCGACCGCCTGGAATGCGGAGCGGAACTTCTCGAGCTGCCGCGCCGACCGGATGATGAATCCCCAGTCGTCGGGTGAGCTCTTCGGTCAGCGCGTCGGCAGCGAATGCCGCGCGGCAGGCGGACGCGGCGCGTGTCCTGGCCCTCAGTCATCCTTGCCGCCGCGAACGATCGCCTGGATACTTCGTGCGCTTGCGGCTTCATTGCGGCCTCGAGCGCGCGAAACAGGCGCTTCGCCTTGTCGCTGTTGTCGGTGGCGAGATTGCAGACGTAGACGTCGACGGTCACGAAGCCGTATTCCGGCCACGTGTGGATCGCGAGATGCGATTCGGCGAGCAGCACGGTTCCGGTCACGCCCTGCGGCTCGAACTGATGGAACGAATCGCCGACCACCGTGAGCCCCGCGTCGCGCGACGGCGTCGAGGCAGAGCGTGCGCAAGCGCGTCGGCGCGAGTGAATTCCGGCGTGTGCGCCGGGCACTCGTACCATTCGCCCAGAAGATGGATGCCGTCCATTAGTCGCCCCCTCGCGCATCCCGGCTCGCTCAGCAACGGGCGCTCGATGCATGCATCGCGTGCTTCGCGGCGTGCTCGCATGCCTGCGCCGAAGAAAAGCCCCGCTGCCTCGTGCAGGAAGAAGGGCGCCCGCCTACGTACGATCATGGCGTCAGCTACGCGTGCGCTCGTGTGCATCGTAAACATTCGATTATTGCACAATGCGCCGTCGAGCGCGATAATTTCACGTTCCACGTGCAGTGAACGCAGCCTCGCGCCCCGACGCCGCCGGATTCTTGCAAGAACATCCAGTCCGCGGAGCCGCCGCCTTCGACCACTCGCGAAACCTGACATCCGCCTCCGCCATGACCGACGCCGTTCCGACTACCCAGCTTGCGAACGCGATCCGCGCGCTCGCGATGGACGCCGTGCGAAGCGGCCAAGTGCGGCCATCCCGGCATGCCGATGGGCATGGCCGAGATCGCCGTCGCGCTGTGGAACCGCCACCTGCGCCACAACCCCGCGAATCCGCACTGGGCCGAACCGCGACCGCTTCGTGCTCTCGAACGGCCACGGCTCGATGCTGCTCTACGCGCTGCTGCATCTCACCGGCTACGACCTGCCGATCGAGGAGCTGCAAGCAGCTTCCGCCAGCTGCATTCGAAGACGCCGGGCCATCCGGAAGTCGGCGTCACGCCCGGCGTCGAGACGACGACCGGCCCGCTCGGCCAGGGCCTCGCCAACGCGGTCGGCATGGCGCTCGCCGAACGCCTGCTCGCCGCCGAATTCAACCGGCCCGGCCACGCGATCGTCGACCACCGCACCTACGTGCTTCGTCGGCGACGGCTGCCTGATGGAAGGCATTTCGCACGAGGCGTGCTCGCTCGCCGGCACGCTGCGGCCTCGGCAAGCTGATCGCGTTCTACGACGACAACGGCATCTCGATCGACGGCGAGACGCAAGGGCTGGTTCACCGACGACACGCCGCAGCGCTTCGAGGCCTACGGCTGGCACGTGATCCGCGCACGTCGACGGCCACGACGTCGATGCCGTCGACCGCGCGATCCGCGACGCGCGCAGCGCGTCACCGATCGGCCGACGCTCATCTGCTGCAAGACGATCATCGGCAAGGGCGCGCCGCACCAAGGCGGGCACGTCGGAGGCCGCACGGCGCGGCGCTGGGCGAAAGGAAGTCGCGCTGACGCGCGCCGCGCTCGGCTGGACGCTATCCGCCGTTCGAGATCCCCGACGCGATCTACGCCGGCTGGAACGCGCGCGAGCGCGGCGCGCGGCGCGAGGACGACTGGGCGAAGCGCTTCGCGGCGTACCGCGCCGCGCATCCCGATCTCGCGGCCGAATTCACGCGGCGGATGCACGGCGAGCTGCCCGCGACTTTGCGCGCGACACGCGGCGGCGTTCGTCGCCGCGCAGGCCGCAAAGGCGAAACCGTCGCCACGCGCAAGGCGTCGCAGCAGGCGATCGAGGCGCTACGCGCAAGCGCTGCCGGAACTGATCGGCGGCTCGGCCGATCTCACCGGATCGGTGTTCACGAACTGGTCGGGCAGCAAGCCGATCGACGCGCGACGCGCCCGGCAACTACATCAACTTCGGCGTGCGCGAATTCGGCGATGTGCGCGATCGCCAACGGCCTCGGCGCTGCACGGCGGCTTCATTCCCGTACGTCGGCACGTTCCTCACGTTCTCCGACTATTGCGCGCAACGCGCTGCGCATGGCGGCGCTGATGAAGCTGCGCTCGATCTTCGTGTTCACGCACGATTCGATCGGGCTGGGCGAGGACGGCCCGACGCACCAATCGGTCGAGCACGCGGCGAGCCTGCGCCTCATTCCCGCACATGGACGTCTGGCGGCCCGTGCGACACGGTCGAGACCGCCGTCGCGTGGGCGGCGGCGCTCGAGCGCGCAGACGGGCCGACGTGCCTGCTGTTCACGCGGCAGAACGTGCGCGTTCGAGACGCGCGACGACGCGCAGATCGCGGCGATCCGCCGCGGCGGCTACGTGCTCGCCGACTGCGAACGGCGCGGGCACGCAGCGCGCGGTCGATCATCGCCACCGGCTCCGAAGTCGGCACTCGCGATGGGCGCGCGCGACGCGCTCGCGACGGAAGGCATCGCCGTGCGCGTGCGTGTCGATGCCCGTGCACGAGCGTCTTCGACCGCGCAGGACGCGGCGTACCGCGCAGCGTGCTGCCGCGCGGCGTGCCGCGTGTCGCCGTGGAAGCGGGCGTCACCGACGGCTGGCGCAAGTACGTCGGCGCCGTCGACGATCCGCGCGCGGCGCGATCGTCGGCATCGACACGTTCGGCGAGTCCGCGCCCGCCGGCGCGCTGTTCAAGCATTTCGGCTTCACCGTCGAGCACGTCGTCGCCGCGGTGAAGCGCGTTGCGCATGAGCGTCGCGTCGACGCGGCGTGACCGCGGAGTGTCGCGCCGCGCCGACGCGACCGGCCGGATCGCACGTCCGCGGCGATGCGCGCAGCGTGCGCGTGCGACAGCTGGCGCACGACGTACCGCGGCATGATTCCGGACGCCTACCTCGACGGCGATGAAGGTCGAGGCGAGCACCGCGCTCTGGGACCGCGTGCTCGACCGCCGGCGCCGAATCGACCACGCGTGTTCGTCGCCGCGAGCACGCGGACGGCGTCGTCGGTTTCGCCGCGGGCAACCGGCTTGCCGAGCCGAAGCACGGCTTCGACGCCGAGCTCGACGGCGGTCTACCTTGCGTCGCGAGTTCCAGCGCGCCGGGCTCGGCCAGCGCGCTCGTCGGCGCCGTCGTCGAGGCGCAGCGCGCGCAGGCGCGACCGGCCTCATCACCTGGGTGATCGCCGGCAACAAGCCCGCGCGCGCGTTCTACGAAGAGCTCGGCGCCGAGCTGCTGTCGTCGAGCAGCCGTTCCAGTGGGACGGCATGGATCTGGTCGAGGCCGGCTACGGCTGGCGCGACCTCGTGCGCGCTCGCCGCCGCCTGCGCCGACCGCGCTGTCGCAAATCGCAATCTGAGCATTACCTGGAGAGCACGCAATGACCATCAAAGTCGCCATCAACGGCTACGGCCGCATCGGCCGCAACATCCTGCGCGCGCACTACGAAGGCGGCAAGAAGCACGACCTCGCGATCGTCGCGATCAACGACCTCGGCAGCCCGGAGACCAACGCGCACCTGACGCGCTACGACACCGCGCACGGCAAGTTCCCGGGCAAGGTCGCGGTCGACGGCGACGCGATGGTCGTCAACGGCGACCGCATCAAGGTGCTCGCGCAGCGCAATCCCGCCGCAGCTGCCGTGGGGCGCGCTCGGCGTCGACGTCGTGCTCGAGTGCACCGGCCTCTTCACGACCAAGGAGAAGGCGTCGGCGCATCTCAAGGGCGGCGCGAAGAAGGTGATCATCTCGGCGCCCGGCGGCAAGGACGTCGACGCGACCGATCGTCTACGGCGTCAACCACGAGCACGCTCAAGGCCGCCGCACACGCGTGATCTCCAACGCGTCGTGCACGACCAACTGCCTCGCGCCGCTGGTCAAGCCGCTGCACGACAAGATCGGCGTCGTGAACGGCCTGATGACGACGGTCCACGCGTACACCAACGACCAGGTGCTGACCGACGTCTACCACGAGGACCTGCGCCGCGCGCGCTCGGCGACGATGAGCATGATCCCGACCAAGACCGGCGCCGCCGCCGCGGTCGGCCTCGTGCTGCCCGGAGCTGAACGGCAAGCTCGACGGCTACGCGATCCGCGTGCCGACGATCAACGTGTCGATCGTCGACCTGTCGTTCATCGCGGCGCGCGACACGACGGTCGACGAGGTCAACGCGATCATGAAGGCGGCGTCCGGAGTCGGGCCCGCTCGACGGGCATCCTCAACTACAACACCGGCGCCGCTGGTGTCGGTCGACTTCAACCACGACCCGGCGTCGTCGACCTTCGACGCGACGCTGACCAAGGTGTCGGGCCGGCTGGTCAAGGTGTCGCAGCTGGTACGACAACGAGTGGGGCTTCTCCAACCGGATGCTCGACACGACGGTCGCGTTGATGGCCGCCAAGTAATCCGACGCAGGCGCTTCCAGCCGATGCCAATCCGTTCACTGCGCATCCAGCCTCGGTCGGCGAGACCTATGCTGCAGCATTTCGCTTCGCGTTGCCGCTTCGGCGCGCGAATGCTGGCGGGCGGCGTCGCCGCGACGATCCACTCGGTGCTTCCCGTTCCTGTTCGTGACGACGGCGAGCCGCATCAGCGACCAGCTGGTCGAGATGCGCGCCGCCTCGCGCGGCCGCAACGTGCCGCGTCGTCGACACCGAGACGATGCAACCGCTCGACTATCACATCTGATCGCCATGCCCTATCGCCGACTCGCCGAGATCGACGTCCGCGGCAAGCGCGTCTTCATCCGCAGCGACCTCAACGTGCCGCAGGACGACGCCGGCAACATCACCGACGACACGCGGATCCGCGCGTCGGTGCCGGGCATCCAGCGACGCGCTCGACGCGCGGCGCGGCCGTCATGGTCACGTCGCACCTCGGCCGCCCGACCGAAGGGCGAGTGGAGCGAAGCCGACTCGCTCGCGCCGGTGGCGCAGCGGCTGTCCGAGCTGCTCGGCCGCGACGTGCCGCTCGTCCGCGACTGGGTCGACGGCGGCGCGTGGCACGCCGCGCTCACGCCCGGCGCACGTCGTGCTGCTCGAGAACTGCCGCTTCAACACGGGCGAGAAGAAGGACGACGACGCGCTCGCGCAGAAGATGGCGCAGCCTGTGCGACGTCTACGTCAACGACGCGTTCGGCACCGCGCATCGCGCCGAGGCGACGACGCACGGCATCGCGAGGTACGCGCCGGTCGCCTGCGCCGGCCCGCTGCTGGCGGCGGAGCTCGACGCGCTCGGCAAGGCGCTCGCGAATCCCGCAGCGCCCGCTCGTCGCCATCGTCGGCGGCTCGAAGGTCTCGACCAAGCTCACCGTGCTGCAAGCGCTCGCCGCCAAGGTCGACGCGCTGATCGTCGGCGGCGGCATCGCCAACACGTTCATCCTGGCCGCGCGGACGGCCAGATCGGCAAGTCGCTCGCCGAAGCCGATCTCGTCGGCGAAGCGCAGGCGATCCTCGATGCATTTCCCGGGCAAGGTGCCCATCCCGGTCGACGCGGTCGTGCGCGAAGGCGTTCGCGGCGACGCGCCGGCCGACGCTGAAGGCGATCGAGAACGTCGAGCCCGACGACATGATCCTCGACATCGGCCCGACGTCCGGTCGCCGCGCTCAAGACGATCATCGCGCAAGGCCGGCACGATCGTCTGGAACGGCCCGGTCGGCGTGTTCGAGTTCGACGCTTTCGCCGGCGGCACGCGAGGCGCTGGCCGAGGCGATCGCCGCGTCGCGCGCGTTCTCGATCGCCGGCGGCGGCGACACCATCGGCGGCGATCCACAAGTTCGGCGTCGCGGACCGAATCTCGTACATCTCGACCGCCGGCGGCGCGTTCCTCGAGTTCCTCGAGGGCAAGACGCTGCCCGCGGTGGCGATACTCGAAGCGCGCGCGTCAGCTGAGCCCCGTCAGCTGACGGCTACGCTCGCACCGACTCTCGGGGAGAGGCGCAGCGGGCCGGCCGCAGATGGTCACCGTGTCGTCCACTGCGCGTCACCGCGCCAGGAACGCGCGGATCGCGTCGCCCTGCTTCGCGACGTTGAACACGCCTTCGAGGTGCCCGCCGTCGCCGTCGATGACGACGACTTCCGCCGACGCCGCCCTGCGCGCGATAGCGCTCGGCGGCGCGTTGCGACAGCTCGGGCGGAAAGATCAGGTCCGATCGCCGCCGGCACGAACAGGATCTTCGCCTTCATCCCTTCACCTCGTCGTCGGTCAGCCGGTAGAGCTGGTTCGCCTTCGCCGTGTAGAGCATCGAGTTGCGCGTCGGCCGTCTTGCGCGCGCGCGACGCCGGCCTTCGTCAGCGTGTCCTCGATCGCGAAGAGTTGCCCATCGCGGCGGCCGGATCCTTCGCCGCGATCGGCCCACTTGTAGCCGAACGTCTTCTCGGCCCAGCCGAACGCGCGCGTCGTGATCGTGACGATCTTGAGCGCCTGCGCGACGCCGTCGACCGGCTCGTCGCTGCCGTAGTAGTCGCCGTTGTTCCATTTCGGGTCGAGCCGGATCGGCGTCACCCAGACGTCGAGCATCTCGACGACGTACGGCTGAGATGTCGAAGCCGGGCCCGATGACGTGGACGACGCGCTCGACGAAGTCGGGATAGAGCGCCGCCCATTCCATCGCCTGGATCGAGCCGCCCGACGCGCCGGCGACCGCCTGCAGCTTCTTCACGCCGAGCGAATCGACGCAGCGCCTTGTGCACGCGCACCGAGTCGCGGATACGAGACGACCGGAAACGCCATGCCATACGGCTTGCCGGTGTCGGGATTGACGCGTCGCCGGGCCCGGTCGTCGTGACGTTCGGGTCCTTGGTGTTGAGGTTGGTCAGCGCGTCGGCGCTGATGACGAAATACTTGTCGGTGTCGATCGGCCGCCCGCCGCCGATGATCGGATCCCAGTAGCCGGGCGCCGCGTCGGTCGGCTTGTACTTTGCCCGCGGCGTGCGACGTGCCCGGTGAAGAAATGCGGAACGAAGATCGCGTTGTCGCCGGCGGCGTTGAGCTTGCCGTAGGTCTCGTAGCCGACGCGTGACGTCCTTGATCGTCTTGCCGCCGACTGTCGTGTACGTCGGCAGCGTGAAGATCTTCTTTCCACCTTCCCCTCGTAGGCTGACACGGCCCCGGTACTAAGCCACATCACGGCGATGAATGCCGCGCCCCAAAGTCTTTTCATTTGCGTTCCCCGCGATCCTCGCTGAAAGGCGTCATCCCCCTATCACCCAGACTTGGTGGCTTCACTGGAGGCCGCGTACGAGCACGGGCCAGCGTTCTGGCAGTCCGGATAGACGAAGGAGGCATGGCTGTGGACATGCGCTGAACACGGATACGCGAACCTCGCCTCGGAATGCATGGATCGCAGTAAAATGCGACGGCATCGTTCGCTGTGAATTTTCAGAAAGGAGTCTGCCATGCCCCCGGTCTCGATGCGCCAGCTGCGCTGACCATGCCGCCGAAAACGGCTGGCTGGCCTGCCGGCGTTCAACGTGAACAATCTGGAGCAGTGCAGGCCATCAGCGGATGCGGCCGCCGAAACGAACAGCCCGGTGATCATGCAGGCGTCCGCCGGCGCATTCCCAACACGCAGCCCGTGATGGCAGCTCGTCCGTCCCGCAGGACTTCTTGCAGATCATCCGCGACAACGGCGGGAGATGAAGGAAAACGTACGGCGTGCCGGTCGAGAGATCCGCGAAGGCATCAAGCACGGCGTGCGCAAGGTGAAACATCGACACCGACATCCGGCTCGCCATGACGGCGGCGATCCGCAAATCTCCTGAACGGCAAGAAGAGCGCATCCCGACCCGCGCGACTATCCAAACTCCGCGCGCGAGGCGGCGAAGACGATCTGCAAGGAGCGCTACGAGCAGTTCGGCTGCGCGGGGATGGCGTCGAAGATCAAGCCCGTTCCGCTCGACAAGGTGGCCTCGAGATACCGCTGGGCGAGCTCGCGCAGATCGTCAACCAGCCCGCGGCAGTTCACGGGCGCGAAAGCGCATAGGTGGTCAACCGCGGTGTCAGCGACTCAGCGCGCCGTCGCGCACGCGGTCGTCACCGGCAACGCCAGCGCCTGCAGCATCGTCGCCGGCGCGCGCGCGTTTTGCACGAACGCGACGACCGTCGACGCGTTTCCCGCTTCGGCCGGCACCGGCAGCGCGACATCCCACCGTATCTCGCCGTTCGCGTCCGGCGCATCGGGCCCGCCCGAAACAGCCGGACGACATTGTCGTGCTCGGAGCCGGGCGCCGGCGTTTTCCCCGGCCTTGACCTCGGAGGCGAGTCCGTCATCCGCGAGCGCGACATAGAGGACCGCGCCTCCCAGCGGTCGGCCGGGACGGCACTCGTGCCGTCGCCTTGACTGACCGCGATCGATCTCTCGCTCCCTCTCCGCCGCGAGCGTGATCTCTGGCGTAGCGTGCCGGTTTGGCGCTCGCTGCGGCCAGCGCGGACGACGGCGCGGCGGTCATGCCAGTCCGGAAAAGTCCGTTGCCTTGGACCACGACCTGCGGCGTGTAGATCGAAGCGCCCGCCGTTCGCGCGCATCTCATCGTATTGCACGCCCGGTGAAGGCGTGGAGCGGCAAAGCGATCCTTCCAGCCGAGACGATCCCAGTAGTCGACGTGGAACGCGAGCGCAATCCCTGCGGCTCGAGGAGAGCTCTTGGCGCAACGTCGCCGACAGCCAACGGTCTGTGCGGGCGGGCAGCTGCTGCACCCTTCGGACGTGATAGAGCTCGATGAGCGGCACGGCTTGCCAGGACCGCTTCTCGCGCTGCACGCCGCGCCGTACGACGGCCCGGCCGCGAGAGCGGCTGATTGCCAACGCGGCGGCGAGCCTTGCGACATCCGCGCTCTCGTCAGGGAAACGACGGTAGCATCGGCAGCACTCCCAGGTCGACCGGCGCCTCGGCCAATACAGTAGACCACCCCGCCTCTTCGGGAAACGCCCGAAGCCTCCGGCCGGCGTTAGTCGCCGTGGCGAGCGAGTCCTCCTTACACCCGGCACCCGCGCGCCGCGTCCATGACCGTTGTGCTGGGGCATCGCCAAGTGCTCGGCATCGGGACGGGCACAACGCCCGACACCGCGCTCCCGCGATCGCGCGAATGCGCGCCTGTCGACGTCACCAAAAGTGGGGACAGCATGGGCATCAAGGGATTCATCTGGATGGTCATTGTCGGTTTGATCGTCAGCAATACGTAACTGAACGAAGTACAAT
>ERZ1370068.925-contig-10846_pt1 | contig 22281 bp, 32 predicted proteins | sample MGYA00561227_ERZ1370068 | MGnify/ENA primary metagenome ERZ1370068 (study PRJEB38410, sample SAMEA6850437) | metagenome | study: Metagenomic assessment of the ecological functions of the soil: analysis of the soil microbiota associated with the... | reverse complement strand
CCACGTATTGCTTGCATGAACGGCGCGTCGCACTCGGAGTCTGCCGAACGACGCGCGTAAAGGCTTTCGCTCGGATCGTCTGCGCTACTCCTGGGCGTCTACTGCGGTCCTGCTGCCCCTGGGGGCCTCTCTGGTTCGTCATCCATCCGTGTGGGCTCGAGTGTGGCGCATGCCCGGACCGACCCAAACGTGGTCTCATCGTGATTCCGCCGTGCCACGCCTGCGCGGTGGCTGATCTTCCGCGCTCGAGCCTGGATAGTCGGCGTGGACCTGGAACGAGCTGATGCTGATCGGCATCGCGATCGTTTTCGACCATGTAACACCGTGGCTTGAGCCTCAATACTGGAAGTACGTCAATCTGGCGATGCTCGTAGGGGTTCCGGAGTTGTCGCTCGAACCCCGAACGAGCAAACTCCGGCGAGAGGGGATACAGAGTCGTCCGTCATCCGCGATACGTGAGTGCCGGCATCGGTGTGATGGCCAGCGTCCTGCTCATCAACCATCTCGGCGTGTATCCTGATGCTGCCCGTGGTGCCAGCGGGACTCTTGATGGTTATCTTCGAGGAGCGAGAGCTCGTCGGTCGCTTTAAGACTACCAACTATCAGCGGCAGGTCCCGCGATTCATCTCCAGATGGCGGAGGAGGGGAGCGTCGGTCGTCGCAGCGGTAGTGGCTATCGCGGCAAGCGCTTGATCGATGATGCGCACACCGCCGTTCGCGCGCAGCCGTCCGCCGCCGAACATCGTGATCATCCTGGCCGACGACCTGGGGCTATGGCGATCTCGGCGTCGTTCGGCAGCCCGAACATCAGGACGCCGCGGCTCGACGCGATGGCCGCCGAGGGCCAGAAGTGGACCAACTTCTACGTGCAGCCGGTCTGCTCGCCGAGCCGCGCGGCGCTGCTGACCGGGCGCCTGCCGATCCGCAGCGGCATGTACGGCGTCGCCGACCGGCACCGCGCCGAAGGTGTTCCGCGACAACGCGCGCGCAGGGCCTGCCGCCCGAGGAGATCACGATCGCGGAGGTGCTGAAGCCGCAGCGGATACGCCACCGCGATCGTCGGCAAGTGGCATCTGGGACAGCTGCCGCAGTTTCTGCCGATGCGTCAGGGCTTCGACTACTGGTTCGGCCTGCCGTACTCCCACGACATGCGGATGACCGTCGCCGCGCGAGACAACGGCTACCAGAGCGCGCGCGTACTACGACCCGAAGCCGGAGTACTGGGACGTGCCGCTGATGCGGAACGGCGACGTCATCGAGCGGCCGGCCGACCATCGCACGCTGACCAGGCGATACACCGACGAAGCCGTGCGCTTTCATCAACGACCAACAGCAGCGCGGCCGTTCTTCCTCTACCTCGCGCACTCGCTGCCGCACATCCCGCTCGCCCGATCGGCCGACTTCGTCGGGCGCAGCGCGCGGCGGCATCTACGGCGACGTCGTCGAGGAGATCGACTGCGAGCACGGGCCGCGTCCTCGATGCGCTGAAGCGCGGCCGGTCTCGATCGGACGGACGCTGGTCGTGCTTCACCAGCGACAACGGTCCGTGGCTGCCGTTCGGCGACGCACGGCGGCTCCGCCGGTCCGCTGCGCGACGGCAAGGGGACGACGTGGGAAGGCGGCGTGCGCACGCCGGCGATTTTCTGGTGGCCCGGCACGGTCCGCCCGTCGGTCGTGACGGACATCGGCTCAGCGATGGATCTGTTCGTGACGGCGGCGAGGCTCGGCCGGCGCCGAGCCGCCGGCCGATCGCGTCATCGACGGCGTCGATCTCCGTGCGCCCGCCCCCTCACCGGATCCGGCCCCGAGCCCGCCACAGAGCTGCTGTTCTTCTTTACTCTGACAACGAGCTTCGTGCCGCAGCGAAAGGGCGGCATACAAGCGCGCACTTGCATCACCAGCGGCCGTGGCATACCCGTACGGCGAAGCGCGCCGACCACGATCCGCCCCTTTCTTCAACCCTCGCCGACGATCCCGGCGCGAGCACCACGACGTCGCCCGCGAGCTACATCCGACATCGCGGCCGACCTCGTCAAAGCGGTCGAGGCGCATCGGACCACCAGCAAAGCCCACCAAGCCGCTGTTCGATGAACTGCTGGAAGTGACACGCGCCGCTGTCGCCTTCTTGTCAAACTCTCAAATCCGGCCGCTTCCGCGTATCCTGAATGCTGCCGTGCGGGCGTCGATCCGCCGAATTCGCGCGTGGCGAGCGATTGCGTAATACGGGCCGTGTCTGGACGTGCGCCGTGCTCCGTCCGGTCATCCCCGGCGCGCAGGCGCCTTCAGGCTGTACCGTCAACGGTTCGGTCACGGCGTCCCAGCCAGCCGTTGCCCGGCGTCGTCGTGACGCCGCCGCGCGACGGAGCAGGCCGCACCCTCGACGCCTTCGTCCTTTCGGGCGCTGACGCGGTATCGCCCAGGTCGCCACCGCGCCGTCGCCGGGCTCGTTCACGCCGACTGCGGTCGCAGGCGGCCTTCGCGCCGATACTCGCGGGACATCGCCGATCGACCCGACATCGTGCGCGCAGCGCGTGGGATCTGACGATGACGCTCGCGGCGACCCGCGCCGCGCCGGCCGCTCCGGCCGCGGGACGAGAGGCGGCGCGCCCGCCGCTTGCGTGCAAGGGGCGTCGGCGGGCGGGGGACCGAAAGCGGCGGCCGCGGCCGGCCGGCAGCCGTTCCAGAGTCCCGCGCTTCGTCGCCGACCCGTCCGGCGCGCAAGGGCCGATCCGAGGCCGCGACCGGGACTAAGGCTCACGCCACTGCTGCCGCCGGGCTTTTCGATCGAGGCGTCCGCCGGGCTTCGGTCACGGCGTTCGGCAACACTCAGGCAACCGCCGGATTCTTCGGCCCCAACGGCCTGGCGATTTCGCGGAGCGGTTCGGCCTCGGCAACGGAGCCTTTCGGCGATGTCGCGTCGAGCGACGCCGGCGGTCAGGGTCCAGCGCGGTGGCCCGGCCGTTGGCTGGCGCCCGGCGGCTTCGGCGGACGCGGCTCTGGCCCCGGCGGGCCCGGGCGGTCCGTTCGGTCGGGGGCGGACGAGGCGGGCGCGGCAATCAGATTCGCGGTGCCGCCGTGAGCCAGAGTTTCGACATCGTCGGCGCTCGACACCGCGCCGTATTCGTTGAATGGTGCAGCATCGAAGCCGGACTATCTCCAGCAGCGCTTCGGCGCCACCCTCGGCGGCCCGCTTGTCGTCCGGCAAGCTCGTGAACAGCCCGCGAACGTGCTCTTCTTCCTCAACTACACCGGCAACCACTCGCGCAATCCGTTCGACGCGTATTCTGACTGTGCCGTCGCTCGCCGAGCGTGGCGGCGACCTGTCGGCGTTTGGCGGAGCCATCTCGATCCGATCACGCACGCCGCTTCGCCAACAACCAGATTCCGGCGGCGCGCATCGATCCCGCGGCACGATCGCTGCTCGACTGTTTCCGCCGCCGAACCAGCCTGGCGATCGACTGAACTTTCACACCGTGACCACGACGACCAGCCAGCTCGACGACATCAATGTCCGGTTCGTGCACGCCTTCGGCGCCGGTTCCTCAGCGTGCGCAGGGTGGCGGGCGTGGCGGCGTCGCCGGCGGCCGCGGCGGCGGTGGCCGCGGTGGTCCCGGCGCGGCGCCCGGCGCGCTGTCCAACCTGAACGTGACGCATTCACTACCGCCACGCCGACAACACGGCAGCCGAACCGCTGCCGCGCTCGGCGGCTCGTCGTCCACGAGCGCCTGGGATATTCCGGTGAACTACTCGTTCACCATGAAGGGACTGAGCACTCGGCGCGCTTCGGCTTCAACCGTAGCAGCACGCGGAGACGACAGAACCTTTCGCCGGCGTGTTGGACGTGGCGGCGCACGCCGGTCTGCCGGTGTGTCAACTGATCCGTTCGACTGGGCGCGCCGAATTGTCGTTCAGCACCTTCGCGCGGCGTTCGCGACACCAATCCGGTCGGCGCGGATGGCACCGGATCCGGCCGGCGTGGCGACACGATCGCCGAGACTCTCGGCGGTGCGGACAGCACGCTATCGGCGGCGACTTCATCGGCCGATCTGGCCGCGACGGCCGAGCTGACGCGAATGCGCGGCAGCTTCGTCTTCACCGGCTTCACAGCACAAGCGACTTTGCCGAGATTTCGCTCGCTGCCGCGCAGCAGGCGACGGTGGCGATTCGAACCGCCGCCCGATCAGTTTCCTGTCCCGGCGGATCGTGCGCCGATGTCTGCGTGCAGACGACAGGGTCGACCGTAAAGGCGCGGTCGCGCTCTGTCGCTACGAAGTACTTCTCGCCGTCTTCCGGAGGCCGACGACCGGCTCGCGACGCTCGACGCCGCGCCGGGGTTCACCGACGCCGTTCGTGTGATCGCCGGAGCGAACGGCCCGTTCTCCGGCGCGTTGCCGGATACCATCGTCCGGCCGTTCCGCTCCGGGTTCGGCGCCGCGCGTCGGCATCGCCTGGCGCCCGAAGGCGGGAACCGTCGTCCGACCGGGGCACGGCATCAACTACAACGCGAGCGCCTATCAGACGATCGCGCAGCAGCTCGCCGGCCAGCCGCCGTTCGCCGTCACCACACCGTGCTTCGGCTCGAGCCCCGCGGCTCCGCTCGAGACGGTGCTGCTCGCTCCCAGCCGGCAGCGACGACGAATACCTACGGCGTCGACCCGAATTACCGGCTGGGTTCCGTGCAGATCTGGAACCTCGACTTGCAACGCGATCTCACGCAGGACCATCCAGGCTGGCATCGGCTACACCGGGAGCAAAGGATCGAACCTCGACATCCTGCGCGCGCCCAACCGCGGACCGAGCGGTCTGTCTGATTCCCGGGGTCGCTCCGTTCATCTGGGAATCGTCGGAGGGCGATTCGATCATGCACGCCTTGACCGTCCGCCTGCGCAAGCGCCTCACGAAGGGCGTCGCCGTTGGCGGCAGCTACACGCTGTCGCGGTCGATAGACGATGCCTCGTCGATCGGTGGAGGCGTCGGGACCGTCGCGCAGAACGACCAGGGATCTGGAGGCGGAACGGGGACTCTCCAGCTTCGATCAGCGCCATCGATTCTCGGCGGACTTCACCTACGAGCTGCCGTTTGGCGCAAACAAGTCGTGGTTCACCAGCGGCAGGGCCGCGTCGCTGTTCGGCGACTGGCAGGTCAACGGCACGCTGCAGCTGGCATCGGGCACGCCGTTCACCGCACGCGTGCTGGGTAACATCCAGGACGTCGCGCGCGGCACCAACGGGACCTTGCGCGCGAACTACGACGGCGCCCCGATCGCGATCAAGCGATCCCACGGCGTTGCTGTTCTTCAACACCGCGGCGTTCTCGATTCCGGCGCCGGGCACCTTCGGGAACGCCGGCCGCAACATCATCATCGGACCCGGATCGTCGGTGATGAACCTGGGGTTGACGCGCAACCTCACCTGGGGTCAGACGCGCGGGCTGTCGATCCAGGTGCTGGCCAGCAATCTATTCAACGATGTGCAATTCGCGTCGATCGATACGAACATCAACTCGCCGACGTTCGGACGGGTGACGTCGGTCCGGCCGATGCGGCGCGTGCAGATACCTCGACCCGATTCCGGTTCTGAGAGAGATGAACGACGGCTTCTAGCGAAAACGAATCGCCTGTCAGCTTCGACTTACTTCGATGGCAGTTGCGACGCATCCCATCCGCCGCCGAGGGCCTCGATCAGCAGCACGCTCGCCGTCAGCCTCGCGCGTCAGGATGTCGAGCTCCTGCCGCTGGCTTTGGAGCAGCGCGGCCTGCGCACACAATCACCTGCCAGATAGTCCGTAGTTCCCGCGCGTGTATTGTGAGCGTGACGATATCGAGCGCTTCCTGGGCGGCCTTGCGGCGCTTCCGCTTCGCGCTGCCGATTCCTGCTCCAGAATTCGCAGCGACGACAACTGATCCTCGACCTGTTGAAACGCCGTCAGACACCGTCTGCCGGTAGTTGGCGACCGATTCGTCGTACGCCGCTTCCGATAGATCGACGCTGCGCGCCGTTTCGCCGTCCGTCGAACAGCGTGGCTGCGAGCTGGGGGCCGACAGCCCAGAAGCGGCTCGGCAGCGTGAACAACTGCGCGAGGCTGGTCGCGACGAATCCTCCCGTTCCGCTCAGCGTCAGCACCGGAAAGAAGGCGGCCTTCGCGACGCCGATCTGTTCGTTCGCCGCGGCGATGGCCCGCTCCATCGCCGGCGACGTCGGGCCGACGCTCCATCAGCGTCGACGGCAGACCCAGCGGAATCACCGGCGGTGGCGTCGTGATCACATCTGAGCAGGAATCGACAGACCATCGCCGGGGTTTCGCCGATGAGCGTCGCGATCGCGTGCTCGAATTGCGCGCGTCCGACGCCGACGTCGATGAGCTGCGCGCGAGTCGACTCCAGCTGCGTTTTCGCCTGCGCGACATCGGCGCCCGACGCGATCGCCGGCGGCGAACCGGTCCTCGGTCAGCTGCAGCGACTGCTCGATACGACGTCAGCGTGCGCCGCAGCAGATCGGCGTCCGCGTCAAGGCCGTGCAGCTCGAAGTAGATCTGCGCGAGCTGCGACTGAAACGCGAGCTTGGCGTTCTCGAGGTCCGCCGCTGACGCCTGCGCCGTGTCGCGTTGCTCGCCGTCACGCTGCGGCGGATGTTGCCCCAGATGTCCGGCCTGATACGAGACGTCGAACGGCATCGCGTAGTCGACGTCGAGCTCCGAGCCGCGGTGCCGCTGCTGGAGCCGCCGCATCGGTGCCGGCCGCGTGTGCTGCCGGTTGATCACCTGTCCGCGCGACGACGTGCTCGAGCCGCGCGGCAGATGACCGAGGGCGTGGCGGTGACCGTCGGGAAGAGCGCCGCACGCGCGATCTGCACCTGATCGCGCGCCTCGCGGTATCGCGCCATCGCCGCGATCACGTTCTGGTTCGACAGCTCAACCTTCGACACGAGCGTCGTTCAGCTGAGGATCGTTGTAGATCTCCCACCAGCGGCCGCGCGGAATCCCTTCGTTCGGCTGCGCCTCTTTCCAGCCGGCCGGCGGAGCCTCCTTGAATGCCGGCGTGCCGGCGATCGGCGGGCGATGGTAGGTTGGACCGACCGTGCAGCCATGCGGCGAAGATCGCCAGCGCCAGCGCCGCGACTCGACGCGTCACGCCTCACCCTGGTCGCGGCGCCGGGTTGGCAGTGCGCTTCCGTCGATCGCCGCTTCGCGCCAGTGCTGCAGCCGATCGAAATACAGATACACGACCGGCGTCGTGTACAGCGTGAGCACCTGGCTGACGATCAGCCCGCCGATGATGGCGATGCCGAGCGGCCGCCGCAGCTCCGAGCCCGTGCCGCTGCCAAGCGCCAGCGGCAGCGCGCCGAGCATCGCCGCCATCGTCGTCATCAGAATCGGCCGGAAGCGCAGCAGGCAGGCTTCGAAGATCGCGTCGCGCGGGCTCTTGCCCTCGTGCCGCTCGGCGGCCAGCGCGAAGTCCACCATCATGATCGCGTTCTTCTTCACGATGCCGATGAGCAGGATGATGCCGATCATCGCGATCACCGTGAGGTCGGTGCTGCGTGATCATCAGCGCCAGCAGCGCGCCGACGCCGGCCGAGGGAATCGTCGACAGAATCGTGATCGGGTGGACGTAGCTCTCGTACAGCACGCCGAGCACGATGAAGACCGCTGCGCAGAGCGCGTCGCGATCAGGACCGGCTGGCTGCTCGAGCGAATCCTGATAGGCCTGCGCCGTGCCGGCGAACATCGTGTGAATCGTCGGCCGGCAGCCCGATCGTGCGCGGCGGCCGATCGATCGCGCTGACCGCATCGCCGAGCGCGACACCCGGTCGCGAGGTTGAACGAGATCGTCACCGCCGGAAACAGGCCCTGGTGGTTGACCGCGAGCGGCGCGGTCGCCGGCGCCCAGCTGGCGAACGCGCTCAGCGGCACTACCTGCGCCTTGCGGCGACCGCACGAACAGCTCGTTCAACGTGCGTCGCGCTTTGCCAGTACTGCGGGCGCGACTTCCATGACCACGTGATACTGGTTCTGCCCGCGATACATCGTCGAGACCTGGCGCTGTCCGAACGCGTCGTAGAGCGTCGCGTCGATGAGCGACGGCGTGATGCCGTAGCGCGCGGCCTCGTCGCGGTCGTAGTTCACGAGCGCCTGCAGCCCGTGGTTCTGCTGATCGCTGTTCACGTCGGTGATGATCGGAATGCTGCCGCAGCTCCTGCAGCATCCTGGGCGCATAGGTCGTCAGATCGGTCGAGGTTGTCGCCCTGCATCGTGAACTGATACTGGGCGTTGCTCAGGCGGCCCGCCGACGCGGACGTCCTGCGACGCCTGCAGGTAGAGCGTTGCGCCGGGCACCTGCGCCCAGCTGCGGTCGCAGGCGCGCGATGATCTGATCGGCCCGCGCGTCTGCGCTCGGTCGAGCGGCTTCAGCGCGATGAACAGCCGCGCCGTGTTCGTCGTCCCCCGCCGCCGCGTGAAGCCGACGACGTTCGCAACCGCCGGATCGGCCTTGACGATCGCCGATCAGCCGCAGCAGTAGCGCCGTTCATCGTCTGAAATGAGCTGTCCTGATCGGCCTGAATCGACGCCGGCCAGGCGTCCGGTGTCCTGCTGCGGGAAGAAGCCCTTCGAGCACGTGCACGAAGAGTAGCCGGTCAACCCGATCGTGCGCGATCAGGACGAGCGAGCGTCACGATCGACGAACCGCAGCACGACGTCGAGCGTGCGGCCGTAGGCGCGGATCGACGGCGCTGAACACGCGCGTTCGCTCCAGTCGGTACAGCGGCCGTGACGCTCGTGCTTCCTTGAGCAGGTGCGCGCACATCATCGGCGTGGCGGTCAGCGAGACGACCATCGAGATCACGATCGCCGCCGCCATCGTGACCGCGAACTCGCGGAACAGGCGTCCGACGATCCCGCTCATGAGCAGCAGCGGAATGAACACCGCCACCAGCGAGAGGCTCATCGACAGCACGGTGAAGCCGATTTCCCGCGCGCCTTCGAGCGCCGCCTCGAGCGGACCCTTGCCCTGCTCCCGATAGCCGCGTGATGTTCTCGATCACCACGATCGCGTCGTCGACGACGAAGCCGGTGGAGATCGTCAGCGCCATCAGCGAGAGGTTGTCGAGGCTGTAGCCGAGCAGATACATGACCCCGAACGTGCCGATGAGCGACAGCGGGACGGCCACGCTCGGGATCATGGCGGTCCGCGGACTGCGCAGGAACGCGAACACGACGAGGATGACGAGGACGATCGAGATGATCGAGCGTACGCTCGACGTCGCGCACCGATGCGCGGATCGTCGTCGTCTGATCGACGACCACGTCGACGTCGATCGCCTGCGAGATCGCGGCCTTCACGCGCGGCAGCACCGCTCGAACGCCGTCGACCGTCTCGATGATGTTGGCGCCGGGCTGCCGGAAGATGATCACCATCACCGCCGGCTTGCCGTTGACGTAGCCGGCCGTCCGGATGTCCTCGACTCGAATCCTCGCGCGGCGCCGACGTCGCGAATGCGCGACCGGCGCGCCGTTGCGATAGGCGACGATGAGCGGCGCGTAGTCGATCGCCTTCAACAGCTGATCGTTGGCGCCGATCTCCCACGCGCTGGTTGCTGACCGGACACCTGGCCTTTCGGGCGTGTTGGCGTTGGTCGCCGCGATCGCCGTTCTGCACCTGCTCGAGGCCGATGCCGTACTTGTTCAGCATCGACGGATTCAGTTCGACGCGGACCGCAGGCAGCGCGCCGCCGCCGACCATCACCTGGCCCACGCCGCGAATCTGCGAGAGCGATCTGCGCCATCACCGTCGACGCGGCGTCGTACATCTGGCCCTTGCTGAGCGACGACGAGGTGAGCGACAGAATCATGATCGGGCGAATCGGCGGGATTCACCTTGCGGTAGTTCGGGTTCGACGGCAGGTTCGCCGGCAGATAGCCGCGGGCGGCGTTGATCGCCGCCTGGACGTCGCGCGCGGCGGCGTCGATGTCGCGGTCGAGATCGAACTGCAGCGTGATGCTGCGTCGAGCCGAGCGAGCTCGACGACGTCATCTCGGTGACGGCCGCGATCCGCCCGAACTGCCGCTCGAGCGGCGTCGCCACCGACGACGCCATCGTCTCCGGGCTCGCGCCGGGCAGCGACGCCGACGACCGAGATCGTCGGAAAATCCACCTGCGGCAGCGGCGACACCGGCAGCAGCGTGAACGCGACGCGCGCCGGCCAGGCCGAGCGCCACCATCAGCAGCGTGCGTCGCGATCGGCCGGCGAATGAACGGCGCGGAGATGTTCACGCGCGACCGGCCTCGGACCGACGTCGCTGGCCGCGCCGGCGGAATCGCGCCGCCGAGGCGGTCGAACCAGAGGTAGATGACCGGCGTCGTAGTAGAGCGTCAGCAACTGACTCACGAGCAGGCCGCCGACGATGGCGATGCCGAGCGGCCGGCGCAGTTCCGAGCCGGTTCCCGAGCCGAGCGCGAGCGGCATGCCGCCGAACAGCGCCGCCAGCGTCGTCATCATGATCGGCCGGAAGCGCAGCAGGCAGGCTTCGCGGATCGCGTCGAGCGGCGTCTTGTGCTCCGTCGCGCTCGGCTTCGAGCGCGAAGTCGATCATCATGATCGCGTTCTTCTTCACGATGCCGATCAGCAGCACGAGGCCGATCAGCGCGATGATGCTGAAGTCGGTGCCGGTCAGGAGCAGCAGCACGCAGCGCGCCCACGCCGGCCGACGGCAGCGTCGAGAGAATCGTCAGCGGATGAATGTAGCTCGCAGAGCACGCCGAGGACGATGTAGACGGTGATCGACCGCGGCGAGAATCAGCAGCGGCTCGTTGCGCGAGCGCGTTCTCGAAGCGCCGCGGCGGCGCCCTGGAACTGCACCCTGGATGCTGGCGGGCATGGACAGTTCGTCCTTCGCCTTGTAGACCGCGCGTCGACCGCCTCGCCGAGCGACGCGCCCGGCGCCAGATTGAACGACAGCGTCACCACCGGAAACTGTCCCTGGTGATTCACCGTGATCGGGGCCGTCGTCTGTCTCGACGCGGAACAGCGCGCTCCAGCGGCGTCTGATTGCCGTTGGGAAATGCCGTCGATGACGCGGCCGGGCCGCCGCCAAACGGTGTCGTCGCGTTCGCCGTCGCCGTGGCGCTCGACGGTGTCGACGTCGGCGCTGGCGACGCCGATCGGCGATCGCCCGGACGTGCCGACTGCGAGACCGCCCGACACCACGCCGGTGTTCGTGGCCGGCGACGGAGCGTCGCGACGCCCGACCGGATGAACAGGTCGCGCAGGTCGATCGGATGATCGCTGAAACTGCGGCTCGACCTCGAGGATCACGTGATACTGATTCAGCTGCGTGAACATCGTCGAGATCTGCCGCTGGCCGTACGAGTCGTAGAGCGTCTGATCGATGAAGGCCGGCGTGATCCCGAGGCGTGAAGCCGGCGTCGCGATCGAGCACGAGCTGCGCGCGCAGACCGAGCGCCTGCTGGTCGCTGGCGGCGTCGCGGATCTCCGGCAGCTGCTGCAGCTTCGCCAGCATGCGTGGCGCCCACGCGTTCAGTTCGTCCGACGTTCGGATCTTCGAGCGTGTACTGAAACTGCGTGCGGCTCACCCGATCGTCCACGGTGATGTCCTGGACCGGCTGCATGTAGACGCGTCAGTCCCGCAATGTCCGCCGAGCGCTCGGCTGGAGGCGGCCGGATGATCGCCGCTGGCGTTCGCGTCGACGCTGCTCGAGCGGCTTCAGAGTTGATCAGCACGCGGCCGTTGTTGAGCGTCGTGTTGGTCTGATCGATGCCGACGAACGACGACAGGCTGTTCGACCGCCGGATCCCTGGTGATGATCGTCGACCGCCTGCTGCTGGAGCTTCACCATCTCCGGAAACGACACGCTCTGCGCGCGCCACCGGAGACCGCCTGGATGACGCCGGTGTCCTGCACCGGAAAGAACCCTTTCGGCACGATGACAAGAGCAGCGGCGGTCAGCGCCAGCGTGGCGAGCGAAGCCGACCAGCATCGGCGTCTGATGCTCGAGGACGACGTCGAGCGTGCGGCCGTAGCCGTCGGATGATCCGCTCGAACGCCCGCTCGGACCACTCGGTAGAACCGGCCACTGTCGTCGGATCCGGCGTGACTGTCAGCAGCCGCGCCGCACATCATCGGCGTCAGCGTCGAGCGACACGACCGCCGAAATCAGGATCGTCACGGCGAGCGTGACCGCGAACTCGCGGAACAGACGGCCGACGATGTCGCCCATGAACAGCAGCGGAATGAGCACCGCGATCAGCGACACCGTCAGCGAGATGATCGTGAAGCCGATCTGCTCCGAGCCCTTGCAGCGCCGCCTCGATCGGCGGCTCGCCCTCCTCGATGTAGCGCGCGATGTTCTCGATCATCACGATCGCATCGTCCACGACGAAGCCGGTCGAGATGGTCAGCGCCATCAGCGTCAGGTTGTTCAGGCTGTAGCCGAGCAGGTACATCACGGCGAAGGTGCCGACGAGCGACAGCGGCACCGCGACGCTCGGAATGATCGTCGCCGACGGCGTGCGCAGGAACAGGAAGATCACCATCACCACCAGCGCGATCGTGAGCATCAGCTCGAACTCGCACGTCCCTGACCGAGGCGCGGATGGTGGTGGTGCGGTCGGTCAGGATGGCGACCGTCGACGGCGGCCGGCAGCGATGCGGTCAGCGTGCGGCAGCAGCGTCTTGATGCGATCGACGACCGCGATGATGTTGGCGCCCGGCTGGCGCTGGACGTTGAGGATGACCGCCGGCGTCGTCGTTCATCCACGCGGCCTGGCGGACGTCCTCGGCGTCGTCGACGACGGTCGCGACGTCCGTCAGGCGGACCGGCGCGCCGTTCCTGATAGGCGACGACCACCCGCGCGTAGTCGTCGCTCGAGAGCAGCTGATCGTTGGCGCCGATCTGATAGTTCTGCGCGCGGGCCGTCGAAGCTGCCCTTGGCCTGGTTGACGTTGGTCGCCGCGACCGCCGTCCGCACGTCCTCGAGGTTCAAGCCGTAGCGCCGCGAGCGCGCGTCGGGTTCGCCTGAATGCGGACGGCCGGCTTCTGGCCGCCGCTGATGCGTCACCAGCCCGACGCCCGGCAGCTGCGAGATCTTCGGCGCGAGGCGCGTGTCGGCGAGGTCCTCGACCGTCGACAGCGGCAGCGTCTCCGACGTGAGCGCCAGCGTGAGGATCGGCGCGTCGGCCGGATTCACCTTGCTGTAGATCGGCGGCGTCGGCAGATCCGCGCGGCAGGAACGTGCCGGCGCCGTTGATCGACTGCCTGCACCTCCTGCTCGGCGACGTCGATGCTCGAGCTCGAGCGCGAACTGCAGCGTGATCGACCGAGCTGCCCGTCGGAGCTCGTCGACGTCATCTGCTGCAGCCCCGGCATCTGGCCGAACTGCCGCTCGAGCGGCGCGGTCACCGACGACGCCATCACGTCGGGGCTGGCGCCCGGGTAGAACGTCGCGACCTGGATCGTCGGGTAGTCGACCTCCGGCAGCGCCGAGACCGGCAGCTGCTGGTAGCGCGACGACGCCCGCCAGCAGGACGGCGACCATCAACAGCGACGTTGCGACCGGCCGGAGGATGAACGCCCGCGACGGGTTCATCGTTGCGCCGCGAGGCCCTTCCCGGTCGTCGCCACTCGCCAGCGAGGGTGATCGGTTCGTCCGTGCGGCTTCGTCTTCGTTCTCGGGCAGCGAGGTGGCGACCCTGCTGCCCGGCCTGCAGCCGGTCCACGCCCTGGATCACCACCAACTCGTTCGGCGAGATTCCCAGGACCACTTCCGAGCGCTCAGCATCCGCCGTCCCGAGCGTCACGTTCCGAACCGCCACCGTTTGATCGGCGTTTCACGACGTAGACGAACGTCGCTGTGCGCGTTGCGCTGGACCGCGGCGTTCGGAATCAGCGTCACGCCTCGCTCGCTCCTGAACCAGCATTCGTGCGTTCACGAACTGGTTCGGAAACAGCGCATCGTCTCGGTTTGGCGCGGTCGGCGCGGAGTTTCAGCGTGCCGGTGGTCTGGTCGATCTGGTTGTCGAGCGTGGTCAGCTCGCCGCTGGCGAGAATGTCGGTGCCGTCGCGATCGATCGCGTCCACGCGGAGCGGCCTGCCCGCCTTGAGAGCCGCGCCCACCTCCGCGACGCTGCTGTTCCGGGAATCGTGAAGATCGACGCTGATGCGGCTGCGTCTGCGTGATGACGAGCAGCGCGCGGTTCGCGGCGCGCCGATACCATGTTGCCGGATCGACGAGACGAAGACCGATGCGTCCGAAATCGGCGCGGTGATGTGACAGTAGTCGAGGTTCAACTTTGCGCTGTCGATGGCTGCCTGATCGGTTTTCAGCGTCGCCTCGTCCTGGGCGACGGTCGCGCGTTGTGTCTGCAGGATTTGCTGAGCGATGGCGTTCTTCGCGATCAGCGATTCCGTAGCGCGTCCAGGTCGATCCGCGCGTTCTGAAGGGCCGCCTGATCCTTGAGCAGCTGCGCCTCCGCCTGTTGCAGCTGCACCTGAAAGGGGCGCGGATCGATCTCGACGAGCGGCGCGCCCCGTCCGCACCATCTCGCCTTCCCGGTATGCGACGGTCATAGCTGGCCATCCACTCCGTGTCCTGACCTCCACAGGTGTTGATCGGCGTGACCGTGCTCCAGTCCAGTGACGTAGTCACCGATGTCGCCTTGTTCCGCTCGGGCGACGACGACCGGCACAGGCGGTGGCGTTCCCTGGCGCCGCGGTCTGCCCTCGACTCCGCTTCGCCGCCATACGAACGCGCGCTGGCGAGCCCGACCACAAGGGCCAGTGCGAGCCACGCGAACCAATGCCTCGAGCCTGTGGTGGGACTTGATGCGGACGGCTTTCGAGTTGAATCAGGGCCTCGCCGGCGAATTCGGCGGCGCGGGATCGCTTGTTTCGGCCATGCGCCGATGCGTCAGTCACAGACGGATGGCGTGGCTGCAAGTTTGGTTCCTAGCCCGGCGCTCCTATCTTCAATGATTGCAACGATTACGGTGTCCACGCCATTGGCGGGATCTCGTCGCTGACAACTCGTTGTCAATGCGGTGACCTGGATAGAGTCGGCCCGTCTCACTGTCTAGTCAGGCTGAAGGTCCCTGTCTGTTGTCAGCCCTCTGCTCCACTGCATGTCGACTTCGTGTTTGCGGCGAGCGTGGCGCCGTGTTTGACCTGGAGTCTCGACGCCGTGTGGCCTGCAGCGTGACAAGGCGCTATCCTTCTGAGAACTTTATGGACATCCGCGATATGTTCCCGCCTTTAAACTGGAGTCTTGAAAACCTCTCTTCGAGTGCTTCTCACCCTTCGTGCCTTCGTGATGATCGTTGTGGTGGATCGCGCTGCTCCAGTCTGCCCCGCGAGCCCAGCAACGCTCCGTGTTCCGCTCCGGCACCGAGCTCGTGCTGGTCAACGTCGTCGTGCGCGACAAGAGCGGCGCGGTCGTCCGCGGTCTGACGCGCGACGACTTCACGCGTCACCGAGGACGACAAGCCGCAGACGATCACCAGCTTCGACTTCGAAGAGCTGGATCGCCGTCGCCGGCGCGACAGACCGAGCGGCTTCGGCGACACAGGCTCAGTCAATTCTCTCGTCGCCGCGGCCGCGCCGACGCCTGACGACCGAGCGCGAAGGCTCGCAGCCGAGCGTCCGCTCCGGCGAAAGTCGACATGCGCGGCCGGCGGCTCATCGTGCTGTTCTTCGACCTGAGCTCGATGCAGCCCGAAGAGGTCGAGCGCGCGGTGGACGCGGCGCACGACTACGTGGAGCACGAAGCTGTCGCCGACGCCGATCTCATCGCCATCGCCTCGTTCTCGACAGTCGCTGCAGGTCGTCCAGGACTTCACCGCCGACGCGCGAACAGCTGCGCGAACGCCATCGACGCGATTCGGCGGCGAACAACGCGGCTGGCTTCGAGGACGGCTGGACTGGCGACGCCGAAGACACGCCGGACAACGGCAACGCGTTCACCGCCGACGACACCGAGTTCAACATCTTCAACACCGATCGCCGTCTCGACGCGCTGCGGACGCTGGCCGACCAGCTCGCCGGCATCGAGCAGAAGAAGTCGGTGATCTACTTCAGCAGCGGCATGAGCCAGCAGGGTCAGCGACAACCAGGTGCAGCTGCGGCGCACCGTCGATCGCGCCAACCGCGCCAACGTGTCGATCTACGCGGCCGACATGCGCGGCCTGCAGGCGCTGGTCCCGGGCGGCGACGCGACCCAGGGCAGCCGGCGCGGCACGTCCACGTTCTCCGGCGCCTCGACGCGAAACCAGTTCAGCAGTCAGGCGGCTTCGCAGGACACGCTGACGACGATCGCGGAGGATACCGGCGGACGCGCGTTCTTCGACTCGAACACGTTCGGTCAGCGTGTTCGACCGCGTCGTCAACGACACGTCGGCGTACTACGTGCTCGGCTACTCGAGCACCAACCCTGCGCGCGACGGCCGCTTCCGCCGCATCACGGTGCGGCTGAAGCGACCGGACCTGAAGCTCGAGTATCGATCCGGCTACTACGCGCCGCGCGACTTCGCGCATTCGACGAAGGACGATCGCGAGCAGCAGCTGCAGGATCAGCTGCACGTCCGATCTGTCCGCGACCGATCTGAGCGCGCTACGTCTCGACCGCCTATTTCCGGCTGGCGGACAACCGCTACTTCGTGCCGCTGTCGGTCGTCGTGCCCGGTTATCAGCTGCCGATCACGAAGACGACCGACGAAGAACAAGGCGACGATCGATGTGCTCGGTCTCGTGCGCGACGAGCAGCGGCGCCCCGTGGGGCGGATTCGCGACACGGTCCGGCTGTCGACCGATGCCGCCGACGATCATCCAGCAAGAAGACGGTGCAGTACGAGACCGGGTTCGAGATGCCGCCGGGCAAATATCGCGTCAAGGTCGTGGTTCGAGAGAACCAGGACGGCGCGTTCGGTTCGTGCGAGACGGACATCGTCGTGCCGGACGTCGAAGACGCGACGCCGTGAAGCTGAGCTCGGTGGTCGTCGGCACGCAGCTGCAGCCGGGCGCGCGGAAGAACGATCGCAACCCGCTGGTGCGCGACGGCCGCGAGCTGGTGCCGAACGTCACGCACGTCGTCTCGGCGGGCCAGCACCTCTACTTCTATTACGAGGTCTACGAGCCGGCGACGCCGGTGAAGCTGCTCGACGAGCATCGCGTTCTTTCGCGGCCGCCAGCGCGCTGTTCGAGACGCCGGTCGTCGAGACGACGCGAGTTGACGGCGCCGGACAGGAAGACCGCCGTGTTCCAGTTCGACGTGCCCGCGGCGTCGCTGCCGCCCGGGTTCTACACCTGCCAGATCAACGTGATCGACGATTCCGCAGGGACTTTTCTGTTCCCTCGGATGCAGTTATGCGTCCGACGCTGACGCCGTGCCGCGACGTAGCTTAATGTCCGCCGTTGCGACGTTCCGTCGGCGATAATTTGCGCGTGGCCGTCGCGGTCGTTGTTCTGTGCGGCTTGGCGCTGCGTCGACCGTTGACGCGCAGCTCGCACGGTGCAGACGTCGCATCGCGACGATCGAGTTCTTTGGCCACAAAGGCGTCGACATCGCGGCGATTCGCGCCGCCCTGCCTTTCCATGAAGGCGACGAGCTGTCGGAGCAGAGAAGCGAAGGCGCGCGTGCGCGAGGCCGTCGTTCGGCGCGATTGGCAGCGAGCCTACCGACGTCGCCGGCGTTTGCTGCACGATCGGATGGCGGCGCTCCTCGCTGTTCATCCGGCATTCCCGGCGATTCGCTACCAGGCGTTCGCATACAGTCCGGCGCCCGACGGGTGAGGCTCGAGTGTCGATCCGAGCTCGCAGAGCTCTACGACCGACTCGGCGAAGCGCATCGGCGCGGCCGTGCGGAAGGGAGGCGATGCCGCCATGGAAGACGACTCGACAGGGCTACGCGCTCACTCGTAGGATCCAGCCGGTGCGATCGATACAGCTGAGACTGCGGCGCTACGCGCTCGCGTCACGAGCCGGAGCTGTTTCGCGTCCTCGAGTCTTCGCCGAGACGCGAAGCATCGCGCAATCGCGAGTCAGGCGCTGGGCTATGCGCGCCAGTCGGCACGTCAGGTCCTCGCGCTGACGCGAGCGGCGCGCGATCCTGACGAAGAAGTGCGGAACAATGCCACGCGCGCGATCGGCGTCCTCGCTGGCGCGAACGATCGGTTGGCCCGCCAGATTCCTCCGGACGCGTTCATCGAGATGCTGAATTCAGGGATCTGGACTGATCGCAACAAGGGCGCGATGGTGCTCGGAGGCGCTGACGGCCGAAGAGAACGGCTGCGGTGCTCGCGCAGCTGAGAGCCGATGGCGCTCGATTCGTTGATCGAAATGGCGTTGTGGCGCGAGGCCAGCCACGCGCTACTTCGCACGGATGGTGCTCGGGCGCGTGGCCGGCATCCCGGAAAACAGCTGGAAGAGCTGGCGTGGAAGCGGACCGCCGGAGGCGATCGTCGCCGCGCTCGCCGGAAAACCCGGTGGCGCGTGCTGGCTGTTGCATAGGGCCTCCGTTGGGTTGGCGATCCGCAGGCAGGCCTGTCGAAACCACACGGGCGCTCGAATCGAAGCTATAGTCCGCCGAGGAGCGACCCAATGGAGGCCAGCTCCGATCACAGAACTGAATCGTGCTGACTCGACGCGGACTGTCGTGAGGTGTCGGCGTCACTCGTGCTGCAACGGCCAGACGCGCACGCCGAAAACGCATCGCCTCGGAAGCGACGCCGTCAACCGTTGCCTACGGCTACTACTGGGCCGAGGCGAAGCCGGTGCTGCGGATCGCGTCCGGCGACATCATCGACGTCGACACGCTGCTGACCAACAGTCCGACCGGACTCGCCGCGCGCCGGCGTGCCCCGACGACAAGATCCAGGCGTCGCTCAAGGCGATCGTCACCGAGGTGACCGGCGATCGCCGCGGTCCTGGCGGCCACATCCTGACCGGCCCGGTGTACGTCGAAGGCGCAGAGCCGGGCGACGTGCTCGAGGTGAAGATCCTGTCGATCGATTTCGCGATCGACTACGGCTACAACGGCTGCAGCGGCTTCATCCCGGAGAACTGCGATCGCGTCGTCAGACCTCGAAGATCATGCCGATCGACAAGAAGACGATGACGTCGGAGTACGCGCCGGGCATCGTGATTCCGCTCCGGCCGTTCTTCGGCAGCATGGGCGTCGCGCCGGCGCCGGAGCTCGGACGCGTCAGCAGCAATCCGCCAGGCCGGCACGCCGGCAACATGGACAACAAGGAGCTGGTCGCCGGCTCGACGCTGTTCATCCCGGTGTTCGCGCCTGGCGCGCTGTTCGAGATCGGCGACGGCCACGGCGCGCAGGGCGACGGCGAAGTGGATCAGACCGCGATCGAGACGTCGCTGCGCGGCCGGCTGCAGCTGACCGTGCGCAAGGACATGAAGCTGACGTGGCCGCGCGCGGAAACGGCCACCGACTACATCAGCATGGCCGCCGATCCGGATCTGACGGTGGCGACGAAAATCGCCATTCAGGAGATGGTCGATTTTCTGGCGGCGACGAAGAAGCTGACGAAGCATCAGGCGTATCAGGTCGTGAGCCTCGCCGGCAACGTCGCGGTCACGCAGCTGGTAGATAAGCCCAACGTGGGCGTCCACGTGCGGATGCCGAAGAGCATCTTCAAGTAGCTGTCAGCCGCCAGCTGATAGCTCACGGTTTTGATCCACCGTGTGAACCACTCGAGGTTCCGCTTCATCTGCTCGCGCTGCTGCATCGGCTCGCGCAGGACGTGGCCGCCGCGCGGATAGATGTCGAACTCGACGGTCTTGCCCATGCCCCTTCAGCGCGCGATACCACTTCCACGCGCCGGCAATCGGCACGCGCGGATCGACCTCGCCGTGCTGGATCAGCAGCGGCGTCGTCACTTTGTCGGCGAAGGTCATGGGCGAGTGTGCGGCGTACGACGCCGCGGTTTTCCCAGGGCCGCTTGAAGTAGTCGACCATGAACTCGCCGCCCTCGGAGAGATAGTAGGTGTCGGCAAGATCGCTGAGGCTGGCGCCGGCCGACGCCGCCTTGAACCGTCCGGTCTGCGCCGACGATCCAGTTCGTCATGTAGCCGCCGTACGACGCGCCCATCACGCCGAGCCGATCGCCGATCCGCGATGCCCTGCGCGACCAGCGCGTCCACGCCGGTCATGATGTCCTTGTAGTCGGCATCGCCCCACGCGTTGACGATGGCGCGCTGCCCGGCCTCGCCGTAGCCCGCGCCGCCGCGCGGCATCGGGAAGAGCACCGCGAAACCCGCGCTCGCCATCGCCGCGGTCGGATACGGATCGACCTGCGGGACGATATGCATGAACTGCGGGAAGAGGCCGTGCGTGAAGCCGCCGCCGGGTCCGCCGTGCACGTAGACCAGCAGCGGGAGTCGTCGGCCGGCGGCTCGCCGTGGACGGCGTCAGCAACAGTCCCCAGATCTCCATGCCGTCGAACGACCGCCACGTGATCGGCTTCAGCTCGCCGAGCGCGAAGTCGTGCAGCTCCGGGTTGACGTCGGTGATCGTCGTCGCGCGCCGGCTCGCGACGTCGAGCACGACCACATCGCCCATCGTCCGTCGCTTCGACCGCCTTGTAGCGCCATCCGCCGGCCGTCCTGGCTCAGGCTGATGGAGAAGTCGACGGTCGCCCCGATGCCGACGCGCTCCGCCCGCCCGTCGTCGATCGACACGCCGCGCGACCGGCTGGTCGAACATGTGCTCGCCGCGTCCGAACGTGCCGTCGTTCGCCTGAAGGTAGATCGAGCGGCTGTCGCGCGACCACACGAATTCGTTGACCCACGCGTCGTCCAGCACGAACACCCGCGGCGCGCCGCCGGCGGCCGCGACCACCGTGAGGCTTCGCGACGACATGATGTCGGTGCGCCCGTTCGTGGAGATGAACGCGATCTGCCGTCCGTCCGGCGAGAACACGCGGCCCCTGATTGATGCCTGTGCGATCGACGATCGTGCGCGGAGTGCCGCCGTGTGCGGCGACCGCGTACACGCGCGTCTCGTATGGAGCCGAGAATCCGCTGCGCGGCGCGGCGGAGTACGCGATCTCGCGGCCATCCGGCGACCACGAGAAACCGTCGACATAGTGCATCGGCGGCGTCAGCGTCACGCGGAGCCGCGGTCGAATCGACGTTGCTGGACCATCAGACGGGTCGGACGATCGGGCGCGTCGGCGCGGATGACGAACGATCGATCCTGCCGCTGCCGTTCTTCGTCGGCGGACATCGGATCGCGGGTGAGGTACGCCAGGCTTTTGCCGTCGGGCGACCATTCGTACGCGGACACGCCCTCTGGCGCTGCGGTCAAGCTCTTCGGATGCGCCTCCGGCAACCGGGATTGCGAACACCTGCGGCCTGGGTCCCGCGAAGCCGAGGACCGAGATCATCGTCCCGTCCGGCGACCAGCGCAGCTGCGGTCGTGGCACTGGCACGTTGAAAATGCGGACCGTTTCGCCGACTCGTCTGGGCTGGCCGCCTCGCGGACGGGATGACGAACAGCGCCGCTTCGTGTTCGTTTTTGGGAAGGGACGGCGTCGACACCACGTACGCGACGCGTTCGCCGTCCGGCGAGATCCGCACGTCGAGGATGGCCCGCAGCCTCATCAGATCGTCAACCGTCACCGGCCGTGAGGCAGCGGCGGGCGCGGCTCCTGACGAGATGGCAGCGCACAGACCGGCGCACGCGACAGTGGTCAGGAATCGGTGTTCATGTCGAGGGTGATTGTGCGATCAATCGCAGCGTGACGCTATACTGATCGTTTTCAAGTGGAGGAGGCCGTGGCTTACACGTATCACGACCTGAAGGGGAAAACCGTCCAGGAGCTCCGGGAGATCGCTCAGACCGTCGAACAGCACGACGCGGTGCAAGGGTTCTCGCAGATGAACAAGGATCATCTGCTTCCGGCGCTGTGCAAGGCGTTGGGGATCGATACCCACGAGCACCACGCGGTGGTCGGCATCGACAAGCCGGCCATCAAGGCCAAAATGCGCGAGCTGAAAGCGAAGCGCGACTCGGCACTCGAGTCCGGCGATCACGATCTAGTCAAGAGCGTCCGCCGCCAGATCCACCGTCTCAACCGTCAGATTCGGGCGCACGTCGCGCCGTAGCATCACTCACGCCGAGGAGGTTCAACCGTGGCCGATTTCACGTCGCACGCCCCTGGGACATTCTCCTGGCCCGAGCTGGCCACTACCGATCAGAAAGGCAAGTGAAAAATCGCTTCTATCGCGCCCTGACGGTGGCTGCGGATCTTCTCCAA
>ERZ1370068.5114-contig-4152_pt1 | contig 22283 bp, 41 predicted proteins | sample MGYA00561227_ERZ1370068 | MGnify/ENA primary metagenome ERZ1370068 (study PRJEB38410, sample SAMEA6850437) | metagenome | study: Metagenomic assessment of the ecological functions of the soil: analysis of the soil microbiota associated with the... | reverse complement strand
TTGTACTTCGTTCAGTTACGTATTGACGTTCAGCAGTGGAATTGTCCGCGGCGTCGTCCGCGTCGAAAATGGAACGCTGCCACCCACCGCGAGAATCACGGTCCAGATCATCGAAAGCAGGTGAGCAGAGTCCAATGTACGCGGGGCACGAAGTCGATGCGCGCGGCCATTTTCTGATTGAAGGCTTACCTGCCGGAAGTTACGAGTTGCGGGCGATCGCCTACTGCGGCGGAATTGCAACGCCAACGCGTGCGGCCGCCCGTGTCCGTAAAGCAGATCGTCACTGTGAACGAAGGCGCCGCCACCGACGTTACGCTGACACTCGATCTAACGCCGGCTCCAAATCAATAACATTCGACGATGAAACGCCTGTTCCTCCTCAATTAGTTGGCGCCGCGATCCTCGTTGAGCTTTCTCGCTTCGACTATTCACGCGCAGTCGCCGAGCAGATGAAACCGAACAACGGCAGCTCGAAGGGAGCTATCACCGGCCGCGTAGTCGATCAGAATGGGCAGCCGCTCGCGAATGCTTTGGTGAGCGTGCGCAGCTATGGCGTTAACGCGCCGCGGCGGGACAAGCGACGACCGATCGATGAAGGAAATTTTCAGGCTAGTCGGGCTCGATCCTTTCGCGTATATCGTCTCGGCAGTAATGCCGGCGCTATGTCGCCGCCCCCGCGATCCTGACGCTAATCCGATCGGCTTCTATCGAGTTGGTGAATCCGTCAGGATCGAATTGTTAAAGGGCGGCGTGATCAGCGGCAGCGTGAAGAGGGCCAACGGCGATCCGGTCGGTGTCAGTGGTCGTGCGGGCGTATATGATTCGAGACGCCAAGGGCAAGCCACCGCGTTACGGCGTTCCGATGCGCGCGCGCCAGACGGACGATCGCGGCGTCTATAGAATCTACGGTCTGGCGCCGGGCACCTATATCGTTTCGGCGGGCGGCCAGCGGGTACCACCGGCGGGTATTCGGTCGATCCAGTACGGTGGCGATGCGCCGACGTATGCTCCATCTTCGCCGCGCGACGCGGCGACAGAAGTCTCGGTGCAACAGCGGCGAAGAGGTGGCGAACGTCGACATTCGCTATCGCGAAGAGCCGGGCCACACGGTGAGCGGAACTGCGAGTTCCGCGGTCGCGAGCGAATCAACCGAGCGGCTTCAATATTATCGCTGGCGTCGATTCGTCCACGGCGCATCACAAGCCAGCTACGCACTTCTTCCAGCCGCCGCATGGCGCGCGGGTTCGCATTTTCCGGTGTGGCGGATGGCGAGTACGACATTGCCGCTCAACAGTACGTCGGGACCGAGTGGGTGGATCATTCAGAGCCGCGCCGCATTCAGGTCAGAGGTGCGGACGTAACCGGATTGGAGTTGATCGTGAAGCCGCTCGCGTCAATTGCCGGCAGTCTGGTGCTGGAAGAGTCGAAGCTTCCCGAATGCGCGGGCAAGCGCCGGCCGCTGGTGAGCGAGACTGTTATCGGTCCGTGGCACAATGAAAAAGACGGTGAGTAAGGATCAGGCGCTCAATTTGTCTGGAGTCTGGGAACGCCGACGCTGCCGGACAAAGACGGCAGTTTTGTTTTGCGCAGCTCTGGCGCCCGGGTCAATATCGATTCAATGCGCGACCGCTGGCGAAGTACTGGTATCTGAAATCTATGTCCTGGCCCACGGGATGCGACGCTCGGCGTCAGCGAAAGGCGCCGCGCCTGATCGGCCGCGCGATGCAGCGCGCAACTGGACGAACGTGCGCATGGGTGAACGCCTGACGGGTTTGACGATTACGTTTGCGGAAGGCGCCGGCTCGCTGGGCGGAAAAGTCGAAGCCGGCGAAGGAAAGAAGTTGCCGTCGCGGCTGTTTGTTTACCTGGCGCCAGCCGAGCCGGACAAGAGCCGAGGACATAGTGCGCTACTTCGTGTCGTTAGCAGCCGAAGATGGAAGCTTTGCTGTTGACGAACCTGCCGCCCGGGCGTTACTGGGTGACAGCCGCGCCCGCCGCGCGAAAGTGACTCGAACATGATGTCGAAATTACGCCTGCCCGATGAAACCGAACTGCGCGCGAAGCTCAGGCGCGACGGCGAAGCCGCGAAACTTCAAGTCGAGTTCAAACCCTGCCAAAACATCACGGATTATCATTTGGCTTTCAAGTAGTTAAGTCAGAACCACCAGGTAACAGAGTCAGTACCACCCTCGTAAGGAGGTGGGATATCGAAGCCACCATTCGGTCGCTTGCCTCAAAAGTAATTTGTCCTCGTCCGCGAAGCGGACTGAAAGAGAATAGCCCACCGATTCATCGGTGGGATCACGTCTGGATTGATTAATGAGTCCGTGAAGCGGACGACTGAAATCAGAATGCGTATCGCGAATCGTAGTCGATATTGTGCCGCTTCAATAACTCGATAAACTCCTCCGCGAACGTCTTCCTGCGGTGGTGCTCCTTCTGATTCTTGATATAGGCAATTGTCTTCGGCACTTGCAGAAAAGCTCACACTAAAAGCACCGTATCCTTCCTGCCAGGCAAATTTCTTCTGACTTGGAAACGTATCATGGACCCACTTGGAGGACCCGCCCTTTATTAACTGCACCGCCTTGGCGAAGCTCATCATTCCTGGGAGGGATAGCAAGGCGTGAAGATGATCCGCCGTACCGCCAATCGCTAACGCTGTCATTCGATTTTCCCGGGCAATGCCGCCAACGTAGGGCCAAAGCCGTGCTTCAAGATCCGAATCGATGAATGGGTAGCGTTCTTTGGTGCTGAAGGTGCAATGCAAAAGGTTACTAACGAAAGAGTGGGACATGCGAAATCCTTTCTTTCAACCGTCCGCTTCACGGACTATGCGGGTCGTCGAACGATCTCCCACCGATGAATCGGTGGGCTATTCTCATCCGTCCGCTGGCGCGGACTAATTCAGCCGAGCATCACATGCTTAAGATACTAGCCACGTCAAGTAACGAATCTTGCATTCTGCGATTTGAGACAAACGCGCTGAGTACTGGCAATCGTGGGGCCCGGCGTCGTAAAGTTCCCAACACCGCATGCAACAATCATCAAACCTGCAGACTCAGTTCGGCAGCATCGATATCTATCTCTTCGATCTGCTCTTGAAGGGCCGCATCACGCCCGAGATGAAGTTGCTGGACGCGGGCTGTGGCGGCGGCCGTAATCTCACTTACTTCTTCAAAACCGGATTTGACGTTGCCGCGGTCGATCAGTCTCCGGCGTGCGATTGCCGAGATTCGATCGCTGGCCACCGCGCTGGCGCCCAATCTTCCGGGCGAGAACTTCCGGGTGGAAGCCGTTGAAAGGATGTCTTTCGGCGACGCCGCGTTTGATTTGGTTCTGAGCAGTGCCGTTCTGCATTTTGCCCGCGATGAAGATCACTGGCGGGCGATGGTTAGCGAAATGTGGAGAGTCCTGAAGCCCGGCGGAATTTTCTTCTGCGCGACTGGCCTCGACCATCGGCATTGATGGAATCAGAGCAGATCGAAGGCCGGCACTATCATTTGCCGGACGGCAGCCAGCGTTTTCTGGTCGATGAAGAAATGCTTTTGCGTGAAACCGAGGCGCTCGGCGGGCAGTGGCTTGAGCCATTTAAGACCGTGGTCGTGCAGCACCAACGCGCGATGTCGAATTGGGTCCTGAGAAAGCTTTGACCGCCACTGGGGAGCGCGGGCGCCATCGCCCGCACCGCCGAACCCGCGCAAGCTTCCTGCGCAAGTAAGCTGCGCCCACACCGCGCTTTTGGCTTAGGCGTTAGTTCGTACGGGGAGTCTCTAAACTATGCGGTATCGCTTCTTCATCGCTCGCAAGCCGGCGTTAACTGTTTGCTTGCTCCTGACCGCACTCTGGGCGCCGGGATCGCAGTCCGCCAGACGGACAGCCGGAGATTCCGCGGCATCGTCGGTTCGCATCAACGGCCCAGGATGTTTCTACTTTTCTTACTGCCGCAGTCGGTGAGCCCTACAACCAAAGCCGAAAGCACCGAAGCGGCTGGATAGTCCGCGTCTGATTGCGCTGGAGCGTAAGGTGAAAGCTGGAAACCGCGCGGCACTCAAACTATTCTGGGAAGAAGTTCAAGGCAAAACACCGCTGGTCGAACCGCTTCCCGGTGATGACCAGCTCCGCCGGGTAACTTTTCTCTGGCGCGGAGGAGCCGAAGCGCAGCGAAGTCACACTTGACGGGCAGATCCCGCCGGACTCACAAGACGCGCCGCTACTGCGTTTGGCGAATACAGACGTCTGGTTTCTAACGCTTCGGTTACCGGCGACCGCGCGCTTCACTTATGGCTTTGAGCAACCAGGAAAAAGACAGCTTCTCGACCCACTAAATCCGCTGAGGTTCAGATCATCCTCATTCGCTGAACTCCCAGCCGCGCCTCCGCAGTCCTGGATCGCGATCCAGCCGGATGTTCCGAAAGGCACACTCTCGTACGAGAAGCTCAGGAGTGAAAACCTGAAGGAAGAACGATCGGTTTCCATCTACACGCCTCCGGGCTATGACCCGAAGAGTGGCTCGTACGGTTTACTGGTTCTTTTGACGGCCAGGATTATCGGGGACCCATGCCCATACCGACGATTCTGGACAACCTGGTGGCCGCGAAAAAGATTCGCCCGTTGGTGGCGATTCTGGTAGACAACCTGAGTGAAGAGTCGCGCGATCGCGACCTTGAATGTTATCCACCATTCGCTGACTTCCTGGCCAAAGAACTGGTTCCGTGGGCGCGCCAGCGTTATCGTTTTAGCGCTGAACCCGAGCGGACCATTGTGGGCGGCGTGAGTCTCGGTGGCCTCAACGCCGCATATTGTGCGCTCCGTTATCCGGAAGTTTTCGGCAACGTCCTGTCACAGTCGGGCGCGTTCTTTTATTTTCCGGGCTGGGACGATCAAGGCGGGAACGACACTTCTCCATTCGGGTGGTTGATTCGGCAGTTCGTGACGACGCGGAAATTGCCCATCAGATTCTATCTGGAAGCCGGATTGTTCGAGAACGAGTGTCCGGAAACCCTGCTGGCTCAAAACCGTCGCATGCGCGATGTGTTGGAGGCCAAAGGGTACTCGGTCGCTTATTCGGAGTTTGCCGGAGGTCATGAGTTTCTCAGCTGGCGGGGCTCGGTGGCAGATGGACTGATCGCACTCGCGGGTCGAGACCAGTAGAGTTTCGGGTAGCGAGGTAGACGCGCGCACTCTGTCCGTGGAAAGGGTGTTTGCCAGGGCTCACTGATTCTTCGCGCACCTTTGCGAGATTTTTCGCGTGACTTTGCGTTTGAAGATTCTCTCAACGCGGAGACTCCGATCTCCAACTTTAATTTCCGCTCTTTTCAGCAAGACAGTGAAAAAGGGGCGGTTCATTTTTCCGACTTTGTCCTGACGGTTGCAAAATTACATCGGAGATCGAAAGGACTTATGCTTTTGCGTGAAACCGAGGCGCTCGGCGGGCCACTGGCTTGAGCCATTTAAGACCGTGGTCGTGCAGCACCAACGCGCGATGTCGAATTGGATCCTGAGAAAGCTTTGACCGCTACTGGGACCGCGGGCGCCCTCGCCCGCACCGCCGAACCCTTCACGCGCACCCCGCGCAACCTTCCTGCGCACTCACTCAGACGTGATCCGTACCCGGAAGACTCCTATGCGCAGTTGCACAGACGCCATGCGCGTCAAAGCCGCCACCGTGCTCAATTGATCAAATCCCGTGCGCCGTTGATCCGACCCGATGCGCAGCCAATCCAACCCCGTGCGCAGTTAATCCGACCCCGTGCGCCGTTGATCCGACCCCGTGCGCCACCGATCCAACCCCGTGCGCAGCCGCTCAACCCCGTGCGCAGCCGCTCCAACCCCGTGCGCAGGACGGTCGCCCAACCGCAAGCGAGTGCTTATCCAACAAAAGCACGCCGACAACTAAAGATTCTTGCGTTCCTTGCAAAAATTCGTGCTAGAATCCGCTCGTTTCTTACAAGTTGTCTCCCAAACCCGTTTCCAGACGGGAGACGACGCCTTACAAGCCGGGGTGATTCGCTCAACTCACTCCCCGATCTCCCCCAGGTCGAGAAGTGAAAACCTAAAACCACTTTCCTCAAAAGGAGGTTTTCCCGCATGAACGACAAAGAAAGCAGAATCTATCAGAAATTTGTGCGCTGCCGTGATTTTGGAAACGTGCGCGCGGCCGATTTTGCCGCCGGCAGTTTTGCCACGCAGACGTGGACTGCTTTGGCCGCCGTGGTTGCCGAAATCGATGGCCATTCAACTGACGAAGTGTCCGCCCGGGGCGACGCGCGGCAGGGGACTGAGAGTCGTGCCCAGGCGCGCGCGGCTTTGCGCGAGGACCTCGAAGCGATTCGCCGCACCGCGCGCGTCATGGCCAACGACGTGCCCGGCATAAATGAAAAGTTCCGCGTGCCACGCAGCAACAACGATCAGGGATTGCTCAACGCCGCGCGCGCATTTCTGGCGGACGCGACACCTTTGAAAACTCAATTCATCGCGCACGAGATGCCGGTCGATTTCCTGGAGGATCTGCAAGCTGACATTGATGCGATGCAAGCAGCAATCAGCAACCAATCGAGCGGCGTTGGCGGTCACGTCGCCGCCGGCGCCGCACTGGACGATGCCATCAGCCGCGGCCTCGAGTTGGTGCGCACACTCGACGTGATCGTGCGCAACAAGTACGCGAACAACCCGGCGGTCCTGGCCGAATGGACCAGCGCCAGTCACACGGAACGCGGTCCGAGACGATCCAAGCCCGAAAACGTATCGACTCCACCGCCGAGTAGTTAAAGCTGAGCGGGTTGGGGGCAGTACCGGGAGCTATAGCGAGGTTAGTCCCGGGTTAGTCCCGGGTTCATCGTGAGAGGTTTTCTCTAGCCCAGGCGTTTACGCCTGGGTTAAGAAACAGCGGGCGTAGTAAAGCCCATTAATGGGGCTTTTGAAACTAACGCCTTTCGTTCCCAGGCGTAAACGCCTGGGCTACATAAAAGTCATTCAACTTGTTTTGGTTTGATCGCGGCTACGCCGCCAATTCGAGGCGTAGCCTCAAAAACAAAATAGGTCACGTGCCGCAAAGGCAGAGCCTTTCCGCAGTGTGCGGCGGCAAAGCCGCAAAAGCATCGCGTGGCTTGGTTCGCTGATCGACATTCATGCCAGTGAGTTGAGGCACTCATGAACAGCGGGCGCGTTTCGAGGGTGAAAAGAGCAAGCGGTTTTCTTGGTCACCGCTTGCCGTGGGTGAGGCGGAACGCGCCCGCGACAATAAAGATTCATGAGTGGATCGCCCAACACTCATGACAGGTGGATGCAATTCGTGTTTGTGAAGAAGGCAAAAACCTTCGCCCAGGGTTAAGGGCCACGTGCAACATCTCGAATTCGCATCCACCGCTCAATTCGACTTTCATGAAGCCCGTGCGGGGCTCGGTGGCAGATGGACTGATCGCACTCGCGGGTCGAGACCAGTAGAGTTTCGGGTAGCGAGGTAGACGCGCGCAATCTTAATTGGGCTTAACAGCTCCCAGTAATCCCAGTTTCTATTCCAACCACGCTTAAGCTATAAACAGTTCGCTCGCGGCTCTGACCAACACAGGAACTCGAGGACTATTAGGAAATGATCATAAAGAACATTCGCAGCTATGGCCTGATCCTTTCGATGGTTGTTTCGTCCGGCTTATTATTCGCGCCGAAGATTCAGACTCAGACGCTCCCCAGCGAGACGCCTAAGGAACTTAAACCGACCAACGACGGTTTCGAATACACGCGTCGCGACGTGATGATTCCGATGCGTGACGGCGTGAAGTTGCACACGGTGATTATTGTGCCGAAGAAGCTCGCGCCGAGCGCCGATACTGCTGACGCGCACGCCTTACAACGCTACCGAGTTAACCAGTCACGCCAACAGCTCGCATCTCGGGACCGATCTTGAATGGTTATGACAATGCGCTGGAGGTGATTCTCGAAGGCGGCTACATCCGCGTCGTGCAGGACGTGCGCGGCAAGTACGGATCGGAAGGCGATTATGTGATGAACCGGCCGCTGCGCGGACCGCTGAATCCGACGAAGGTCGATCACGCCACTGATACTTACGACACGATTGACTGGCTGGTCAAAAATATTCCCGAGAGCAACGGCAAGGTCGGCATCCTGGGAATTTCCTACGACGGGTTTCTGCCGTTGATGGCCTTGGTTAATCCGCATCCGGCTTTGAAAGTCTCGGTGCCGATGAACCCGATGGTTGATGGCTGGATGGGCGACGACTGGTTTCACAACGGAGCGTTTCGCCAGCAGAACCTGCCGTACATTTATGAGCAGGATGGTTCGCGCACGAACGAATATCACTGGTGGACTTCGCACTTTGACGATTACGACATGTACATGCAGGCCGGCTCGGCCGGCGAGTTAGGGACGCCGCCGCGGTTTGGATCAAGTCGGGTTCTGGAAGAAGCTTTTGGAACATCCTGCACTATGATTCGTTCTGGCAGGAACAAGCTGTCGATAAGCTTCTGGCGAAGGAACCCTTGAAAGTTCCTGTCATGTTGGTTCATAGCCTTTGGGATCAGGAAGATATCTATGGCGCGATCGCGGTTTACAAGGAGATTGAGCCAAAGGACACGAACAACGACAAAGTGTTTTTGGTGATGGGACCGTGGCATCACGGGCAGGAGATTGCCGATGGCAGCAAGCTGGGCGCGATAAATTTTCATAGTGACACTGCTCTGTATTTTCGGCAGCACATTCTGCGACCGTTTCTCGATCATTATTTGAAAGACGATGCGCCAAAGTCGGACGTCGCTCCGGTTAACGCGTTTGAGACTGGGACGAACACCTGGCGAGCTCTGAAGTCCTGGCCGAGCGGCTGCGACAATGGATGTACAGTGAAGGGAACGCCGCTTTATCTCAATGAGGGCGCGAAGGTGAGCTTTAGCGCGCCAGAGGCGGGCATGCCGTATGAGGAATATGTTTCAGATCCGGCCAAGCCGGTTCCGTTTCGCCCCCGACCGATTTCACCGACTGGTTACAATTCGTGTGCACAATGGCCGTGCTGGTTGGTTGATGATCAGCGCGAAGCGTCAGGACGATCCGACGTGCTCGCATTCACTTCGGATGTTCTGACCTCGCCGGTGAAGATTAGCGGGCAGCCGGTCGTAAATCTTTTGCTTCCACCAGCGGCACTGATTCTGATTGGGTGGTGAAAGTGATCGACGTCTATCCGGACGAAGTCGGCGGCGACGCGCAGATGGGCGGCTATCAACTCGCCGTCTCGATGGACATCTTTCGCGGGCGCTATCGCGAAAGCTTCGCGACACCAAAGGCTATCGCGGCGAACGAGCCATTGCTTTATCGCTGGTCTTTGCCGACCGCGAATCATGTTTTCCTGCCGGGCCATCGGATCATGGTGCAGGTTCAGTCGAGCTGGTTTCCGCTCTACGATCGCAACCCGCAAACTTTTGTGCCGAATATCTTCTGGGCCAAACCCGGGGACTTTAAGAAAGCAACGCAACGCGTGTATCACGCGCCGGGTAAAGCCAGTTTTGTGGAATTGCCAATCGTGCGGTAAGGTGAGTGTCAGCAGCCCGACCGTGAGGAAGGGCCGGTTGGTAAGACTAAGATTATCGAATCTGAAGTTGCCCTCCCTTACGGTCGGGCTTCTGACACGCCCGGCGCCCGGGCTGAATGCGTTTAGCGATGACGAATGAGTTTTCCGAGCGAGTCGTTCTAATCACCGGCGCAGCGCGCGGTTTTGGCAAAGCGACTGCCAAACGTTTCCTGGGCCAGGAGCGAAAGTCGCGGTCAATGTCAGAACTGAAGAGCGCGCGCACGACCTCGCTCGCGAGTTGGGCGATCGAGCGTTTCCAGTCGGTGGAGACATCCGCGACCCGGCGATTGTCAAAGCGTCCGTCAAGCGAATTGGGGAACAGTTTGGCCGCGTCGATGTATTGGTAAACAACGCCGCGATTGCCTCTGGTTCCAGATTCGAAGAGATTACCGGAAGCCGAGTGGCGCGATACGATCGAGACTAACCTGACGGCGGCTTTTTCCTGATGCAGGCGGTTGTTCCATTGATGAAAGACCAGTCTTATGGACGGATCATCAATGTCTCGTCACTGGCAGGTCGCAGCGTCAGTACGCTCGCAGGCGCGCACTACACCGCTTCGAAAGCCGGTTTATTGGGATTGACGCGCGCCGCCGCCAAAGAATTAGGGGGCTATGGAATCACGGTAAATGCGGTGTGTCCTGGGCTGTTCGACACGGAACTGACGCGAGCTAACGCTACTCCTGAACGCTTGCAAACTTTAGTGCAGGGGTTTCCGGTGCCGCGGCTCGGTACCGCCGAAGAACTTGCTGACTTGATCGTCTTTCTCGCTTCGAATGCGGCCGGGTATATCAACGGCGCGTCCATCGACACCAATGGCGGCACGCTTATGGTTTGATGTGCGCTTCGGGCGACAAACTGAAGGAAGCTCTGAATAAGGTCAGATTGAAAATAGCATTTGCTCCCCTCCCTTTGGGAGGGGTCGGGGGAGGGGCGCAGCTACGGCAAAAGAGAAAAGCAAATTACGTGTGCGCGGGCTTTCAGCCCGCGCGGGATCTTTTTGGTATCGACTCGTAGCTGCGCCCTTCCTAACCCTCCCAGAGGGAGGGGAATCTACTTAATCAGAGTTTCCTGAAGTTTGTCGGACATTACGGTCGAGCTGCTGACACGGGTTTTGGTCGCAGCGACTCAGTCTCAATAAAGATGTGGTTTACTTCGGGATATTCAGCGCGAATCTTGTCTTCAATCCCCGCAATCACTGCCGTGACTTCCGACGCGGTATAGTCTTGCTGAAAGCGCAGATTCATCGTGAGCAATACGTCGGAGGGTGAAAAGTGCATGCTCAAAACCTGCCTAATCTCTGCGACGGCCGGATCTGAAGTTACGATCTCGCGGATGCGCTTCATGATTTCTTCGCTCACGCCCTCGCCGATAAGCAGGCTGCGACTTTCGTAAGCGAGCACACTCGCAACTGCGCCAAGGATGGCGCCGATGACGATCGAGGCGACTCCATCCATGTAAGGGTTGTGTAATTGATCAGCCAGAAAAATCCCAATCAGCGCGACCAGCAATCCCACCAGGGCAGCAGTATCTTCAAACAGGACCGTAAAGGTCGTCGGATCTTTGCTGCGGCGAATCGCCTCCATCACTGTCTGATTCCCTTTTTCGGTGCGGAAACGCCCGGAAAGCGAAAAAGAAGGATGCGCTCTCGAACAAGATTGCGAAGCCCAGCACCGCATAATTCCACGCCGGTTTTTCGATGTGATGTGGATGAGTTATGTGAGAAACACCTTCGTAAACCGACATGCCACCGCCGAGCGCGAAAATCAAAATCGCCACCACCAGTGACCAGAAATAAATCTCCATTCCGTAGCCGAAAGGGTGAGCCGCGTCCGGTGGTTTTTTGGCTGAGGCGCGAACCAAGCAGCAACAAAACTCCGTTGCCGGTATCGACGACTGAATGGATGGCTTCGGACAGCATGGCTGAGCTGCCGGTGAAAGCCGCAGCGGTGAATTTGGTGGCCGCAATTGCCAGGTTGCCGGCGATGGCGGCAATCACGGCGGTTCGGGATTCGCTTTTCACGCGCCCTAACATAGCAAATCAGTTGGCGAGAGAGAAAGCTTACTTGCGAGTATTCGTCCTGGTCGCCTCAGAGTCACGGCGTAAATTAGGAGCAATAGTTGTGCGGTAGGCGCAGCGTGAGATCAGTACCGGGAGCGATAGCGACCGGGTCGCCGTTGATTGCAACAAATTAACATTGCTAGCAGAACCCGGTCGCTACCGCTCCCGGTACTGACTCCAGTCCTGCAGCAAATCCTGTTAACAATGATTCCGTGAAAAGGCGGTAGACTGGCTGCGACTCTTCAGGAATTGGTGAAATCGGAGTTTTTTTCCGTAGTTCCGTGACTTTTTGCGCACTCGGCAGTTTTAGTTAGTGTGAGGAGCAATGGCGGGCGGTGAACCTGCACAGAAACCGCGCCTCGGGAAGTTCAATGAGGCGGATGAGCGGCGCTTAGTCGAAGCGGCGCAACGGGATCGCGCGCATTTTGGATCGGTGTACGAGAAATACTTCGAGGTGGTTTATTCATACGTTGCTCGCCGCGTGCGTGACCGCGCGGCGGCCGAAGACCTGACGAGTGAAGTGTTTCGCAAAGCGCTGGCGAATCTGCCGCGATTCAAATGGACCGGAGCGCCTTTTGGGGCCTGGTTGTTGAGAATTGCTTCGAACTTAATCGCGGATCGGGCAAAGCGCGTGGCCCGCGAAGACCATTCGGACTCGACCGAATTAGCGGACCGCGGCGGCTCAGGCCAGGCGCAGCAGACTGATCTGGAAGAGGCCGAACGCCGGGCTTACGTAATTCGATTGGTGGATGAACTTCCTGAAGATCAGCGGCGCGTGGTGCAGGATGCGGTTCGCCGAAGAGAAATCGATTGGCGAAATCGCCGCGCCAGCTGAATCGCAGTGAAGGCGCGGTGAAGCAGTTGCAGTTTCGCGCCTTTCAGACATCTGCGAGCGAAGCTCGACACGAAGTGAATGAGTAATGAGTGAAGTTGACCTAACACAGCAGCTGGATCAGGCGATCGACGCGATGATGGCGACCGGTGGTGAAGTGCCGGCGAGTGTCGATGCGCGAATTGGCGATCTGCTCGGCATCGCGGTCGAGTTGCGTGATCTGCCGCGCGCAGAATTCAAGGCGCGTTTACAAAACGAATTGGAGGAGCAGGCAGTTATGAGTACCGCAACCAAACAAGCTACGAAGAAGATCAATCCGGTGCGAGAAGGTTTTCGCACCATCACACCTTATCTGGTCGTGCCGGACGTGCACGCTGAAGTTGAATTTCTCACCCAGGCTCTTGGCGCTGACAGGGCACGTCTTTGGACTGGGCACGCAGGGTGGTTTTCACGGCGAGTACAAGATCGGCGAGTCGATCATCATGGTCGGCGGCGGCGGCGCGGGTTCGGCCTGGAAGGGAATGCGTTTCCGGGTACGATTCATTTGTACGTCGAAGATGTCGATGCGGTCTATCGAGCGAGCGCTGCAGGCGGGCGCGACGTCGCTGTACGCTCCGGTGGACCAGCCGTACGGCGATCGCGACTGTGGCGTGCAGGATGTCGGTGGCAATCAATGGTTTCTGGCGCACGCATCTGGGTGGTGGTTATGTCCCGGAAGGCGTGCACAACCTGATGCCTTGTCTGCATCCCAGTCGGCGCGCCGAGGATGATTGATTTTCTGAAACAGGCATTCGGCGCTGAGGAAGTCGGCGGTGCATCGATCGCCCGATGGCGTGGTCGTTCGGCACGCATGCGATTCGGCGGTACTGCCGTGATCGAAATGGGCGAGAGCGCACGATCAATGGCAGCCGATGCCGTCGGTGTTCATGATGTATGTCGATGATGTCGATGCCTGGTACGAACGCGCGACGAAGGCGGAAGGCGCGGTGGCGAAGGATGCCCCGAAGCTGCAACCGTATGGCGCGCGCGTCGGCTCGATCACAGATCCGTTCGATAACGTCTGGTACATCGCTTCGCAGATGACGACGGCGGAAGAGAATCGACAGAAAGCAGAAAGGAAACCTATGGGCGCACCAAAAATGTTTCGCATAGCTTTTGCAGGTGGCGGATCTGAACAGCAGCGGCAGCCTTCTACGCGAAACTGCTTGACGATCCGGGCATTCCGATCCCGCGCGGTTCGCGGCATTACTTCGATTGTGGCGGCGATGATTCTGGCGCTGGTTGACGTCGCGAAAGGCGGCGAACAACCGCAACCGACGCCGGATTACATTTATTTCGCGGTCAATAATCTCGAGGAAGTTTTCGAGCGCGCGAAGGCGCTGAACTGTCTGGCGCAGGATCGTTATCACGATCAGGAGGCCGGCCAGATCGTGAAACGGCCGTGGGGTGAAGCATCGTTCTATGTCGAAGATCCGTGGGGCAACGGACTGTGCTTTGTCGATGAGAAGACATTGTTTACGGGCGGTAGTTATCTCGTGGCTCAGTGTCAGAACCGCGAGCGGTAGCGACCGGATCAAGATAGCGCATTGAACCGGGTTGATCCGCTACCGCTACCGCTCCCGGTCCTGACACCGTCACCTAATGAGACCGATTAAGAGAAAGAAGGAGATCTGAAATGTCAGTTAAATCAATTCCCGAAGGTTATCACTCGGTTACGCCTTACCTGATCGTTAGGGGCGCGGCGGAAGCGATCGAATTTTACCAGAAGGCTTTTGGCGCGACGGAGCTGCTTCCGCTTTCCCATGCCCGGTGGAAAGATCGGCCATGCCGAAATCAAGATAGGCGATTCGCCGATCATGTTGGCCGATGAATATCCGGATATGGGATACAAAGGACCGCAGACGCTGGGCGGTTCGCCGGTCAGCATCATGATCTACGTGGCAGACGTGGACACAACTTTCAATCAGGCGATCGGCGCCGGCGCCACCGCTAAGGAAGCGGTGTCGGACAAATTCTACGGCGATCGCATGGGAACTGTCGTCGATCCCTTCGGCCACGTCTGGCACGTGGCGACGCACAAAGAAGACGTCTCCAGTCGAAGAGATGCAGCGTCGCGCGAAAGCTGCGCACGGCGGCGGCCAGTAGCGTATTGGTAGCGCACGCTTCCAGCATACCAATTCCGGCGAGCGCGCCAGAGGCGTAGCGCACTACCGTTGTGTTGCCGAATGAATCTGCCCGCACGTTGTAGAGTCTCCGCGGAGATTCTGCACTAATGAAAACAAAACCGATGATGGCGGCGATCGCTGCTGATTGCCGTAGCTTTCATGTTCTGCCTGCAGCGGGCAGGGATCGACCGCGATCAGCAGTCCGCAAGTCCAACTCGGCGCAAACGAATACAACCGGCGAGTTGCGTTTCAAAGCTCCGGAAGGTTGGGTCGACCGAGAAGACTTCTTCGGCGATGCGCGTGGCGCAATACAAACTGCCGAAAGCTGAAGGCGACAAGGACGACGGCAGTCTGGTGCTCTATTACTTCGGCGCCAGTCAGGGCGGCACCGCGCAAGCCAACATCGATCGATGGATCGGTCAGATGCAGCAGCCCGACGGCAGTTCATCGAAAGACAAGGCGAAGACTGAAACGATGACCGTTAACGGATTGAAGGTGACCACGGTAGATGTGACTGGAACCTATACCGGCAGAGATGGCCCCGGCAGTGGAACATTTCATAACGACGAGAATTACCGTCTGCGCGCGGCCGTGGTCGAGACGCCAAAAGGGAATTACTTCGTCAAACTGGCGGGGCCGGCGAAGACGATTGCCAAATGGGACCAGTCGTACACGGATTATCTGAAGTCGTTTGAATTTAAGTAGAATCGGTACGCACGCCTCCGGCGTGCCTGCGGTTAGATTTCCATTGACTGCACGCCGGAGGCGTGCCTACCGAAGCTTTATGAGCCGCCACTGCGACATCATCAACGGTTCGCGAACGGGTTTCTGAAGCCGAATGGCAGACGCGCGTTGACCTCGCCGCCGCTTATCGGTTGGTCGCGCTTTACGGTTGGGATGATTTGATCTTTACGCACATCTCTGCGCGCGTACCAGGCGCCGATCATCATTTCCTGCTCAACCCGTACGGAATGATGTTCGAAGAAGTCACTGCTTCAAGCCTGGTAAAGATCGATCTGGCCGGCCACAAAGTGATGGACTCGCCTTACTTCATCAACCCGGCCGGCTTCACGATTCACAGCGCCGTGCATGAGGCGCGCGAAGACGCGCTGTGCGTTATGCATCTGCACACCGACTACGGCATTGCCGTCTCGGCGCAGAAGGATGGCTTGCTGCCGATTTCGCAGCAAGCGATGTTTCCCCTGGCTTCGCTCGCTTATCACGATTACGAAGGGCTGGCTTTGAACGAAGAAGAAAAGCCGAGGCTGGTCGCAGACCTGGGCGATAAACACAACCTGATTTTGCGAAATCACGGACTACTCACGATTGGGCAGAGCCGCAGCCGAAGCTGTTTCTGTCGATGTACATCCTCGAGCGCGCCTGCAAGATTCAAATCCTGGCACAGTCAGGTGGCGGCGAACTCCATCCGGTTTCCGACCCGATTATCGATCTCACGGCGAAGCAACTCAGCGCGCGTTACGGTTGGTCAGGGATCAGGCGCTGACCTGGCCGGACCTGCTGCGAAAGCTCGATCGGATCGGCTCTGTCGTATCGTGATTAGGCAACCGCGGCGCCGTAGGCGCCAAATGTTTATAAATGACAAGCCTCGTTGGAAGTCCGTTCTTCGGAATTGAGCGGAGTGTTTCACCTTCACAGGGATGTCTCTCAAACGGCCTGGTGCAGCGGAAGGTCTGTGAATCGCGCCGCCGCGTCAGCTCAAACGTTAGCCCGCATACATCGGAGAATTACATGATCAATACAGTTGCCACCCAGGCGATTGCCGATCAGATCGTCATGCTCGAGCGCGCCGCTCTCGACCGTTGGGGCAAAGGCGATCCTGGCGGCTTTCTGAATTGTATGCGACCGACATCACCTATTTCGATCCGGTAACTGCAGCACGCATCGATGGGCATCAAGCGATGGACAATTACTATCGTCCATTCACCCGGCAAGATCCGGATTACTCGCTACGAGATGCTCAGGCCGAATGTGATCGTGGACGGCAATATGGCGCTGTTGACATACAACCTCGTCAACTACATCACGGACACTGAGGGTCTTGAGTCGGTGGGGAGTCGCTGGAATTCAACGTCTGTCTACCGGCGCGTCGGCGACGCGTGGAAGACGATCCACTCGCACTGGTCGTTCACTCCTACACCCTGCGTTTCAGGGCATGACGCCGGAAACGTCTGAAGGACTGGAAACGTGACGAGGATTGTCGTCAAAGCGAAATTCGAAAATCGAATCTGACTTCACTGAAAGATGTCGAGGTTGAATTAACAGGTTGGCGGCAGCGGCTTTCGAGCTGAGGGCTTAACCAGGCTAGGCCACTTCCCGCGTTTGATTGCTCAGAAGGTAGATAGCTTCCATCACCGCAGTATGGACTTCGGCCGGCAATGCGTCGCGAGCTGCCAGACTGCGCAGTGCCGGCAGGACCTGATGCTGGTTGCTTAGCGCCAGCAACTTCACGGACGTTAACCGAACTTCGATGTTCGGATGCTTGGCGATGGACTGCAGTAACGGTTGCACCTCTCCGGCTTTGGCCATCAGAAACAGGATCGAAAACGCACTGTAGGTCCGATCGCGGCCTTCTCCGGTCAGGCTGTTGATTGCGTTAGCGGCCAGGCCTGACGCGGCGATCGCCGATCCGATTTTGCGGCGGCGCTCGGATGAAGCCTCGCGCAGGGCGCGCGTGAACGAAGCGGCGTGATCGGGTTGCAGGCTGTAAAGGGCCCGCGCGGCCACACTGCGGACTTCCACGCTGGGATCATCAAATGACCTGCTGATCAAAGCGAACGACTCGTCCCCACCGGCTGAGGCCAGATCAACCAGCGCGGCCGCGCGTTGCGAAGAGTCGGTGCTTTGCAGACGCTCAGCAATGTCCGCAGGAATCTCGAGTGCTCTCGACAGTCTCAGCGACCGCGACACCTTTATTGTTTTCCGGAACGAGTGGGCTCGATGGGCTCGAGGGTGATTAAATCCGCGGTCGTCTTCTGACCGAGATGATCTCATCGTTCTGGTCGGGAACCGATTTCTTCGCAGCGAAATCGATGGTCAGCCAGGGTTCCTCTGTTAACGCCTTCGTAGGGCTGAATCGAAGTAGTATTCTCTTCGATCGAGAGTTCTACTGGAGGGTCGATTTCCGGCTCATTTACGACCTCGAAGTTGTTGTCCTCCGCCGGCGATGAGCTCTGGATTGATTCCAGCTTCCCGTTCAATTTCCTGCTCGCGGGCAGTGCGCTGTTCAGCTTCAGCCCGAGCTTTTTGTAAACGGCTTCGAGCTGGCTCAGTCGCTGGGCTTCTTCGTCAGCTTTCGCTGCGCCTGCGCCTCGGCCTGACGCAGCGCTTCCTGATGGGCGGGCAGCCGAGCTTCGGTTTCCTTAATCCGATTTAAGTTCTCGGCTTCGGATTTGCGGAGCGCTTCGATTTCGTCGCTCACGCGTTGTCTCGTCTTCGACCAGCTCTTTGACGCGGGCCTTGGCCGATTGACGCGCTTCTTGCTGCTCACGCAAACGAATTTCGGCTGCTTCGACACGCTTGAGCTGTTCTTCTTCGGCCTGTCCTGAGGGCTTCAATCTCAGCGTTTAGCTGTTGTTCTTTTTCGGCCCGCCGCAGCGTGCTTACCTGGCTGCCATGACGAGTTTCCTCCAGGATACGCAGGCGGCTTTCAGCCGCTTCGACGCGCTTAACGTAATCTTCCTTATGTTTTGACGACGCTTTCGTATTCGAAATTTACCTGTTCGGCTTTGTTCGGCAAGATCCCTGCGCTTCTGCTTCAGCGATGTAGCAAGCTTTTACCTGGGCCGCGAGGTGCGCCTGAAGGTCTTCAATTCGTTTGACCTGCTCATCTTCCTGTTCACGCAGTACGCCGATAGTCAGCCTCAACTGCTGTTCCTGCTCAGCCCGAACCTGGGCGTCTTCTTCGGCCTGGCGCTGGACCTCTTCCAACTGCGGAATGGTTTCCTTGATGGCCTCGATGCGCGCCAGAGTTTCCTGCTCGGCGCGGCTCAATCGCGGCGAGTTCTGCTTTTAGCTTCTCTTCTTTCTTCCTGCAGCCTGGCCTGGGCGAGCGTGAGCTGATGGGTCTTGCGTTGCTCAACGAAGACGCCTTCGACTGCAACGATTCGTTTCAGCAGGATCCTGCTCAGACTGTCGGAGCGATTCAGTCTCAGCCTTGACGGATTGCTTTTGGCCGCGCAGCTCTTCGACCTTTGCGCGTTGCTCGTCGAGGGCACTTCGAGCATTTGTGAATTCGACGCGGGCCTCGTCGATTTGCGCCTTGATGGCCTCTTCATTCGCATGCCGCTGCTGGGCTTCCGGCCTCCAGTCGCTTGCCGGTTTCTCTTAGCTCGGCGAGTCTTTGTTCCTGTTCTCGCGCAAACTTGGGCTTCCGCCTCGGCGCGTTGATGGGCCAATTCCTGGGCTTGCAAGGCCGCGCGGGCGTCTTCAATTTGTTTCGCCTGCTCCTGTTGAGCGACACGGATTTGCTCGATCTGCGAGTTTATCTCCAGCGCTTCGCTGGAAAGTTTCTGCAATTCGGCCTCGGCCTGCGCGAATTCTGTCTCAAGTTTTTGCTGGGCCGCTTGCTGTTCGGCCAGACGCGCTTCAGCTTCCGCGACGCGAGCCATCTGCTCAGTCTTGGCGTTTCGCAAAGCTTCGGTTTCGGCGTCGATGGCGGCGAACCTCTCAACTTGCTGTTGAGCCGACGCCTGCACTTCGTTGCGCATTACGGCCAACTCGGCTCTGGCGCTGCTCGTAGTGCTGCGCCCGCAGTTCGGCTTCGACCTTGGCTTCTCAGGTGATCGTGTTCGGCAATTCGTGAGGACTCTTCGATTTCAGCGATTTGCGCGCGCAGTGATTGTTCTTCGGCGCGCAGACTATTAATCGAAGCATCCAGTTGTTCCTGCTTGCCGGCTAACTCAGATACGACTGGCGGCGCGCGAGGTCGCGCGTTTCGCCTTGCTGCTGAAGCTGGGCCTGCAGTTTGTCGATGCGTTGACGGTGCGAGACTTCCTCAGCTTGGAGTGCTTCGATTTCGCTGTTGATTCGTTGCTGATCGGCGACCAGGCCCGTAGCCTGCCGGATCATTTGCTCGCGCGTTTGACTCAGTTCGACGACCCGCGCGTTAGCCTGTCTGATTTTGTCGGCGGCGACTTCGCTTTCCTTTTCCGACGCCGCGATGTGCGATTCCAGCTCAGAAAGTTTTTCTGATTGTTGGTGCAGATCAGTCTGGGCAATCTGGAGCTGACCCCGTGAGCTGATCGAACGCGCGCGTCAGCCTCTTTGACTCGAGCGAGAGCGTCACTCACGGACTTCGTCAGCGCCTCGACTTCCTGATTGAGGAGCTGTTCTCTTTCGGCGTGCCGTTTTGCTTCGGTCTCAGCGCGATGACGGGCTTCAAGTTGGGTAAGGAGTCGAGCTTCCGTTTCCTCGATCAAGCCGAGTTGTTCCCGTTCGGCATTTCCTCAGGCTTTCGATTTCCGCCAACAGCCATTGCTGTCTTTCTGAACGTTGCCGGCCTTCCTCTTCAATCCGATGACAGATTTGCTGCTGTTCGTGAATTTCCTTTTCGGTCTCGGCGATCTGTTTTAATAAATTCTGTTCGTCATTGCGAAGCTGGTCGAGCGCTGCTTTCGCTTCTTCGGCTTCACGCGCATGCTGGCGCGCAGACGCACGCGCATAGTCCCTCAGCGCCTGAAGTTCCGCCAGTTGTTGTTTCTGTTCTTCAGCGTGGAGTTGCGCTTCAAGTTCCAATTGGCGGCGCGTCGCTTCAAAGACACGTCGTCTGGCTTCTTCTTCCGCCCTTTCCGGGCGGCTTCAACTTCGGTCCGCCGGCGTTCGAGTTGGGCCTCGGCTTGTCTTAGTTCTTCTTCTTCCCTGCGCAGTTCATCAACCGGAGCGAATGAATGCTCAGTGGTTCGCGGCGTGGCTCGACGATCAAGCAATGCTTCGAGATCCGATGAGGTCTCGGGCGCAATTTCTCGTGTGATTTCGGGAGCACTCTCTCTGACGGGCTGCGGTTTCTCTCTTGCCGGTTCCGATCTTTCAGCGGCTGGTTCTTTCTTTTTCGGGACAGGGGCCTGTTTTCAGAAAAGCTTCGCGCGCTTGGGCCAAATGGTCCAAATTGCCGCTGGCAAGGGCCGCCATCAGGCGGTCCGCGATCATGCGTTGATTGGCTGGATCCCTGGAATCGACAGCGTCGCCGTTTTTTCCGTGCTAAATTGCGCTTTTGGTCCGGGTCAGAGTTCGGCGATTGCAAAGAGGATTGCTCCATGTTGTTCTCCACTCCAGCAATTCGAGGCCCTGGAGGATAGCCTATCCTGAAGCTAAGTGGGAAATTCTAGCCGAATGGTCGGGGCTACAGAAGCTAGGTTTTGGTGATTCTACGACTATGGGGGTGCCTGTAGCGAGGAGACGAATAAATCGTCTTAAGTAGTAGGCCCGTTGGCGCTGCTTGCCCCGGGCCGCTGTGATTCTCGCAAATCGGAGGGTTTCAGGTCAATCGCTTTGTTTTGCGAGCTAGAAAGTAAAGCGAATTTGGGCCTCAATCAGTCGATTAAAGGGCGCCGAGCCACCACCGCCACGGCCACCGAAGCCGCCAAATCCTCCCGCACTGCTATTGGACTGGCCGAAGATCGATGAGCTCAGATTGCCTACCGGCCGTCCGAGGTTTGCATGATTCAAGATGTTTTGGAAGTTGAAGCCAACCGTCAAATTGTAGCGTTTGCCGTTCTCGGCGCCGCCAAAGCCGCCACCGCCGCGACCACCACCGCCGCCTCTACCGCCACCACCTCTGCCGCCACCACCACCGCCGCCGCCGCGAGCTGCGGCTCCGCCAAAGCCTCCGCGACCACCACCGCCTCCGCCGCGCTGTCCGTCCGCATTACCCTGGCCGTTTTGCTGGCCGCGGTTCTGCGCCGTCGAGCGTCTTTCAGTACCGAAACCAAACGTCTTGCTGATGCGCAGGTTTGAGATAATCGCGCCCGGACCCTCGCCATAGTTGCGCGGAATGAGCGCCGCGCCCGTGGCGGGATTCGTATCGAAAATACCAAACTTGGTGACCACGACGCTTGGCTTGCTCAAGTCAGTTGCGAGCGACGGCCGATCCGTGAACAGGACATCTCCGTTCAAGTCCCGGCCAATCGTAATGTTGAAGGGCGTGCCCGAGGTGACCAGGAGCAACGGGTTAAAGCTTAATCCCCACGGGGCCTCTGAAACTACCGTTCAAAGTGAACCGATGACGCACGTCGCTTGAGGTGCGGCCATACTCGTCGGAGAAGTCATATGGATTGGCCGCAAAGGTGCCGGCGCCGTCAGTGTCGCTGTTGGCTTTACCATAAGCGTAATTAGACATTAAAGCTGGCGTTGCGATTAATGCTGCCGCCCAAAGTGAAAATCAACAGGTTCTGATCAAGACCGGCCTGTCGAGTCGTACTCAAAATAGTTATCAACGCCGAGCGGCCGAACGCCACTGCCGGGAACGTTAGGAATGAAGGTGCCGGGCAAAGGCGCGTTGAGAGCTCGCGCGCGCAACATATGAAGCGTGCGCGTGTGGCTGAAGGTCACACTGCTTCTGGAAGTTGTGTGGCAGAAGGTGTTCAAGGCTCACTATTGACTGGATCGTGTAGGGCGCCTGATGCCATCCTCCAT
>ERZ1370068.9547-contig-8318_pt1 | contig 22294 bp, 19 predicted proteins | sample MGYA00561227_ERZ1370068 | MGnify/ENA primary metagenome ERZ1370068 (study PRJEB38410, sample SAMEA6850437) | metagenome | study: Metagenomic assessment of the ecological functions of the soil: analysis of the soil microbiota associated with the... | reverse complement strand
ATGGAGCCGCGTCGTCGCGCTTCGACATGTGGCTCCCTGGACACGATGACCGATGTCACGAGGCCGTGAAGGGCACTACGCGCGTGGAGCGCACGACGACGGAGGGCGCGCTGCAGCGAAGCGCGTCGTGAAATTCCGGTAGACGGTTGGGCGGATCGCGTAGCTGGCAGTTCTGGAGTTCGGTCGACTTTCGAGGTCCGTGGCGGATGCTGCGGCGGCGGTCCAGTTCGGTCCCGGCGGTAGTTCTCGCCCTCGGAGGCTCGGTCGCGGCACGGTAACGCAATCGCCGCCCGCGTCTCGGCGGTCGGCGTGATCACCGGGCAGGGTTTACCGTCGACGCGGTGAGCGGCAGCGCCCGCTGGCGCGGATCATTGTCTCGATCAGCCGGAGCGGAGCGTCCTGGCTGCAAATGAGCACGGGCCAGTCGGAGGGATTTCCTGGTATTCTGGCCGGCGTCCCCGGGATCCGTGACCGGCAGCGACGCGTCGATTCGTATCCCGGCAATCTACCCCTCGGGCAGCCGCACCGTCCGGTGGCAGCTGACCAGGGCAGGTTACGCCGCGGATGGGGCGTCGGGGCCGCCGCGATTGGCCGGACCGTCGTCAGCCGGTCGTGCTCACGGCCGCGCAGCCCACCGCGAATGTCGCGGCGCGAGGGATCTGGAAGAATCGCGGTGATCGCCGGCACGATCGTCGACTGGGCAGCCGCGCGAACTCCGTCGTCGGCGTGGCAGAGTGCGCGCGGCGACGCCGGGCCTTCTGCGGCCGGCCGCCGCCGCTACGGTCCCGCCTGGCGGATCCGGCGACGACCGACGATCGCGGCGCGCGCTTGCGGCTCCGGCGGGCTGCTGCCGAGGTGAATACCCGATTGCGCCTCACCGCCCCGCACAACACCGGCGGCGAAGCTGTCCAGCGTCTTTGCCGACATCGGCCGGACGGGACGCGGCGCCGGCGAGATGGCGGTGCGCTGTTGCCGTCCGAGGGGTCAACGGGATCCAGGGCTTGGCGATGCGCAGCGTCATGACCGCCGCGGCGTGGATCCACGCCGCCGCCGGTCACCCGGCCGCCGCGCCAGATCTAGCCCTGATGACCTTCTATCCTTCGGCGCTTGCGCCTGCGCAGGCCACGGCGATGACGCGCGCGCATCCGGCGAGGAATCGGGCCGGCGTCGATTTGCAACTGCGGCGCCGTGCCGACGTGATGCCGTGGTGTCCGGAACGCTCATGTCCGCGCCTGTTGGCCCGGCCGGCATGGTCACGCTCCGGCTATGCTGCCCGTCGGTGCGCCAGAGGGGAGATAGCCGCCGATGCGCTCGCGCCGGTCGGCTTTTCCGATGGAGCGGGTGTCGTTCACCTCCGCGGCGGTCCCCAGGCGCAATGCGCGCTCCGGGCCACCGGTCCCGTCACTGCGGCTGGTCCCAACATCGCGCTGCGGATCTGGTTTCGCCGGCTGACGCCATGGAATCGCCGCCGCCGGTGACGGCGACGGATGGCGTTGTCGCCGTCATGCGACCTGTTGGAGGCATCACCGCACTGCGCGAGTTCAGCGCCCGGCGCCTGCGGCTGAGCGCCACAGCCTATCGATCGGCGCGCAGTTTCGAAGCTGGAGTCCGTTGAGATCTCCCGCCGCCCGCCGTGGCGGTGAGGGCAGGCGCTGATACGCGGCGTTGGTACCAACATGGCGCTGGCGGTCGTTGAGGGCGTCGCGGCGTGAACGCGCCCGCGGTTGATGTCTGGCGGCAGATGCTGAACGGCGCGCCGATGCGTCGGGAGACGCCGTTCGAGTTCACGCGCGATACGATCGACGATCTCTGTCCTCACCTTCACCGATCGCTGAGCAGCAAGCGAGCGTGTCGTGCAAGTGGATTAATGCGGCAGCGATGGTCCGCGTTCACGACCAAACGCGCAGGCAACGATCTGTAAACATCCGGAGGCGCCGAAGAGCACGCGACGAACGCCTCGTGGCGCAGAGTCGGCCCTGGCCGGTGCCGCCAGCCTTCGGCGATTTCCGCGCCAGCGATCGCGGTCCCGGCGCTGAACGGGCGATTGGCGGGATCCATGTGCCTGAGGTTGGCGCGCAGGCGGTTTCGTGGTCAACATCGAAGCGAAGTGGTTGCCAAAGACGCTCAGTCTTCAAAGATCAAGGAGGTGGCAATGATCGTCGCCGTGGGCGTTCTCGCAGCCGATGATCGCGGGCGCAACCTCCCGTCCGCGACGTCGCCGTTGCCGTCATCGCAACAAGTATCGGCACCGTCAGTTATGTCGTGAACTGGGGCCGACGCGCGTGCCGCGGTTATTGCGCCGCGCGCGTGGGTCACGCTCGTAGTCTTGACGCACTCCGCGCACGGCCATCACCGCCGATGACGGATCGTTCTTCTTCTGATCGCGCCAGCCGGCCGCGTCACGCTGAGCCGCGGTCAAGGACGGATACGTCGCATGAGTTACGGCGCCACGCCGCACGGGCTCGCCCGGGCAGCGGCGTGCAGGTCGCCGAAGGCCAGCCGTCCGCGTTTCGCTGAGTCTTCCTCGCGGCGCGGTGATCACCGGCACCGCTGGTCGATGTGGATGGACTCCGGCGCAGGGCCTTGCGTCACTGCGCCTCGCGCGCCGCTACGTCGGATCGCAGGGCGAGCCGCGCTATCTCGGGCGTCGGCATCGCCGCCGCTCGCGGTGTCGGACGATCGCGGCGCTCTATCGAATCCTTCGGTCTTCCGCCCGGCGACTTCGCCGCGTCGCCGCGCAGCCTGCAGACGCGGCAGGCCGGGCTCCCGGCGGCGAGGTGCAGCCGTCTCGCGCGGCGTCGTGAGTGAAGGGCAGGATCCTGGCTCCAGGTGTTCCATCCCGCCGACGGCCGCGCCTGCGCGTGCGCGTCGTACGCGCCGGCGAGGAGCGCAGCGGCGATCGACATCCAGTTGCGGCACGTGACGCTGCGCGACCATCAGCGGCATGGTGTCGACACCGTCCGGGTGGAATCCCGCGTTCCTGACGATGACCCGGACCGATAGGTGCCGGATTCCCGATCCCTGCCGCAGCGCGCGCGCCGATGCCGATGGTCGCTTCACGTTCGCCTCAGTGCCACCCGGGACAGTAGCCGATCCTCGCCCGCAGCACGGCGGCCATCTCCAGTGACGACCTCGGGGCTCGCCGCCGATCGTGCCACCGGGCAACAGTTAGGGTCGCGTTGGCCGACGTCACGTCGATGGCGAGGATCGTCGCCACTGTCGCGTTCTCCCTCCAGCCGTCGTTCACGATTGCCGGACGCGTCGCGCTCGAAGGGAGACGACCGCCGCCGCCGCTCGCGGGACCTTCGCGTGGCCGCTGCCGATGGCGCTGACGATCGCCAACGCGGGCCAGGCGATCCCGCTGCTCCAGCCTCCAGGGCGCGGGCACGTTCAAGGTGGAAACATCGCGCCCGGTCTCTATCGAATGTTCGGCAGCGTTCAGGCCAGCGCGCGCCGATCGAGGGCTGGTGGCTCAAGTCGCTCGTCGTCAACGGCCGCGACCTGTTCGACGCGCCGCTCGATCTGCAACAAGGGACCGACCAGGCGGTCGCTCACGTTTACCGGATCGCGCTGAGCGAAATCACCGGCATGCGGTCACGGACGCCCAGGGTGCACCGGCGCCCGAAGCCTACGCCGTCGCCTTCAGCACCAATCGGTCCGCGTGGTTCCTCAACTCGCGCCGCGTCGCCGCCGTGCACCCCGGCCGCGACGGCCGGTTCTCCATCCGCAACCTGCCGCCCGGCCAGTACCGCGCCTCGCCGCCGCCGCCGCGACCTCGATCAGGGCGAGTGGTCTCGATCCGCTTGTCCTCGAGCGACTGCTGCCCTCGGCCGTCGCGATCACGATTACCGGCGTGGAGCAGACGGTCCGGGATATCGTGATACGCCACTGAGCATGCGGACCGACATTCGAGAAGCCATCCGATCGTTCACCGCCCAACCAGGATTCTCGCTGGTGGTCGTGCTGACGCTGGCGCTGGCGATCGGCATCAACACCGCCATCTTCAGCGTCCTCAACGGTGTGCTCCTGCGGCCGCTCGACTATGCCGACCCTCGGCCGCCTCGTCGTCGTCGTGGGAGACCAACGCCGCCGAGGGGCAGGCGCAATCGGAGACGTCGGGCGCGACGTATCTCGATTGGCGGGCGCGCTCGCGCGCGTTCGCGAGCCTGGGCGCATTCCGTTATCGCGGTTTCACGCTCCGCACCGGCGCCGAGTCCGAGCACATCGCCAGCGTCGAGGCGTCGCCGGCATTGTTTCGCGTGCTGGGGGTGCCGCCGCTCGCCGGGCGAGTGTTCACCGACGAAGAGGAGCAGCCCGGGCACGAAAAGCTGGCGCTCCTCAGTTACGGTGCGTGGCAGCGCCGATTTCGGCGGACGTCTCGACGCGGTGGGCAAGACGCCTCGATCTCGACGGGCAGACGTTCGAAGTGGTCGGCGTGATGCCGAAGACGTTTCAGCTTCCCGGCCGGTGATCCCGAGGTGGAGGTGTGGTCGCCGCTCACCCTCGATCTTCGTTCGCTCCAGACACGGCCGCATCGGATGTGCGCAAACGATCGGCCGGCTGGCGCCAGGCGCGACGCTGAGCGCAGGCGCAGGGAGAGATGGACACGATCGCGCGCGAGGCGGCGCGAGAGCATCCCGACAGCAACACGGGCTGGGGCGTCCGCCTGGTGCCGGCGCACGATCAGGTGGTGGGGGACATCGGCGGCACGTTGTGGCTGCTCTTTCGGCGCGGTCGTGCTCGTGCTGCTCATCGCCTGCGCCAATATCGCGAACCTGCTGCTGGCCAGGTCCGCGCGCGCGGCGAAGGACTTCGCGATCCGCGCCGCGCTCGGCGCCGGCCGCGGCGTGCTCGTGCGCCGTTCGCTGGTCGAGAGCGGGCTGCTGGCGGCGTCGGGCGCCGCCGCCGGGCTCGGGCTGGCCTGGGCCGGCGTGCGCGGTCCTCAGGCGTCTCATACCGCCGACGGTGCCGCGCGCGCGATCAGATCGGCCTCGACCTGCCGGTCCTGGCGTTCACCGCGGCGATCGCGATCGCGTCCGGCCTCATCTTCGGCCTCGTCCCCGCGTGGCGGGCGATGCGGCCCAACCTCACCGATGTCCTGCAGGAGAGCGGACGCGGCATGACGGCGAGCCGCCGCGCGCGCCGGTTGTCGGACGTCATGGTCGTCGCCGAGGTCGCGCTCGCGCTGGTGCTGCTCGTCGGCGCGGGGCTCCTCATCCGCAGCTTCGTCAACCTCACGTCGGTGAGCCCCGGCTTCCGGACGTCGCGCGTCGTGTCGATCGAGATCGTGCTGCCCGCCGCGCGCTACGCCGCCGGCGCCGCCAAGAAGGAGTTCTACACGGCGCTGGTCGACGGCGTCCGCGCGCTTCCCGTCGTCGCGCACGCCGGGGCGGTGTCGGCGCTGCCGCTTGAGCCCGCTCGGCACGCAGTTCGACATCCCGTTCACCATCGACGGCCTCAGCGCCACGTCTCCCTCGGACCGCCCGCGCGCGGCGTATCGCGCGGTGATGGCGGGCTACCTCGAGGCCATGGGGATCCCGCTCGTGAAGGGGCGGATCTTCGACACCTTCGACGGGCGCGAGAACGGCCCGCGCGTGGCCGTCATCAACGAGACGCTGGCCAAGCGGTACTTCGCCGGCGTCGACCCGCTTGAACAAGCACGTGAAGATGCCGATGGCCGGGGATCTGACCATCGTCGGCGTCGCCGGCGACGTCAAGCACGACGGGCTTGCAACTCGCCGCCCGGCCGGAAGTGTTCGTGCCGTACTACCAGCTCGCGCTCTCCGAGATGCAGATCGTCGTCGAGTCGGACCAGGACGCCGCCGCCGTCGCGTCCGGCGTCAAGCGCGTGCTCGCCCGGCTGGACCCGGCGCTCCCGATCGCGAAGGTCTCGCGGATCGAGGACCTCGCTGTCGGCGTCGATCGCGCAGCCGCGCTTCAACATGGCGCTGCTCATCGGCCTCGCGTTCTGCGCGGCGCTGCTCGCGGCGGTCGGTGTCTATGGCGTCGTCACCTATTCGGTGACGCGCCGGACCTCCGAGATCGGCCTGCGCATGGCGCTCGGCGCGGGGCCGGCGATGCGTTCCGCCTGGTCGTCGGCGGCGCGGCGCGGGTCGTCGTGGCGGGCGTCGTGATTGATCCGCCGGCGCCGCGGCGCTCGGCCAGACGTTCGACAGCCTGCTCTTCGGCGTCCTGCCGTTCGACGCCCTGACGTTCGCCGCCTCCGGCCTCGCGCTCCTCGCCGTCGGCCTCGCTCGCGGCCAGCGTCCCGCCGCGCGCGCCGCGCGCATCGATCCCGCCGGCGCTCTCCGCCAGGGAATAAGGGCGCGCCCTTGGCACCTTCGGCGCTGCAGGCGAAAGTGATATCATCTCGCCCTTCAACGTTCTTGCCCGCCGGAGCTTCAGCGAAGGTGGGTTCATAGGGAGATCCCGGCATGAGGAAGTTCCTGGTCGGCGCCGCGCTGCTGTTCGCGGTCGTGTCCGCATCCCGCGCAGCAGATGGTCACCGAGACGTTCGATCCGGCGCAGCCGCAGGACGCGGACTTCGCCAAGTCGGTGAAGGAGTGGACGACGCAGCCGTAGTTCATCAGCCCGCTCGTCGATCACCTGCCGCTGGTGAAGGGGATCCCGACGCCGAAGGCGGTGCTCGGGTATCACATCGGCGCGCCGCATAAGCTGACCTACTACGCCGACATCCTCAGAGCACTACCGCGCGCTGGCCGCGGCGACGCCGCGCGTGAAGATCGAGACGATCGGCAAGAGCGACGAAGGGCGCGAGCTGGTCGTCGTGTGGGTCTCGTCCGACGAGAACATCAAGAACGTCCAGAAGAACCGCGACAACCTCGCGAAGATCGCGGATCCGCGCGGACTCACGCCGGATCAGATCAAGACGCTCATCCAGACGACGAAGCCGCACTATCACTTCATGGGCGGACTGCACAGCGGCGAGACGGGGCCGTCCGAGATGCTGATGGAGCTGACCTACCGGCTCGCGACCGAGACCTCACCGCTCATCAAGCAGATTCGCGACAACGTGATCGTGTCGATCACGCCGGTCGCGGATCCCGACGGGCGCGATCGCAACGTCGACTGGTTCTACAAGGGGCTCGACGAGCAGGCGGCCAATCCGGCGCCGGCGGCGCGGCCGCGGCGCGCGCGGCGGCGGGCGCGGCGGCGCCGCGACTACCCTACTGGGGCAAGCACGTCTTCCATGACAACAACCGCGACATCAACCTGTCGCAGGTCGCGATGCGCTCGCTCGTCGACTGGTATCTCACGGCGCATCCGCCGATCATGCACGACCTGCACGAGGCGCAGCCGCTCCTCTATACCTACAGCGGCGGTCCGCCGCAGAACCCGAACCTCGATCCGATTCTCTTCGCCGAGCTGCCGTTCTTCTCGAACTTCGAGCTGGCGCAGATGACGAAGTGCAGGGATGCCGGGCGTCTACACGCACGCGTTCATGGACGGCTGGTCGCCGGGCTATCTCGGTTCGGTCGCCTACAACCACAACGGCATGATGCGGATGTGCGAGACGCAGTCGGGCACCGAGCGCGGGCCGGTCCCGGCGGACGCGGCACCGCTCCCGGCCTCGCCCGCCGGAGCCGCCAGCAGCGCAGGCGGGTGCTGATGCGGCCGGCGGACGACGCGGCGACCACTGCGCCGGCGACAACCGTGCCAGCGACGACCGCGCCAGCGACGACTGTGCCGGCAACGACCAACCGCGCCGCGACGGCGCCTGTCATCACGTCTCCGGCGCTCCGCCCGCGGCCGCGTGCCGCGGCGATCCCGCGCAGGGCGCGGGCCGAGTGCGGACGCGGCGGCGGTGGTGGCGGAGGCGGACGCGGTGGCCGCGGAGCCGCGGGCGCGGCGCCCGCGGCCGAGGGCGGTGCGGCGCCGGCGGCTGCCGCGGCGCGCAGGCGGGCCGCGGTGCTGCCGAGCGACCGGGCGGCGCGCCGGAGGCGGACGCGCGCGCAGGCCTGCCGACCGGACGCGGCGGCGGACAGCCGCGCGAGTGGTACCGCGGGCTGCCGATTCCGCCTGATGCGATCGCGAACTTCTCGCGGCGCAACAACACGAACTACATGCAGACGGGCGTGCTGTCCGGCCTGCAGCTCACCGCCATGTTCCCGAATCTGGTGCTCGAGAACTTCTACACGAAGACGCAGCACTCGATCGACGCGGGCAAGACCGACGCGCCGTTCGGCTACGTCATCCCGGCCGGCAAGAAGGACATGACGCGCTCCGTCACGCTCGTCAACATCCTCCGCGCGCAGCGCATCGAGGTCGGCACGGCGAACGCCGAGATCAAGATCGGCGGCGAGACCGTTCCCGGCCGGCTCGTACGTGATCAAGCGCGATCAGCCGTACGGCAAGCTCGCGAAGAACCTCCTCGGAACGGCAGAACTATCCCGATCCCAACCTGACGACGTATGACGACAGCGGCTGGACGATGGGGCTGGCGATGCTCGTGGACGTGAAGGAGATCAAGGACAAGGCGATCCTCGACGTCGCGGTCACGCCGGTGAACGTGAAGCGGCCGTGAAGGGCAAGGTCACCGGCGCGGGCTCGGCCGGGATGGCGGTGGCCCACTACGGCTCGAACAACATGATCGCGTTCCGCTACAAGCTGAAGACCGTGCCGATGAAGATCGCCGACAAGAGCTTCACCGCCGACGGCGTGGAGTTCCCGGCCGGATCGTTCGTGATCGCCGCCGGCGCCGACATGGCGGCGGTGAAGGCGGCGGTGGAGCAGTTCGGCCTGACCGCCGCGTCGCTGTCCGCGATGCCCGCCGGTGACGATGCACGACGGAGACCTGCCGCGCGTCGCGACTCTACTCGGCGTGGGACAACACGCAGGAGATCGGCTGGTACTCGCCACGCCTTCGATCAGTTCGGCATCCCGTTCGATCTGATCTTCAAGGAGCGCGCGAAGAAGGGAAACCTGCGCGCCGACTACGACGTGATCGTGATGCCGACGCAGTTCAGGCAGTCGGCCCGTCAGGACGTGTTCGCGCCGCCGGCCGCGCGCCCGGTGCCGCTACCTGAAGACCGACAAGTTCAAGTTCCTCGGCGACTACGGCTCGTCCGCCCGACATCACCGGCGGGATGGGCGGCGAGGGCGTTGATGCCTTCGCGAAGTTCCTCGACGGAGGCGGCACGCTCATCTGCACCGGCAGCGCCGTGCAGTTCCCGACCGAGCTGGGCATGGCGCGCACCGTCGACGCCTCGGGCTCAGACCACGCAGGCGCTTCTACGCGCCGCGCCCGCTCATCAACGCGGAGATCGTCAAGCCCGAGCACCCGGTGTTCTACGGCTACACCGAGAAGATCATGCCGCTCAAATACCTCGGCGGGCCGCTGATGTCGGTCGGACCGCCGGACCAGGGAGCCGTCCTCGCCCGCTATCCGGGCGGCGACGCGAACGTGCTGAGCGGGCTGATGCGGGGCGCGGACGAAATCACCAACCGTCCCTTCGCGATCGAGGTGCCGGGCGGCTACACCGGGAAGGGGCGCGTCGTCCTCTTCTCGAACAACCCGATCTACCGCTGGCAGAATCACGCGGAGTTCAACATGGTGTTCAACGCGATGCTGAACTGGAACGACATGGGGGCGCCGCCCGCCCCGCGCCCCGCGTCACCTCCGCGGCCGGCGGCGGACGGTAGTCTTATCCGAGGGCGAAGCCCCTCGGTTAACCAGTGAAGAATCCATGACAGGTGCGGGGCCGGATTTTGCAGGGCGGCGTGTCGATGACCGCCGACTCCCCGGCTCCGACCGTTGCAGATCGAAAAGCGAGAAAGAAGAAGGCCAAGGTCCGCTCGGCGTGGATCTCGTTTGGCGGCCGGATCGTGGCCCAGATCGTCGGGGCGATGGCTTCGGTCATCCTCGGCGTCATGGTCGTCACCAACTACAAGCTCACCGAGCGGCGTGCCCTCCGCGAAGGACACAGCGTCCGCTGTGGAGGCCGCACACCTTGTGCGGCACCGCGCCGAACGCCCGTCGGGTGAGCTCGCCCTCGCCGTCCTTCCGCTCCAGAACTACTCGTCCGGATGCGAAGCAGGCCTACTTCGCCGACGGCGTCACCGAGGCGCTGATCACCGACCTGGCGCAGATCAAGGGCCTGCGCGTGACGTCTCGCACCTCCTCGATGGCCTACAGGGGACGTCGAAGGCGCTGCCCGACATCGCGCGCGAACTGGGCGTCGACCTGGTCCTCGAGGGTTCGGTGGCGCGCGACGGGCGATCGCGTGCGCGTGATCGCGCAGCTGATCGACGCGGACTCGGACCAGCATCTGTGGGCGCGCAGCTACGATCGCCGCGGTCCGGCGATGTCCTGTCGCTGCAGGCTGGAGGTGGCGACGGCGATCGCCAGGGAAATCAACATCGCGATGGCGCCGCGCCTCGAGCAGCGCTTCGCCAGCCGGGGAACGATCGACCCGGCGGTCGTATGACACCTATCTCGACGGCATGCGCGCCTGGCGGACGCGCACGCCGGACGGCCTGCAGACGGCGCTGCGGCGGCTTCGCCGACGTGATCTCGCGCGCGGCCGGACTTCGCGCCGGCGCACGCCGCGCTCGCCGACACCTACGCGCTGCTCGGCCTGCAGCCATACCGCGCCGTCGCCGCCGCGACGCGCTCGTCCGCGCGAAAGCGGCGGCGGAACGCGCGGTCGCGCTCGACGATGGCCTGGCCGACGCGCACGGCACGCTCGCCTGGGTGCGCGCACTTCTACGAGTGGGACTGGGCGGGGCGGACAAGGAATACCGCCGGGCGCTGGAACTGAATCCCGGCTACGCGACCGGGCACATGCGCTACTCGGTCGTATCTGGCCGACGTCGGCCGGGCCAGTGAGTCGGCGACCGAAGCGGCGCGGGCGATGGAACTCGATCCGTCTGTCGGCGCGTGGTGCATCGGACGATCGGCATGGCGCACTACCTGTCGCGCCGGTTCGATCTCGCCGCGGCCGCCGAACGTCGATCCCTCGAGTTGGATCCCCGCAATTCGTCGTCGGTCCTCGTGCTGGCCTGGTCGCTGCTCGCAGGCGGGGCGCCCGCGACAGGCGATCGCCGCGATGGACCGAGCTCGAGACCACGCCATCGGACGAAGACCAGCGCCTGGCGGCGATCGCCATCGCGCAGACATCGCCTCGGCCAGCCGTCGGTGAGCGCCGCGCGCGAGGCACTGCTTCGCCGTCCTGAGCCTGGGGCCGATGCGCTGCTGCAGGTTGCACGCGGGAACGGGCGACACTGACGCCGCGATCGCGTGCGCTCGAGTCGAGCGGTCGACGACCGGCTCGATGTCGTCACCGGAATGAAGGTCGATCCCCTGTTCGACGGCCTGCGCGCCGATCCACGTTTCCGGAGTCTTCAGGCGCGCGTCGGTCTTCCCGACCGCGAGAAAAAAATTGAACCAATTGACGCTGCGCGCGGTCATAAGACTTGTGCGAGTCAATCGCTCTTTTCGCGCGGGGACACTTCTTGCACGGTGATGTGAGATGAGCGCTGCCCCGCTCTCAGCCCGGCGAAAGCTCAAGCACAGGAGGAACAAGGTCCGCTCGGCCTGGATCTCGTTCCTCGGCGGAGTCGTCGGCCCAGGTGGTTGGCGCGGTCGCGTCGGTTTGCCTGGGGCTGGATGGTCCTGCAACAAATACCACACGGAACAGCGCGCCAGCTCCGCCCGGCGTCCGCGGCGGCTGACGCCGCATGCGCCGTCCGAGCGTCACAAGACGCGGCGCGGACACCGCGCGAGTCCGAGCGCTGCGCTCTGGCCGTGATGCCGCTGCAGAATTTCTCGAAGGACGCCGGTCACGGCTATTTCGCCGACGGCGTCACCGAAGCGCTCATCACCGAGCTCGCGCAGATCGATGGGCTGCAGGTCACGTCGCGCACGTCGTCCATGGCCTACAAGGCCACCACGAAATCCCTGCCAGACATCGCGCGCGAGCTCGACGTCGATCTGATTCTGGAGGGCTCGATCGTTCAGGAGGAGGACGTGGTCCGGGTTACGGCTCAGCTAATCGACGCTCGCAGCGATCAGCATCTCTGGGCTCGCAGCTACGACCGGTCCGTGCGAAATCTGTTGCCGGTCAGGCCGAGGTGGCGAAGAGCATCGTCAGGGACGTCCAGCGGGCGCTCGGCCGGCTGATCGCAGTTCCGGCCGCTTTTCGGGCCCGGTCAATGTCATAATGGGAAGACCCAGCTGTAGTCTTACCCAACATGCAAAAGCGCCGGATGGCGGCCCTGGCCGTCGCCCTCGGATCGTCCGTGCTCCTCTGGCATTGCGGCGGCAGCTCTCCCGCGGTCTCCGACGTCGCCCGGCAGCCCGGGCGGCGGCGGCGGAATCGAACCTCCAGCGGCGACGTCGGCCGTGCTCCTGGCCGCGGGTGACGTCGGCGAGTGCGGTTTCGGCGCACACGAGACCGGCGCAGCTTCTGGATCGCCTGAGCGGAATCATTCTCGCGCTCGGTGACCTCGCCTACATGCAGGGCACCGCGGCGAACTACCGCGATTGCTACGATCCGGCCTGGGGCCGTCATCTCGATCGGACACGGCCGGTGCCCGGAAACCACGAGTACGAGACGGCCGGCGCCTCGGCGTTCTTCGACTATTTCGGCGGCCTGGCCGGACCGCGGGGCAGGGCTACTACGCGTTCAGCGCGGGCCCGTGGCGGATCATCGCCCTGAACAGCGAGGTGCCGGCGGGACCCGGATCCGCGCAGGGCAGTGGCTGCGAGCGGAGCTGGAAACCGAACCGGACCACCTGCACGCTCGCCTACTGGCATCGCCCGCTGTTCACGTCGGGCCCCAACGGCTCCCCACGGACTCGACGCCGCGGGACTTGTGGCGCGTGCTCTCCGAGTTCGGCGCCGATGTCGTGTTGAACGCGCACGATCATATGCACGGCGCTTCGCGCTGCAGGATATCGACGGCCGGCGCGTCGTCGACCGGCATCCGCGAGTTCATCGTCGGGACCGGGGGCGCATTCCTACACACCGGGCCTCCCAAGGCGAACAGCCTGACGTCCGCCAAGATCTACGGCATCCTGATGTTGACCCTGACGCAACAACAAATACGAGTGGGACTTCGTCTCGAACACCGCGCTTTCGCGACACAGGATTCGGCACGTGCCATTGATCTCGCCGACTGCCGCGCTCCTGGTTGTTCTCACACGACCTGCAGCGGCCGCCGGCGCCCCGCGAGACGACTCAGCAAGCCGGCCCGAAAGACACGACCAAGAAGAAAAAGACAAACAGAGGCCGCGAAGAAACCGAAGACGGATGCCCCGTTTTTCCGGCTCGACGATCATCCGTCGATCCATTTCGGCAAGGGATCGCATCTCGACTTCCGCGCGCGGTTCGCCGCCGACGTGACCGACTCCGAGGCGCCGACGGACGATCCGGTGGAGACCGCCACCGTCGATCTCGGGAAGAAGCGCATCGGCGTCTCGGGCGAGATCAAGAACGCCGTCGAATTCCAGGTCGAGGCCGAGCTGAGCAACGACGACCCTGGCGCGACGTCTACGCCGACTTCAAGCAGTACGACGCGGTGCGCGTGCGCGGCGGCAAATTCAAGATCCCCTTCAGCCTCGACGAGAACACGGGCGCGTCGAAGCTCGACTTCATGTTCCGATCGCTCGCGGCGACGCACCTTGCGCCCGGGCGCGACCGCGGCGTCGATGGTGCACGGCAAGCTGCTGGAGAAGGTCCTCGGCTACGAGGCGGGCGTGTTCGAGCACGACGGCAAGAACGCGCGGACCAACAACCCGGACAAGGTCTTCGGCGGCCAGACCCTCGCCGGGCGCGTGACCGTCGAGCCGCTGCGCCAACCAGAAGGACGCCATCGGCGATCTGTCGCTCGGCGCCGCCTTCACGCAGAGCGACGTGCCGGAAGGCATCCCGGGGCTCCGCGGCCAGACCGTGCTCGATCAGACGTTCTTCTCGTCCGTCCCACTACATCGTCAACGGCCCGCGCCGCCGGATCGGGATCGAGATGCAGTTCCGGCCGGGGCCGGCGTCGATCAAGGCCGAATGGATGCGCGTCGAGACCGCAGCGCCGCGGCCAGAGCGTCGAGGACACCGATCTCTCGCCGCTCATCGGTGAAGGCTGGTACGTCAGCGGCACCTATGCGATCACCGGCGAGAAGAAGTCGAACGTCGACCGGCCGAAGAAGCCTCTCTTCCTGGACTGGGCTACGGCGCGATCGAAGTCGCCGCCCGCATCGAGAATCTCGACGTTCCGCAGCGGCGCCTCCGGGGAGCCGGGCTCGACCAGCCCGCGCGCCGACGTCATCCTCGGGAACGCGCGATCAGGTCACGACGTTCGGCGTGAACTGGTACGCTGAACCGGTGGTTCAAGATCCAGGCGAACTTCATCCGCGAGACGCTGGACGATCCGTCGCAGGGGCCGCTGCCGTCGAAGCCGAGCTTCACCAGCACGGCCATCCGGTTCCAGTTTTCCATGTGAGGACCTCCATGCGCGCGCGTCCCGGCGTCATTCTCGCCGCTGCGATCGGGCTCGTCTGCATCCTCGCGGGCGCGCGCTGCCGCCGCCGCACGGGCGCGACCGCCGAGCTCTTCGACACCGGCGTCATGCAGGAGATCCGGCTGTCGGTGAACTCGCGCGATCTGCGCGCGCTCCGCGAATACCTGGAGAACACCTACTACACCGCGGACCTCACGTGGAAGAACGTCAAGGTCCGCAACGTCGGGATCCGCTCGCGCGGGCAGGGCAGCCGCAACCCGATCAAGCTCGGGCTGCGCGTCGACATGGCGCGCTACACGACGGGACAGACGTTCGTCGGCCTCTCCACGATCGTCCTCGACAACGTCTGGCAGGACGCCTCGATGCTCCGCGAGCGGCTCGCCTTCAGCTTCTTCGACCGGCTCGGTCTCGGCGCCCCGCGCGGAGTCCTACTGCCGGCTGTTCATCAACAACGAGTATCAGGGGCTGTACGCGATCACCGAGGAGATCGACGGGCCGTTCGCCCAGCGGATCACCGGCGAGACCGGCGGCACGATCTTCGAGTTCCACTACAGCGGCGCCCTCGAAGTGGCGCGCCGAGGATCTCGGCGACATCGCAGCGCTACAAGCCGCTCTTCGAAGCCGCGGACGCACGTGCTCGACGCCGACACCACGCTCTACACGCCCATCCAGCAGCTGTTCCACGAAGTCAACGGGCCCGACGACGCCGTGTGGCTGGACCGCGTGGGGCAGTACATCGATCTCGAACCAGTTCATGACCTACGTCGGCATCGAGCAGTTCATCGCCGAGAACGACGGCATCCTCGGCTTTGCCGGGATGAACAACTTCTACCTGTATCGCTCACCGGCACGACCCGGCACCGGCTGTTCGTCTGGGACAAGGACCAGTCGTTCCTGTTCGTCGACAGTCCGCTCGCGACGCACCGACGCGAACGTCCTGTTCCAGCCGTGCCATGGCCTATCCGGAGCTTGCGGGAGACCTATCTGCAGACGCTCGAGGCAGTGCGCGCGGCTCTCGCAAACCGACGACTGGCTGGCGTTCGAAATCGATCGGCTGGTCGGCGCGTCATCTTCGACGCGGCCCGCGCCGACACGAAGAAGCAGTTTGCCAACGATCGAGTTCGACCAGGCGGTCGCGTTCCTGCGCGAGTTCGCCGCCCGGCGCCCGCAGCAGGTCCTCACCGACGTCGCGCGCATTCGGCAAACGGGCTCAGGTAGGCGGCTTAGGATCGGTCCGATGCGACCGATCCAGCGTGAGGTCGGTCAACGCCCTCCTGATCATCGCCGGCATCCTCTCCGCCGGCATGGGCCTGAAGGGGTTTCTGTTCTCCAGCCACTTCATCGACGGCGGCGTCACCGGCATCTCGATGCTGCTGTCGAAGACGACGCCGGTGCCGCTGGCCCTGTGGCTGCCGCTCGTCAACGTGCCGTTCGTCGTGCTGGGCTGGCGGCAGCTCGGGCGGGCGTTCGCGCTGCGCAGCATCGCTGGCGATTGTCGGCCTCGCGGTCGTGATCGCGACCGTGCACTTTCCCGACGTCACGCACGATCTGCTGCTGACGGCGGTCTTCGGCGGCGTCTTCATCGGCGCGGGCATCGGCCTGTCGGTGCGCGGCGGCGCCGTGCTCGACGGGACCGAGATCGCCGCGCTGCTCATCGGCAAGCGCAGCCCGGTCCTGAAGGTCGGCGACGTCATCCTCGGCTTCAACGTCGTCCTGTTCCTGGTGGCGATGTCGGTGCTGGGCGTCGAGCCGGCGCTCTATTCCATCCTGACCTACATCGCGGCGGCGCGGACGCTCGACTTCATCCTGCACGGCATCGAGGAGTTCACGGCGATCACCATCATGTCGGCGGCGCCGCAGGCGATCCGGCAGGCGATCATCGACGAGATGGGGCCGGACCGTCACCGTCTACAAGGCGACCGGCGGCAAGTCGGGCGAGGACCGCGAGATTCTCTACTGCGTCGTCACGCGGCTGGAGATCGGCCGCGTGCGGCGGATCATCGACGCGTTCGACGCCTCGGCGTTCGTCGTCCAGCATCCGCTGGCCGACGTGCGCGGCGGCGTCGTCCACCGTCACGCCCTGCCCTAAGGCTTGCCCGAGGGGCTTTCGCCCCTCGGCATCTCAGATGGTTTGCCAAATGTGAGCGAATCTGGACGAAATCCTACCGGTCTTCCTACCCGAATCCAACCGGTCGCGCCGGCGCGCTGGAATGGCAAGATCCGCTCATTCCCCCTGAAGGAGTTGAACCATGCTGCAGCCAGCTGTCCCGGCCGACGGCGACGCTGTCGAAGTCCCGACGGACGACGGATCTCGATCGTCGGCCAGAGCGACGCGATGCGCTACGTGATGTTCCGGATCGACGCAGGTCGCGTCGACCGACGCGACCGTGTTGCTGCTCCACGGCGAGACCGGCACCGGCAAGGAACTGCTCGCCCGCGCCATCCACAACCGCAGCCCCCGCCGCGCCAGGCCGTTCGTCGGTCGTCAACTGCGCGCGCGATGCCGGCCACGCCTCATCGAGAGCGAGCTGTTCGGGCGCGAGCGCGGCGCGTTCACCGGCGCCCACACGTCGCAGATGGGGCGCTTCGAGCTCGCCAGCCGCGGCACCGTCTTTCTCGACGAGATCGGCGAGCTGCCGCCTCGAGGTGCAGCCCAAGCTGCTGCCGCGTCCTGCAGGAGGGGCAGGTCGATCGGCTGGGCAATCCGCGATCGGTCGACGTCGACGTGCGCGTCGTGGCGGCCACCAACCGCGACCTGGTCGGAAGAGAAGTCCGTGCCGGCCGGTTCCGCCGCGACCTCTACTACCGGCTGAACGTCTTTCCGATCACGCTGCCGACGCTGAGCCAGCGGCGTGAGGACATTCCGCCCTCGTGCGGCACCTGGTGACCGAAGCTGGGATCGCGCTGCGGAAGCGGGTCGACACGATTCCCGACGACGTGATGCGGACGCTGCAGGCGACACGACTGGCCCGGCAACGTGCGGGAGCTCGAGAACGTGCTGCAGCGCGCGCTCATCCTCTCGAAGGGCAGCACGCTCAGCCTCGGCGACGCGTGGCTGCCGGTCCTGGACGACATCAGCGGCGGTGAGAGCTCGACGCTGACCGACGATCGAGCGGCGCCACATCGTCCGCGTGCTGTCGGGCGCCCGTTGGCGGATCGAGGGAGCGGGCGGCGCGGCGCAGGTGCTGGGCATGAAGCCGAGCACGCTGCGCAGCCGGATGCTCAAGCTCGGCGTCGCGCGACCGTAGCGGGAGAGGTCAATGCCAAGGAAGAGTCTGGGTCTGGCGCTGATGGTGCTGGGCGCCGTGAGCTTAGCCGTGCCGGCCCGCGCGCAGGCCGAGCCGGAATACCGCTGGAGTTTCGAGATCGGGCTGGGCTGGGACAAGAGCATCAGCGGCAACATCAACTCGAGCGCCATCGGCACGCTGAACAACCAGGCGGTCGTCATCCTCAAGAACAGCTATGAGGACGTCTACGGCACCGGCCTGCACTTCACGGTTCTGGCGGCGGGCGGATGCTGGACGAGGCGACCGAAGTGCGAGTCGATGTTCACGCTCCAGTCGCACGACGCCGATCTCACGCGGATGGGGGACCTCGGGATCAGCCAGCTCTACGCGCAGTATCGACGACTATCAGAGCGTCAGTCTCGACTTCGGGCTCAGGCGCTACGCGCACCCCACGAACCTGCTGAGGCCCTACGTCGACGCCGCGATCGGGATCGCGTTCATCGACCGGACCAACGTGGTGCTGGTGGCGCCGCAGGCCAACCTCGCGGCCAAATGCCACGCGACTTCTACGACCGGACGGCCGCGTTCTCACTCGGGGCCAACGCCGGCGTGCTGTGGCAGCTCAACGGGACGGATCGATGTCTTCGGCCAGCTCGGCATCCGCTACATGACCGGCATGTCGGACGTCGACGATCTCGCGGGCACGGGGCTCGAGACCATCAACGACAAGAGCGCGCGATGGAGCGCCGGTGCTGTTCGGCGTCCGCGCGCGGTTCGCCCCTCGACCCGCTCGCAAGCGGCTCAGGCCGCGCGCGGCGCGGTCTCGGACGGCATGAGGCGGCGCAAAACGACGCGCCTCCTCGGCGGGGTTGGACGCCCGTGGGAGCCGGCCGCCGTGCACCGCGACGGATCGACCGGCAGATCGCCAGGCCCAGCGCCGAGTCCCTGGCGGCTTCGTGGTGACGTAGAAGGGTTCGGCGATCCGCCCGAGCCGATCCAGCGGGATGCCCGGTCATCCGGCGTCGGGCCACCGCGATGTCGACGCCTTCCGCCCGCCGCCTCCCGCCGTCGGGACGGCCAGCCGGCGTCCCTTGGCCGGCGCGCTCTCCATCGCCTCGCACCCGTTGATGACGAGAGATTCAGCAGGACCCGCCGCAACTGGATCCAGTCGGTGGCGGCAATCGGCGGCGCAGGTCCGCCCCCGGACCGGTGCTCCAGCGACACCTGCCGCGCGGCGATGTCCGGGACGCGCGATCAACAGCGCTTCCCGCACGACCGTATTGACGTCGAGCGGTTCCCTGGAGACGGCGTCGTTGCGCATCAGCGCCCGCAGCCGCGTGATGACATCCGCCGCGCGGGCGTCGTCGGCACGCGATGTCGCCGAGGGATGTCCCGCATCTGACCTGAGGTTGGGGGATCCTGCGCGAGCAGCCGCTGGCCCGCTCTGGCGTTGGCGAGAGATGGCGGCCAGGGGTTGACGCAGCTCGTGGGCGAGGGCGATGGATAGCTCGCCGGCGATCGCGCACGCGCGGCCGAGAGTGCGCGACCGCGCGGCGCTGCTCCTGAATCTCGGCTTCCGACTGCTTCCGCGCCGTGATGTCCACCAGCACGCCGATGATGGTGTCGGCGGCCCCGGCGACGTCGAACCGTGTCGTGCCGCGTGACGGCAGCCAGTGGACGCTGCCGTCGCGATGGACCACCGGAATTCGATGTCGAACGGCCGGCCCTCCATCGCCTCCGCCAGCGCCGCGCGCACCAGCGGCCGGTCGTCAGGGTGCACGCCTTCGATGAACCGCCGCGACGATTCGGCGACAGGCTCTGGCATGCCCAGCATTTCCCACAAGGCCGGCGATCCGGTCGCCAGGTCGGGCTGACGTGCCACTCCACGGGATGAGCCGGGCCGCGGACAGGGCCATCTCGAGCTGCCGCTCGTTGATCTGCGCCGCCTCTTCGGCCCGCGTCCGCTCGGTCATGACCGCCGCCAGCAGCATCAGCGACACGTGCGTCGCGATCAGAAACAGCTGGATCGACAGTGCGTTGTCGAGCGGCGAGCTGCCGACGAACGGGCCGCGCCCGGCGACCGCAGCCCGAGATCGCCGTCAGCGCGCACACCAGGCTCGAGACGCCGGCGCCGATGGGACCGAACCGCAGGGCGGCGATGAGCCGTAGCGGCATCACCGCGTAGGTCAGCACCGGCGATATGTTCTGATGTCCACCCGCTGCGCGTCGAACGCCGCCCATGACGTGGCGAGCAGCACCGCCAGCCCGAGCCCCGCCTCGATCCAGCGCGCCGGCGGCACTCGGCGCAGCTGCTCAGCTGTGTCGCCGCGATGACCACCACCGGCACCACAGCGTCAGCGTGGAGAGCATGTTGGAAAAAACCGGGTCCGCCAGACGATCGAGTAGGGGGACTGGCCCCAGCCGTTCCAACGGAGCGAAGCCGCGTCCAGAACGACGACAGAAACGGGGCGACGACGGCGGCGCACACGCGACGAAGACCATCGCGTAGCGGAAACGGTCGGAGTCGGATGCGAACCGCCGAGCCGGCGCAGCAACGACGCTGCGCCGATTAGCGCCTCCGTGCAATTGCTGACGAACCAGCACAGCGCCATGCGGAGGGGACGGCCGCCTCGATCATGCCCGACCAGGGTGGATCCACCGGCGTGGCCGCCAGGATGCGCGGCCAGAGCCGGGGGCCGCGAGCGGCAGTCCGGCGAGGAGGGGGGGGCGTTCGGCGGCCAGACGGACGAGACCGGCGTGGGCTGCAGCGTGAGCGCGAACGCAGCTTATGCCGGAGATGAATGCCCGCCGGCTACGGCGCAGAGCAGCTAGCCACAGGTCGCGTCGAGCGTGGCGTCGCCGGATTTCGATGCCGCCATCGGGCCGGGGGCGAGTGATCAACGGATCCGTGGCCGCCGACCGGTCAACGCGCCCGGGGCTACGCCTGCCAGGATCAGGCAGTGGCCACGCGCGACTGGATCTCTTGTCGAGTGACGATAACCGGCTCGCCCCGCAGCAGGATGCGGGATGCCTTTGAAAATCCGGAAACCTCGCAGAGCTGGAAGAAGCGTACTTCCGCGGTCTCTGACGGATTGCCACTCGGGAGATCACCGCGAAGGTGTTGGGGCCGTCGGCATCCGCCATCAGGCGGCTGCATTCGGTAATTCGCGGCCGCCAGCCGCATCCAGCTTGATCGTCTCTGCCGATCGCGCTGAGGGCTTCGCCACGCGTTCTTGTGTGGCTGGACGAAACGAGCAAGGCACCGAGCCTGAAGCATACGGGAGCCATTCTCCGGGGCAGGGTCGCTGGCGATCACCGCGGGCGCCCCACTCTGACAACGCGCGTTTGCCAGGTCGCGCGCCAGCCGGAGATCCTCCGCCATCGAGCCTGGCGCCGGTCGTCACGATCCCACGAACTATCGCGGCCACGGCGGCGGGAGCCCGATGTTCGGCCCCACGCCGAGCGGTGGCGTGGTGGTGACGGCCCGGCGCGCGCGATATTCACACTCCGCCTGCCAGTGTTCGCGCCCACGGTGATCCGCGAGGCCTCGTCGCAGTGGTGGCTGTTCCGGCGGCCCTCGTGTGGATGTTCGTCAGCGGCAGCGCAAGCCAGGCGGCCCTGCGCCGGAGCGAGGGCCAAGGCGACGGCGCTGCTGCGCGAAGTCCCGGATCTGATGTTCGTCATGAGCCGCGACGGCGTCTACCGCGGACTATCACGCCCGCACGCCGTCCGACCACCTCTCTTCGTCCGCCGGAGATCTTCCTCGGCACAAGCGCATGCGCGACATCTTCCGGCCGATCTGGCCGAGACCTTCGGCGCCACTTTCAGCGCACGCTCGAGTCCGACGGAAGCCCGATCGTGATCGTTACTCCTGCCGATGCCCGACGGCGAGCGTCACGTGCCGGCTGGTGCGCTGCGACCCGCGATACGGTCATGACCATCGTGCGTGACGACGTCGGTCCGCCAGGCGGAGGACGACCTGCAGCGCGCGCAGGCGGAGCTGGCGCGAGCGGCGCGTTGGCGATCTCGGCGGCTGACGGCCGGCATCGCCCACGAAGTCAGCCAGCCGCTGGCGGCGGTGATCACCAACGCTCGCGCCTGCCTCCGCCAACTCGATGCCGGCCCGATCAGCGCGCTCATCCGCGACGCGCGCTGGAGGAGACATCGTCAGCGACGGGAAGCGCGCCAACGAGGGTCATCGCGAGGTGCGCGGCATGGCGCGCGAACTGCCCGGACGCCGGTCGCGCGCTTCAACGTGGTGGTCGAAGACGTGCTCACGGAGTTGTACAGCCACGCATGCGGCGGCGGCGTCACCGCGTGGATCTCGATCTGGCCCCGAACCTTGCCGCCGATTCTCGGCGACCGCGTGCAGCTGCAGCAGCTCCTGTTGAACCTGATTCTCAACGGCGCGGACGCCATGGCCGAGGTCACCGGTCGAGCGCGGACGCTGACCGTCCGCTCGTGGCGCGCCGATGCCGATCGCGTGGCGCTGGCGGTGAGCGACTCCGGCACCGGGATCGAGGGCACGACACCGCCGCCGTGTTCGCGCCGCTCGCCCAGCGCCAAGGGACGTCCGAGCAATACGTAACC
>ERZ1370068.10903-contig-9561_pt1 | contig 22295 bp, 25 predicted proteins | sample MGYA00561227_ERZ1370068 | MGnify/ENA primary metagenome ERZ1370068 (study PRJEB38410, sample SAMEA6850437) | metagenome | study: Metagenomic assessment of the ecological functions of the soil: analysis of the soil microbiota associated with the... | reverse complement strand
TGTCGGGACGCCAATTTTGCCTATGTCGTGCATCGGGCCTCGCGAAGAGGAATCTGGTCGACAAACGCGTCGTCCGGATACCGAGCCTCACGGCGAGGTCACAGCCAGTATTAGCTGAAATGCGGTGCACACGCCGGGCGCAGCGGCCATCTCTTCATCTTTGAATTCGGCCGCGCGCATGACCGTATAAAATGGCTTCCGGCCATAGCTCATTTGAGATCGACGGTTCGTTCATGCACCCGCTGTTTCAACGATTGGTTGGAATGACGCAACTCCTTGTGCAGCAGTCGTACTTCCAGCATGTTGTGAGGACGCGGGCCAGCACCTCGGCTCAGCCTCGAACGGCGTGGTAATGAAGTCCTTCGCTCCGGCTTTGAGCGCGCGCAGCTTGTGGTCCGGATGGGCGGTAATGACGAGCACAGGAAGGTAGCCGTCCGGTTCAACTTCTCTGAGGCCCTCCATTACCCGGAGATCCATCCATGCCGGGCATCTGCAGATCAGAAGGATCAGGTCATAGCGGTACTGCGATGAAGCTCGCACACCTCGAGGCGAGTTCGTGGTCGTTGCGACGGACGTATGGCCGGCGGAGGCCAGCATTCGCCTCGAGCAGCCGAACGTTCGCTTCAGATCGTCGACAATCAGGATACTGGCGTCGAGGATGTCCAGACGAATTGACCACAGAAATCTCCTGGCCTGGATGACCGCGTTGGATCCGACGCTGCGCCCATGCTCCGGCGCCATCCATTTCACCTGCCCAAGCCGAACTCATTGACCATCGTGCTCCACGCCCACTCATTGACCCAGGGCTTCGCCCGTCGCCGGTGAGCAGTGCCCATCAGGGCAGCATCGGAAAGACGTGCGGATAGTCGATAAGCTTTGCGCTGAGTCGCGCAATTGGCGCGTTGACGTCGCGGCGGGCAGGTGAGGCGCGGTCCGTTGAGCGTTGGCGAGATCCCACCCAAACGGGTTGAACTCGATTGATGGCGCAACGGCGTTCTACGATGCTTGCGGCGCCTCCGATGAAAGGGAAGACTCAGGCGCAACCTCGACACCTGGACGTCGTAGGAAGGCACGAAACGCTAAGACTGGCACTTTATTGAGCACGAGTCTGCGGTAGCGCACTTATGCGATCGACGCTTCCTCGTTAGAGGCTGAACGCCTATCACCTGGACTTCGCCGCTCGGGCACCTGTGTGTGGATCAACAGAACTGGCCCCCGAGGCCGACGCACACTTACCAGGCAAATCATGCCCGACGCAGAAAACAATGTTCACGTTGGGATCTTGCCATCGTGACGGACGGCAGCACTGAAGTACGACGGCAGAAGGCATTGCTCAAGGCCGGGCGCCCTGCAGAGCGCGATCTTCAACAGCGCCAACTTCTCGAGCATCGCCACCGACGCGAAGTGGCGTCGTCCAGATCTTCAACGTCGGCGCCGAGCGCATGCTGGGCTACGCGGCCGCCGACGTGATGAACAAGATCACGCCGGCCGACATCTCCGATCCGCAGGAGGTCGATCGCGCGCGCCAAGGCGCTTGAGCGTCGAGCTCGGCACGCCGATCACGCCGGGCTTCGAGGCGCTGGTGTTCAAGGCCTCGCGCGGCATCGAGGACATCTACGAGCTGACCTACATCCGCAAGGACGGCAGCCGCTTCCCGGCGGTGGTGTCGGTCACGGCGCTGCGCGACGCGCAGGACGCCATCATCGGCTATCTGCTGATCGGCACCGACAACACCGCGCGCAAGCAGGTCGAAGACGAGCAGAAGAAGCTCGATCAGCGCCTGCGCGACCAGCAGTTCTACACGCGCTCGCTGATCGAATCCAACATCGACGCGCTGATGACCACCGATCCGTCCGGCATCATCACCGACGTCAACAAGCAGATGGAGGCGCTCACCGGCTGCACGCGCGACGAGCTGATCGGCGCGCCGTTCAAGAGCTACTTCACCGATCCGGAGCGGGCCGAGGCGGCGATCAAGCTCGTGCTGAGCGAAAAGAAGGTCACCGACTACGAGCTGACCGCGTGCGCCCGCGACGGCAAGCAGACCGTGGTGTCCTACAACGCGACCACCTTCTACGACCGGGACCGCACGCTGCAAGGCGTGTCTGCGCCGCTGCGCGCGATATCACCGAGCGCAAGCGCCTGGATCACGCGCTGCAAGAAAAGGAATTCAGAGTTGGCAGAGCGCCAGGTCGGTGGCGGAAAAAGCCAGCCCTCGCCAAATCGGATTTCCTTTCTGGCATGAGCCACGAGCTGCGCAGCCCGCTCACTGCAATTCTGGGGTTCGCCCAGCTGATGGAGTCGGATTTTCCGCTCGCCGACGCCGGCGCAGAAGGAAAGCATCGCCCAGATTCTTCAGGCGGGATGGCATCTGTTGAAGCTGATCAACGAGATTCTCGATCTCGCGAAGGTCGAGTCCAGGCAGGTGCCGCTGCGCGGAGGAACCCGTGTCGCTGGCCGACGTCATGCTCGAATGCCAGGGCATGATCGAACCGCAAGCGCACGAGCGTGGCATCAGGTGTCGTTTCCGAAGGCCTGCATGACCTACTTTGTCCGGGCCGATCGGGTCCGCTTGAAGCAGGTTCTCATCAACCTGCTTTCCAACGCGATCAAGTACAACGCGAAAGGGGGAGCGGTCGAAAGTGGACTGCGCGGAGAAGCACGCCGAGAACGCATTCGCGTGAGTATCAAGGACGCCGGCGCAGGACTGTCTCCGGAACAGATAGCGCAGCTATTTCAGCCGTTCATTCGTCTCGGCCAAGAGGTTGGCGGAGAGCAAGGCACGGGCATCGGCCTGGTGGTTGCCAAGCGACTGGTCGAGCTGATGGGCGGGGTCATAGGGGTGGAAAGTGAGGTCGGAGTGGGAAGCGTGTTCTGGTTCGAGCTGGATGGCGGTCGCGGAGCCGCACGTTTCCATGCAGGAAAGCGAACCGGCAGCCTTCGGTTCAGGTGCAGATGCGTCGCGGAGCGCGTCCGCACACCCTGCTCTACGTGGAGGACGACCCGGCAAACATGAGACTGGTCGAGCGAATCATCGCCCGTCACGCCGACATTCACCTGCTGACCGCGGTGAACGGACATAGCGGCATCGAGATCGCGCGCGCATCCCGGCCGGACGTGATCCTGATGGACATCAATCTGCCTGATCTCAGCGGTCTCGAAGTCCTGAAAATCCTGCGCCTGGATTCGGGCCACGGCGCACATCCCCGTCATTGCCATCAGTGCCAATGCAATGCCGATTGACATCGACAGGGGTCTGAAGGCGGGCTTCTTCCGCTACATGACCAAGCCCATCAATGTCAATGAGTTCATGGAAGCAATGGATGTGGCGCTGGAAGCACGCGCAGAGCCGGGTCAGCGCGGTCCTAGGCATGGATAGAACGTGTCGCAAGGCTGCGCTTGGGCAGACAGACTTCCATGCGGCGGACTGCCGTCCGCGGAATAACTTGATGTCGGGCTATCAGGTTTATCGAATCAGCGACGGCGGCTTTGGTTGTCGTCTGAACCTAGTTCGGCCACCCCGACAGCCAGCAGCGGATCTCGTCCAGCTGACTTTTGACGCGCCCGCACCATCGACCGACGGCTTCGCGACGCCGCTTCATCGCGGCGGCGTGTGCGCTTCTCGTGCCGCTCTGCGCCAGAGCCCTGATGTACATCCGTTGCCCGTGAAGTTCGATCCGGCGCGCGACACCGGCCGCGACCTCGAAACCGCGCTGCAGATGGCGCGCGAAACGAATCGACGGGTGCTGGTCGAGGTCGGCGGCGAATGGTGTACGTGGTGCCACATCATGGACCGGTTCTTCGCCGCGCATCCCGACTTGAAGCGAATACGCGACGCCAACTTCGTCTGGCTCAAGGTCAACTTCTCGAAAGAGAACCCGAACGAGGCTCTGCCTGCGCGCTGGCCGAAGGTTGCCGGCTATCCGCACCTGTTCGTGCTCGACGCGGACGGCCGGGTCTTGCAGTCGCAGGATACGAGCTTGCTCGAGGCGGGCAAGGATTACGACCGCGCCGCCTTTCGTGCGTTTCTGGTCAACTGGTCGCCGAAATAGGACCCCTACGGCGTTCGCCGGCGAGCGAACGTCGACGGCAGTTCAGAACTGCGCGCTGAACCCACCGTGCCGGACCACTTTGGCGGTGAGCTGCACGCCATTGACGTATTGGTAGATCGGCAGTTGCACGAAGGCGTACGCCTGCACGGCCGGCGTGAACGCGTAGGTGATTCCCGGCGTGAGTGCGACCGTTTGACCGCCGGAATCCTCCGGCTCGGCCTCCGAGCCTTTGCTGCGACCTTTGTAGATGTAGTTGAGCTGCAGGTTGAGGCCCAGGCTGTCGGACACGTCGTACCGGTAGCCCAGGTCGACTCCGACCTGGTTTGCCGGGCTTGTAGTTGTCGCGGGAGCTGAGCGGCAGCAAGCGCCGCCGACCTGCGCGTACCACGACGAATTGCGCATGCGGCAGCGCCTCGCGGAAATACGCGCTCAACGCGAGCTGCGTCGTTCCGGTGCCCGGCTGCAGCGAGCGCTCGGCGACCTCGCCTTCGCCGTTGGTCACGTCGAATTTCCCGGTCGGGAGCGTCAGGCCGAACGTCATCCCGGCGAATCCGGCGCGCTCCGCCGTGGTCTCGCCGATGAGCGTCTGCCAGCGACCCTGCACGCGGATGTCGCCGAGCTTCGTGAAGTTCCACTGTTCGGGAATCTGTTCGCCCTGATGGTTGTGGATGTGCTCGTGATCGCGGCTCACGACGGGCACGACGATCGTCGCTCCCCACTCCGGGCTGAACCCGTAGTCGAGCGTGGCGATAGTGTTCTGGTTGAGCGTGCTGACTTCGTCATGGTGGCGCGGAATCTCGCCGACGGAGACCTTCGTGCTGCCGGCCATCGGCTGGTCCTGGTCGATGTACTCGTAGCGCAGGTCGAAGTGCGGGCCCGGCTGGGTCCAGACACCCTGCAAGCTCCAGTTGGTGTTGACGAAGCAGAAGGTCAGAGCCGCAGCTCAGCCTCAGCCGCGTCGACACCCAGAACCGCGACGGATGCGGCGAGCGCGCCCTTACGATGCGTTTCATTTCCAGTCTCCCTTTTGAGCCGCCCAAACGGGCGGACATTGCATCCGGTCCCGGCCAACGGCGGACGTGCCGCGCTGGCGGGTAATGCTTTTCAACGGAGGGCGGCGCGGACGCCGCGTGCTGGATCAGACCGAAAGGGGCGGTCCGCGAGGACGGGACACGACGCCGTCGATAAGCACGATCGTCGGCGCCGGAATGACGACGCCGATGACGGCGGTCACGGCGACCGCGAGGCACGGTGCGACCGGCGCAGGAGGTACTGCAGATCCGCCCGCGCAACCGGCGCAATCCTTGCAGTGCGTGCTTGCGTTTGGATGCGGGTCTGGCTTGACCGGAAGCGCCTGAACGGGGCCGCCGGCCGGTGTGGCGTGGCAGAAATCCGCGTGAAAGTCCGGGCCCGGAGAGTACCGGATGCGCGCGTAAACCAAGCGGCGTCAGCGCCAACAGCGAAAACAGGAATGCGACGAGGGTGACCTCGGCGCTACGCCGCATCGATCGACGGTGTCCGAACATGGCGCGGTAATACTACCGCATAACCAGCACCTTTAATCTCGATGCGATCTGTGCGGGCGCGGTGCCAGCCAAGACTCAATCACGACTCCCGCCGCGGCGGCCATCACCGCCGGCGGGACCGAACGTCTATTTCAGCTGTCCGCGAATCTCGCCGCCGGGATTTGCGGCGCTGTGCACATTGACGTACAGGTTGCCGGCCTTGAAGCTCGCCAGCTGTGGCGCGGTGAGCTTGGCCCCGGCGGGTACCTTGTAAGTATCGCCGTCCTTGGTCAGCGGAACGATCACCGGCCGTTCGCGCCGGCTGCGCCCTCGTGGATGCGCGGCGGTCCCTGCTACACCGGTCGCGCTGACGCTGCCCGAGACCGCTCCGTCGTCCGCGATCGTAATGGTTCCACTGCCGCTGGCGGAGGTCTTTACCGCCGGCACCTCGTTGGCGCCCGACAGTGCCACTTTTACGTCTGCGCCGAGCGCGGAACCAACACCCAGTCCCATGAGCACCATGGAAGCGACGAGCATTCGGACTCGAGAGGGAAACCTGGCTTTGCGGATCATTGCAACCTCCTGTTGGCTAGATGAACTTCAATCGACTCGGGTGACGGCAAGTACCTCGATACTCATTTGGACAGGCGCCTTCCCGTGCCTTGGCATAATACAGTCATGGGGCCAGGCCGCAGTAGCTATCCATGCGCGACTCGAGTAGCGGTCAACGCTCGGGCGCCCGCCGCATAGATAACAAGATCATGCTCTCCAATCCGCGCTTCGGATTTCATCGCCGCATGGGAATCTAGCTCGGGCCAGGTCGAGTTCGGTGCGTCATCGCACAGACGCCTCGCGGTCGCGTCCGCCAACGAAATGCCGGGGCACCAGGGACATCGCGCTACAATCGCTGCGCGATGAAAATACCGAAGCGACTCCAACCTCTGCTCGAAGACGGCCTGATCGACGGCGTCGTGCGGCAGCTGATGAGCGGCAAGGAGGCGATGGTCTTCGTCGTGCGCTGTGGCGACGAGACGCGCTGCGCGAAGGTCTACAAGGAAGCCGGACAAGCGGAGCTTTCGCCAGGCGGTCGACTACACCGAGAACCGCAAGACGAAGAACACCCGCCAGGCGCGCGCGATGGCCAAGGGCACCCGCTTCGGACGCAAGTCCACCGAAGACGCGTGGCAGAACGCCGAGGTCGCGGCGCTCTACCGCCTGGCCGCGGCCGGCGTGCGCGTGCCGAAGCCCTATCAGCTTCCACGAAGGCGTGCTGTTGATGGAGCTCGTCGCCGACGCGCACGGCGAGGCGGCGCCGCGCCTCAACGATCTCGAGTTCAGTCCGGAGGACGCGCGCACGCATCACGAGCGCCTGATCCGGGAGGTCGTGCGGATGCTGTGCGCCGGGGTCGTGCATGGCGACCTCAGCGAATACAACATCCTGATGGGCAGCGACGGGCCCGTGATCATCGACTTGCCGCAGGCGGTGGATGCGGCGGGCAACAATCACGCGCCGAAGATCCTCGAGCGCGACGTGGCCAACCTGCGCAACTACTTCGGCCGCTATGCGCCCGAACTGCTGGCTACCGATTACGGCACAGGAGATCTGGGCGCTGTACGAGGCCGGGCGCCCTGCAGCCGGACACGCCGCTCACCGGGCGCTTCGAGCGGATCGAGAAGGCCGTCGATCTCGACGGCGTGATGCAGGAGATCGACGACGCGCGCTTCGAAGAAGCCGCTCGCAGGTTGCGGATGCGGAGCCAGCCTAGCGCTCCTGGGCGTGCGAGCGAGCTGTTCGTTCCGCACACTGTCGCTCCGGCGCTCGCGGTTGACCTTCATCAGTGCGAGACCCCACAATCGCGCGTGGCCTTTCGTTTTCCTCGCGAATTGAATGAACAGGGCGGGGCGTGGGCGCGGCACGACTATCCGCCGTCCACGACCCGTCAGGCGAATCGACGCCGCCTCTACGTCTTTCTGGGAACGCTGGCGGCGGCGGCTCCTCATCGGCCTCGGCTTCATATGGCTCCGCCCGGCCGAGTACCGTGCGTCGGCACGCCTCGAGATCTACCCGGCGACAAGCTTCCGCACCTGCGAGCCAGGCCTGGCGTAGGTGCGACCGTTCCTCACCGAGGTGCAGATTCTGACGAGCCGCCCGGTGCTGGAGCTGGCCGCGAAGCGACTCGAGGCGCGCGGGCCAGCGACTTGCCGAGGGCGGGTCCGATCCCGTCGCGGACATGCAGTCGCATCTCGAGGCGATTGCGGTTCCCAATACGAACATCGTGGAACTGGTAGCCACGGGACCGCGTCCCGAGGTGTTGGCGCCGCTCGTCACCGCGATCATCGACGCGTATCAGGGAGCACTTGGCGGAGGCGTTCCGCGATTCGTCTGCCGAGTCGATGGCGCAAGGCGAGGAAGAAGTGAAAAAAAGCTGAAAGACGACGTGGCGAACAAGCGGCGCGAGGTGGAAGCCTTTCGGACGCGGCACAACATCGCTTCGGTGGAACAGGAGCAAAGCCAGGTGCTGGCGCAAACGCGCAACCTCACCGCGTCGCTGGGCAACGCCAACGAGAATGTCGCCAAGGTGGAAGAGAAGCTGCGCGCGCTCACCGATTCGGCCGCCGCCGGCAACACCGTGGCGCCGTCGCGCGAGGATCCGACGCTTGCCAACCTCGAGCAGCGCGCGGCGACGCTGCGCGAACAGTTGCGCGATCTCGAGCGCGACTTCACGCCGGGCTTTATTGCCAAGAATCCGAACGTCGCTGGCCGTTCGGCAGCGCATTGTGGAGCTCGAGCGGCAGATCGCGGCCCAACGCGAAGCAGGCCAGCGCAACACGCTCGCGCAAGCGCAGGCAGAGCTTGCGAGCGCCCAGAGCGCGGCGGCACGCATTCAGAACCAGATTGCGAAGGGGCCAAAAGGATTTGGGACAGTTCGCGGCGCGCCTTAACGAATACAAGGCGCAGCAGGACCAACTCACCGCCGTCGAGGCGGCATTCCAGGAAGCGCTCGCGGCGCCTGGCGAAGCTCGACTCGACAGTGCGCGCGCACACGACGACGGTCAAGCTGCTGGACCCCGCGTCGACACCGCAGCAGCCATGGCGTCCGAATTACTGGCGCGACACCGCGGTGTGTCTCGGTGCGTCGCTGGTGCTCGCGCTTGCTGGCGATGGGGCTGGTGGAGCTCTTCAACCGCTCGGAGCCGCGGCCCGGGGTAGTCGTCCTCCAGCCGCAATCCGGCGGATTGCCGAACGCCGCGGCCCAGCATGCGCTGGGCTGGCAGGAGGCATCCGCGATTCCACTCGCGGCAGCGGGCGCCGGCGTTGCTTCAGCAGCAGCCGGCGTTGCCGCGCGAGCTCAGCCAGGACGAAGTCGCGTCTCTCGTCCAGGCTTCCGACGACGACAGCCGGCTCGCAGCGCTGTTGCTCTTGAGCGGAGTCAGCCCGGACGAAGCGCTCGCTCTGCGCTGGAGCGATGTCGATCTCGCCGGAAATCGGATTCACGTTGGCGGTGGAGCGGCGCGCGACATTGCTCTGCACGATTCGCTGCGCGCGCTCTTCGCTTCACGCGCGGCCGCGGCGCGCTCGGAATTCGTCTTGGGCGAAGAGGGCGGGCCGGCCTCGCGCGACACGGTGAACGCGCAAATCCTTTGCGGCGCTCACGATGCCGGTATCGAGAGTGCGATCGACGTCACGCCCGACTGTCTCCGGCATACCTATGTGGCGTTTCTCGTTCGTCAAGGCATCCGATTTGCCGATCTGACACGACTCGTCGGGCCCCTTCCGGCGGGGGTTCTCGGCGCATACAGTGCGCTCTCGCCGACCGGGCCGAGGGTTCCACGAGAGGAGATCAACGTCGTTTTCTCGGCGTTCCGGTCACGCGAATCGGCCTGAGCTGCAATCGGACTCGACGCGTTGGCCTCGTTCGCCTCGCGGGCGTCAGTCGCATTTTGGCAATGCGGAGTCGCCACCAGAACATCATCAGGTGAGTGGGCGATGATAATCAATCGCCAAGGCGCTCATTCAAAAGCGCGCCGTCTCATCCGAAAGCAATCGGATTTCCGTTCCCAAATGATTGCCGTCGGGCGATTTTACATGTCGTGTTTTCGAGGTTCGGACCGAAATCTGTAACGCTTTGGACTTATTTTCCAGGATCATGCTTAGCATGTCAGGTGCTCGCGATTTGCCGTCTGGCCGCTATCAGGTGACTCGAAGCGGAAAACGCTTGCGGGTCGGCAAATTCTTAACCAATGCATTGAGGAGGATGGCCGAAATGACTGGAATAGATCGCCGAACGTTTCTCCAAGGGGTTGGCCGGTGCCGGGGCCTACGCAGCACTTCCCGAAAGCATCAAGCGGGCGTTGGCGATTGACCCCAACATCGTCACCGGAACGATCCAGGACGTGCAGCACATCGTCATCCTGATGCAGGAGAACCGATCGTTCGACCACTATTTCGGCACGCTCCGCGGAGTGCGCGGCTTCAGCGATCCGCGCGCGGTGAGGTTGTACGGAACCGGGAACTCGGTGTTCGAGCAGCCGAATCAGAACTCCGCGGGCGTGACGCAGTCCCCGCCGACCCTGTTTCCCTTCCGTCCGGTGGCGCAGGACCTCGGATTGGCTTTCATCGGCGATTTGCCCCATGCCTGGAGGGATGCGCACCAGTGCTGGAACGGCGGACAGCTACGACCATGTGGACCCGCGCCAAGAACAGCAAGAACACGATGGCGTACCTGAAGCGCTCCGATATTCCGTACTACTACGCGCTGGCCGATGCCTTCACGATCTGCGACGCCTATTTCACTCGGGGATGATGTCGACCGACCCGAATCGCTACTACCACTGGACCGGCTGGTGCGGCCAGAACGGCACCAGCGACTCCGGACGGCCCGAACACCGGAAGCACGCCGGGAACTCCCGTTCTGGTCAACAACACCGGCAATGGCGTCCCGCCGCTTGGCCCGGTCGTCACCAACGCCGAGGTGCGGCTACAACTGGCGCACGTATCCCGAGCGGCTGCTCGCCGCCGGCATTACCTGGAAGATCTACCAGGATAAGGGCGTCGGCCTCGATGCCGCAGGCGCATGGGGATGGGCCGACGCGAGACCGCTATACCGGCAACTACGGCTGACAATTCGCTCCTCTACTTTCTGCAATATCAAAATGCCGCACCGGGTTCGCCGTTGTTCGAGGCGCTCGCAGTCCGGTACCCAGATCTACAACAGCGCGACCGGCACTTACAACAACGGAACGTTGTTCGATCAATTGCGCAGCGACGTGATGAACAATACGCTGCCGCAGGTGTCGTGGATCCCCGCGCCCGAGGCCTACTGCGAGCATCCGAACTATCCGGCGAACTACGGCGCCTGGTACGTCTCGAACGTCCTGTCCGCGCTCACGTCCAACCCCGCGGTGTTCGCCAGCACCGTCTTCATCATCTGCTACGACGAGAACGACGGATTCTTCGATCACGTCGTTCCGCCGACTCCGCCGATGAACGCAGGCGCAAGGCAAGTCGACGGTATCCACCGTCAACGAGATCTATCCGGGCACCACGAGCGCGAACTTTCCAGCCGGCCCGTACGGGCTGGGTGCCCGCGTCCCGGCGCTCGTCATCTCGCCGTGGAGCAAGGGCGGTGGGTCTGCTCCGAGGTCTTCGACCACACGTCGACCATCCGCTTCATCGAGAAGCGTTTCGGCGTGACCGAGCCCAACATCACGCCGTGGCGCCGCGCCGTCTGCGGCGACATGACCTCGGCGCTGGATTTCTCGAAGCCGATCGCGAAGACTTCGCCCATCTCGAGCACCGTTGGCTATGCCCCGCCCGCGAGCGATATCAGCGGCAACGTGCGGAAGCCCGATTTCCCGGTGGTCCTGCCGGGGACGAACGCCTTGCCCGCGCAGGAGCCCGGTTACAAGGGCCTCCGTGCGCTCCCGTACGAATTGCAAGCCGACGGTCAGGTCAATCCAGCCAATGGAACCATCGGACTCACGTTCACCAACACCGGAGACGTCGGCGCGTGGTTCCACGTGCGTACGGCCAACAACTCGCGTGGCGGGCGGCTCTGACGGGGCCGTGGGGATATACCGTCGAGGCTACCAAGTCGCCTAGCCGACACCTGGACAGCGCAGGGCGTGCCCGCCGCCTATGACCTTTCGGTGTATGGCGCGAACGGATTCTTCCGCAAATTCACGGGCAGCATCGGGGGATCGGCCGCCAATCTTGCGGTCCAGAGCAACTACGACGAGGTCGGGGGTGGAATCATCCTGATCGTGACCAATGCCGGAGCGGCACCGACGACGGTGACCGTCACCGATCAGTACACCGGAGCGACTTCGCAGCAGGTTGTGGCGCCCGGAGGAACGCTTCCCGTCGAATTGGACCTTGCAGGCGAGCAATCGGTGGTACGACCTGCTGATCACGGCCAGCACCGACGCCGGCTTCGTTCGCCAATTGGCCGGCCATGTCGAAACCGGCGCGCACGGCTGGACCGATCCGCTGCTCTGAGTGACCGCGCGGACGGATCTGCCGCGCTTGTCGTAGAATCACCGCGCGGCGGCGACGAATTTCAGTCGCGCCCGCGCGAGTCCTCGGCGGGCAACGCGCGCGCAACGCGTTATTGGCGACGCAGGCCGACCGACCAGGTCGGGGGCCACGCGCAATACGGCGATTCGTACGCGCGTCCCTGCGTGTAGATTCGATAAAGCATCGCCTCGACCGGCTCCCGCACCCGTTCGCCGTAATGGGCGATCGCGCTCTGCCCGGCCTTGCAGTTTCGCTCCACGCTTCCCGCGAGAGCCACGGTGACGTACATCGCGTTTCTCGCGTCGGCATCGCGCCCGGTCAGCGCGCTGGCAAGCGCATAGGTATTCCAATCCTCGAGCCGTCCGGTGCGGAAGCGCGAGCCGCGAACGGCGAGTGCGTGCAGCGCGAGCTGCCGCGCCGTCTCCGGTTGCGCGGGGCTGAGCCTCAAATGCAGGAATGCCAGGTTTCCGGCAATCTCCGGATCGTTGGGGTTCGCGCCGAATGCCTTGAGCGACAGGTCGAACGCTTCGGCGACGTTGCGGCGGATCCGATACGCCTGCATTGCCTCATCGTTGAGCCGCCGCGCCGCCGCCGGTTCGAAGACCTGGGCATAACCCGTCGCGCCGTCCCTGACCCAGACCGCCTGCGCGTAGTCGACGACCTCGCGCTCCTGCCTGGGATCATGAGCATTCGCCGCGGCCCACAACACGGGTGCGATCTCGGCCTGCGCCTGCACCGCCATCCGCGGGACGGTCTGCGCGAGGCTGCGCCGCGCCTCCTCGCAAAGTCGTTCTCGCGGGCGCGATCGGGCGAGCGGTAGTCGGCACGTGCATCCGGCATCGCGGTTAGAGGCGCCACGACACGGGGCGGGGGCATGCCCGACAATGCCAACGACGGCGCTTCGACTTTGGGAGTGATCGGAACTGGCGGGTCCGGAAGCGGCGATGGCGCTGGCGGCGCGCGCGAAGGCTTGGCGGTTGTCGGGGGATCCTGCAAGGTTCGATCCTCGATCGGCGCCGCCTTCCGCTTGGCAAGCCCGAAGAGCTGGGACAGGTAGCCGATTCCTGCGCGCCATTCATCGCTGGCCGATGGGGCACGGCTCTTGCGCGCCGTCGCGGATGATTTTGGCGTGGCTGCCGGCGTCGAGTCCGGCGCGGGCGAAGTCTGCGGCCCTGGATTGGCCGCCGCACCTGACGGCGCAACGGTCTCCGGCAGGCTGCGGCGCCGGCCGCGGCGATTCCGCGGGTGCGGTCTGGCCCGACTGCGGCGCCAGGGGCCAGAGTTGCACAGTCGCGGGCGCGTGCTCCACGCGCGGCGCTTCCGCTGATGGCAGTGCCGACCCGGGGCTCGAATTCAATCCGATAACCGTTGGCGATGATCGAGGCGTTTCCTTTGCGAAACGACTCGCCGGCGGCTTTGCGGCCGCCATGGGTGTCGACGGACGCGCCGCGGGCAACGGCGTCGATTTCGTCGCCGCACGCTTGCCCGCCGCCGCACGCGCGGTTTCATTCGATGGCGGCGCTGCTTTCGGACTCACCCTTGAAATTGGCGGCCGGGACACCGGATTCGGCGTCGAGGCTCGGCTGATTCGCACTCGAATCGGCGGACTCCGCATTCCGGCTCGCGGCGGGATCTGCTTCGCCTTCGCCGGGCGCCGTGGGTTGCGCGCTTGCGACCGGACCGGGCGCGGTGTCGGCTAGGCGGCGATTCTTCAGCGGTGCTTCAGTCGCGCTGCAGCATCCGGCGGCATCGACCTGGGCGGTCGCAGGTTCAGGTGCGACCGGTTCGTCGCGCGCAGTGTCCGTGGCGGCAGCAGATTGGATGGAATTGTCACGCGGCACCATCCTGTCGAGCCAGGCGCGCGCACTTTGCGTCACGGTGCCCGCGGCGTCGGGAAATTTCTGGAGCGCGACGGCCCCACCAAGCGCAAGCGCCAACGCGATTGCCACGGCGGCATATCCGACGCCGTAACGGCGCGTTTGCGGGGGCAACTCGGCACTGCGTCTCGTGATGATGAGCGGAACGACGGTCTCGCCCGTGGCCGCATCTGCGATCCGCGTGCCGATCAACGTGCCCAATCGGCGCCTGGCCGCGCGGTCGACGGAGCACGCGGATCGGAGGCGCGATTCGGGTCATCGGCGTAGGCGCGGACCGGTCCGGGAACGCGAGACTCACGTCGCGCGCGAGCGTCCAGCCCGCAGCCAGCGAGCGCGCAGAGGTCGCTCTCGCGCAGCCGCTCGCCGGTCACGTCGATCAGCGCCGCATGCGGAAGCCATTGTGTCGCGTCGCGATCGTGGTGATCGCGAAGGGCGCAGGATCAGCGCCTTTGCGGCGTCGTAGCGCTCGCGTCGTCCATCCTGCCGCCCATTCCGGCGAATGCTCCACGGCATCGTCCGGCAGATACCGATCGAGCATCGCCGCGAGACTGTAAATATCGCAGCGCCAGTCGAGCTCGCGCGTCGGCCGCAGGTCGCCGCCGTGGCCGGCCTCGAGCGCCGCGAGGCAGGCGCGGCGACTGATAGTCGTATTCCACTCTGCCGGCCGATCGGCAGCGGCGCGGTGAGGTTCTCCCGCGACACCAGCGCAAACGCGAAGTCGATCAACGCGAGCTGGCCGAACGATCGGATGAAGCGGCACGCCCGCCGCGTCGGGATCGAAGCTCGCGGGCGCGTAGGGAATGCAGACGTTGTCGCCCTTGACGTCGAGATGCACCAGCCGCAGTTGATGGATCTCCTTCAGCGCGCTCAGGCAATGATGGGCGAGCGCCCACCAGTGCGCACAGTCCTCGAACATGTGCCGGTACACGCGCCCGTCGCGATCGAGCGGCAACAGCGTGGCCCACTGATCGACCGTTACGCCGGCGTCGTAGGTCTGCACGAGCTGCGTGCCCGGGACCAGGCCGCGATCGAACTGCACGACATCGGGAACGCAGCCGATGCCATGCCCGATCAGGCGCGCGAGAATGCGCCATTCGCGCTCGGTCCAGTGCGCGAAGTCGCCATCGGTCGAATTCAGGAAGCGCTTGGTGTAGCGTCGCCGTTCGCCCGGCGCCACGGCTTCACGAAACACCTCGACATGCTCGCCCGTCACCATCCTCAGGCGTCCGCGCCCGAACACGCGATCGATCTGCTCGGGGGTCATCGCGGCGCCTGCTCGGGTTGGGCGAGCCTGTGGATCGCGAGCACGGTCGCATCATCGTGAGTGCCATGAGCGCGCGCGAGCTCGACCAGGCGCGTGCAGCAACGCACCAGCGATCCGCCCGCGCGCAGCTGTCGATTGATCTCCTGCGGCTCGACATGCTTGTGCAACCCGTCGCTGCAAAGCACCAGCATCTCGCCGTCGCCCAGTTGGACGCCCGCCACGTTCGGATCGACGATCGCGCCGTTGCCTACCATCCGCGCCGGATCGTCAGGCGAACCGCCCGGCGGCGGTTGCTCTCCGAGATGGCGATAGGTGTCGTCGCGCGTCAAGAGCTCCGCCGGCTCGTCGTGCGTCGCTCGCAGGCGATAGATGCGGCAATCGCCGACCCACGCGATCAGCCAACGCGACAACAGATGGCCGGCTCCCGCACACAACGCGACGGTGGCCGCACCGGACGCCGTCGTGTGTCTCGCGATGGCGCGCCCCACGTCGCGATCCGCGCAAAGCAGGGCCTCGGATATGGAGCTCGCCTCGACGCGATGCCGGTCGAGGGCCGCGTGCAGCCTCTGGACCAGCTCGCGGCTCGCCCACGATGCCATTGCACCTCCGCCGACGCCGTCGGCAACCACATAGACCGGCGACGGCCGGTCGAGCGCGCTGAACGAATCCTCGTTCACGGCATGGCACTTGCCGCGGCCGGACGCCACCGCGAGCTCGAGGTGCACTCCGCGCGCTCTCGAGCCGCGCCGCCTCCAATACGGTCGCGCGTTCGCGGTGCGCGATTTCCCGATGCGGAGTCAACGGCTCGGGCGGCGTGACGAGGCTCATAGGGGCTCCTCGCGCTGCGCGTCGCCTCCGCGCGGACTTCGCCCTCGGGGCGGCCCGGCGGCGAAGGCCTCGATGGGGAATTCGCCTTGCGGCCCGGCGGCTCATGCGCCGCCGGGACAGCGTCAGCGTGCATTCCGGTTCCCCGCCGATCATGCGTCCAAGGTACATCTTCTCGCCCTCTGCCAGCGGAATTGCGACCCCCGTGCATGCGTAACGCCGGCAACCGACACTCCGTTGTCGCCGTGCACGACGACCTTTGCCCCTTCCTCGTCGAGCTCGACGATGTCGACATGGTGACCGGAGACATCCTCGTGCGCCCAGTCGATCACCAAGCCCCTGGCTGCGCGAGCGGCCGATGCGAAACGGCTGGGGCTCGACGGGAATCTCGACGGTGCGTTCACCGGAGGCCATGCGCACGGTGATGACCATTCCGCTCGGCCTGGAGTGCGCCCCGCACGATCGGCGTCACGGGTGTCGTGGGCGCGGATACCCGCGGCGCCAGCGGCGTGGCGGGGGCCGCGAGCTCCACCGCCGTGCGCAGCAGGAGCCGCGGGTATTGGGACGGCTCTCCCCGCGCGAGCCCCGACAGGACGATGCGCGCGCCCGGCACCACTTCGATCACCGTCGGCCCTCCGGAATTGCCGGAATTGGCGCCGCTGCGGCCAAGCACGCTGCTCGCGGATTCGACGCGGATGCCGTTGGTCGACCCGCTGTCGGTGACCCACCACGCGCCCTTGTCCTGCCAGATCTCGCAATGCCGCCGACTTGCATACTTGCCGCTGACCATGATGTCGGCGCCGTCGCCGTTGCCCACGGTATAGCGACGACCCGGAACGACGGACGGTCAGGGTGACATGGCGACTGCCGTTGGCGTCGTCGATTTCCACTTCCAGCGATCGACCCGCGAGCGGCGTGCGCGGAACGTCGAAGCCGCGAGCTCCGTCCTTCGCGCCGGCAGCGCTGCAGGTCCTGCTCCGACCAGCGCCCTTTCAGCGTCACCTGATACGGTCGGGAAGCCGTGCGCGGCTCGGAGCTCCGAAGCTCCGCCAGCAATTCGCCGTACGCTTCGTCGGCCTCCACGCCGTTGCCGCCGTCCGCCGCGACGTTGAGCCCTCCGAAATGCGCGAGGTCGATCGCGCTCGCGTTCGGCAACCGGCCGATCACCTCCTTCGCGATATAGTGCTTGATCTGCGCGGGGCTTGAACTCCCGGATGAACCGCTGCAGCAGCTCGCGCGGTTCGTCGCCGGCGACGCATTCGACTTCGATCGACGTGAGCAGATAGCGGTCCTGCTCGGCGATCGCGAGGTGCATGCGGACGTGGCCGGCGACGAATTGCTCCAGCTCCTCGCGCATCGCCGCCACCAGAGGCGCATAGGCGCCGAGATGCTGCGGACGCGGCAGCACGTCGTGGCCGGCGGTGGTGCGCAGCTCCGGTTCGCGTCTCTCGCCCTGTCGTCGCATGACGGCCTTGCCCAGCGGCGTCGCGCGCGGCGGCAGGTCGACGCGCGTAAACAGCCGATTCACCTTGTGCACGACCCAGCCCTTAAGTGCCATGTCTCATCTCCGGTAGGCGATCACCATCGTCGCCAGTGGTCCCGCCATTTTCACATGTCGCACGCGCGGGCCGGTGGGCAGCCCGTAGCGCTGCGTCAGGCGTTCGACGAATTGTCCCCATGCGGGCTGGATCGATTCTCCCGCGTCGACGCGCTTCTTCAGCGCCGGCAGCGACAGATCGATCTGCACGGCGATCCGCGAGACATCCCCGACCTGGATGATCGCGCGCCGAAACGTGTCCTCCATGTCCGTGGAGGCACGTCGCGAACGGTCCCGTGAACGTCCAGATGAGCGGTGCTTCGACATGCTCGTCGGGAGCGCCGTTTCCATGCTGCCTTCCTTTGCGGGAGCGTCCGGATTTCATCGGCCGTCACCTGGCGCGTGGCCCGCGTGGCGCGCGGCGATCTGCATGGCGATCTCCGCGGCGGGATTGGGTCCGTGATCGCCCGCGCTGTGAATGCGGCCCGTGGCCGCAATCCAGTTGCGTTCGGTCAGCACGCCGATGGCCTTGGTCCAGCGGCCATCGTTGGGATCCGTCTTGTAAGCCGCGACATACCATTTGTACGGACGAAGCGGTCCGCACGCGCTGCGATCGCTGCGCGAGTTCAACGCGCCGCCGGCGCAGAGGCGGAAGAGCTCGTCGAGCGAGCGGTCGTCGTTGGGAAAGGTCGGCGTGCCCGTCTTGCCCGCGAGCCAATCCATCGCGCGGCATGTGCTCGTGTCGAACACCTGCTCGCAGGCGAGCCTGGCCGTCCCTTCGCGATGGCTGTAGGACAGTCCGCTCAGGATGACTTCCGCCGCGTCGCGCGCGATCTTGTTCGGCGCGGGCTCCGCGAGACCCCAACGCATCACCGCGGGCTTGAGCTGGGCCGAGCTCGCGGGACCGACGCCGCGCAGTCCTTCCACGAGATGCGGGTTGCGCACGTCGGCTTGGCCGTTGGCGGCCGCCGCCAGCGCCGCCATCATGCCGGCGACGCCAAGCGCGCTCGACCGGGCATGTCCCTGTCCCCAGCCTTCCGCCACGACGTCCACGACGACCGCGCCGCTGCACTTCTCCCAATCGTCCTTGCTTCCACGCTGACCGTCGGCACCGGCTGCGCAGGTGCGCACCTTGGCGATATCGAGCGGCGTTGCGCGCCGCAGTCGAAACGGCGCTCCCAGCTTGTTGCCGAGCGGCTCCGCCAGCAGCCGGCCGTAGGGAACGAGCGTGGCCAGCGGCGCCACCGCGCCGGACTCGTCGCTGGCGTCGACCGCGCGGCCGAACAGGAGGTCGCGTTTGCCGCAGTCGTGTCGCGCGTCGGCGCAACCGCCGTTCCAGCCGAACGCGAGCGCCATCGCCTGCACGTCCCAGGGTCGACGGCAACGCTGGAAGTCCTGGTCGGCGCAGAGCATCCGATCGAGAAAGCGCGCCGAGTTCGAGCGCATCAGCTGGCCCCGAAGGCTGTCCGGCGCGACGGAGTCCCGGGCGCTGCAGCGCCGGCCTGCTCGGCCGCCAGCCAGCGTGCGCCCACGTCCCGATCGGACAGGAATGCCGCCGCCATGATCGGCTTGATGATCGATGCCGGCATGGCATCGTGATAGACGGCAGCGTTGAGGAGCGCATCGGGCCGGTAGCGGATGGGATACGGCAGACGCTTGTCGCAGCTCTTCTCGCGTCCCGGCCCGTCGTACTCCTGGCGCGTGCAAGGCGACAGCGCGCCCGCCAGCGCTTCGATGCGGCCGCTCGCGACGTCGATCACCGCGATCGCGGCCATGCGGACCACCGCCTGCTCGAGCATCCGATGCCCGATCGCATGGGCCGGCGTCTTCGCTGCGTGAAATTCCCAGCGCCCGGCAGATGTCCTGGCGCCCGGTGTAACAGGCGGCGGTTCGCTGCGCCAGCGCCTGCACCGCCGGTTCGATGGTGAGATCGATCGAGAAGCCGACGTCGATCGGTGCTCCGCCGATGTCGATTCGATTCGGGCCGAAGCGATAGTTCGTCGGCATCGCGCCCGAGGCCGGTTGGGCGTCGGTGTACAACCGGTACAGCGATCCCGTCGGCCGTTGCAGCGAAGCCAGCGGCTGCAGCATCACCGCAAGCGATGGCGGGACGCTCCAGCGCTCGTCATCCACCGGCATGTCCGCGCTCCCTCGTCGAGGAGCCCGACCGGGCGTGCGGCCGGACGATCCGAGGCGGCGACGCCCATCATCGCGGGCCGGTTGCACAAGCGGGTGGCGGCGGCACGCGCCGCCGCGACGAAGTATTCCGGCATGGCGACGTCGGCTTCCGGCGCGGAGAACCCCATGTAGATGCACCCGGCCAAGCCGCTCCAGGGATTTCCGCGCGCGACCTGCTGCGCCGAGATTTCGACGTACTGCTCGGGGCGCCAGCGCGCCATTGCACGGTCGACAACCGTGCCGCGCCACGCCAGCGCGGCGAGCATCCGCCCGTCCCCGCGCGAGAGCGTCGCGACCGCGCGGGCGACATCGGAACAGAGCACCATGAACCTGCGTCCGGGATACTCGGCGGATTCGACCGGGGCTTGCAGCGTGACGCGCACCGCGTCGTACCAGCGCCTGACATCGAACCCCACGGCGTCGCCGACGCGACGGTTGGCACCCGTGCTGAAGCGCTTGAGCGCCGCATCGAGCTCCTCGAATTGGGCGGCCATTCGCTGCGCGGGCGAGAGCGTCGCCTGGTGGGATCGGGCGAGGAGCTGTCGAATGCGGTGCATCGTGCCGCCGCGGCCGTCCCAATCGGCGCGGCATTGCGGAACGCCGTCGAGCAGCGCATCGGGGGTGGGCAGCGCGGCCGTGACCGCATCACGGCGAACGATGGCGCGCTCGAAGGTCTTGAGTGCGGCAACCTCGCGCAGGCTGACGTGTTGATTGCCATTGGTTCGCGCTTTCGCGGAGGGATCCGATGGCCGCATCTCGGCCACGACGACCAGCACGACCAGCAGCAACGGAACCACGGCAACGCTGGCCGCGATCGCGAACTCGAGCAGCGTTATCGGGCCGTTTAGGAGGCATGCGGGGCTTGCCCCGGAACGTTGATGTGAAGGCATAGCGCGAGCAGCGCCAGGTTCACGAGCAGGGACGTCATCCCGAAGCTCACGAAAGGAAACGTCACTCCGGTGAGCGGGAGCACGGCCAGATTGCCGGCGACGGTCACGGCGAGCTGGCAGAGGGCGAGCACGACCCACGCGACGGCGAGCCAGCTCAGGAATGCCTGATCGTCGTTGATCACGCGGCCCCGCGCCATGATGAAGCGCGGCTCTCCGCGCGTGACGCGACCATGGTGGCGGACGAGCCGGTGCAGCCAGACCGCGCAACCGATCGTCATCGCCCAGGCGAACGTCCAGCCGAAGGCGCCCACCAATGCCGTGAACGTGTAGTCGCTCTGGATCTGCGCGGGGACGCCGGCACAGCCTCTGGCGATCGCGTACCCGCACCAGGGAACGTTGCCGAGGCCAAAGCCGGTGGGCGGCGCGGCGCTCTGGAACCAGCTGACCAGCGCCAGCTGATCGTTCGCGGAAGCCATCGGTGCGGCGAGATTCTCGAGCCTGGCTGCCGTCACGTCGTCGATCGAGCCGAGCTCGAAGAGCGCCAGCGTCGTCGCCAGGATCCACAGCACGAACAGTGCGACCGCGATTGCAAAAGCCGCACCCGTTGCGCGATGGCGCTCATGCCACCACATCGCGATCGATGCGGCGACGAACGCCCCTGCGCCGTAGCCGGCGATCAGGAGCGGCCCCATGTCGCGCGTGACCAGCATCGTCCCGATGAGCACCAGCACCACGAACAGGAGCGGCCAGACGTACCGGACGAGCGAGAGAGGATCGAGCGGTCGCCGCGCGCCAGGCGTTCGGCGAATGGCGTGCCGCGCAGATAGAAGAACCAGGCGGCGCCGACGATCAGCCATACCCTGCCGATTTCCGACGTCAGCTGGCGAATGTTGGTGAGCAGGAAGCCGACGCCGCCGACAAGCAACAGGAGCACCAGGATGAGCCCGACCGCCGACCATCCGGCGGCGACGCGCGAGCCGATCGCGCTCGTCAGTCCCTCGAGCACGGACAGGCACCAGCCGAGCATTCTCCCAATGGCTGCCGCAGGAAGACCAGCACGCTCATGATCAGCATGCCGAGCCAGAGATGCCCTTGGTGATAGAGCGCGAGATAGCGGTTGCCGAAATGCCCGTTGGCCGACAGATCGAGGAGCAGCAGCCAGCCGACGCCGGTCATCAGCACGAGACCCGGATAGCCCACTCGCGACGCCGCCATTTCACGGTTAAGCTGATCGCTGTCGCCGCCGCGGGTGCGGCGGCGGCATAGCAGCCTGGCTTTGGCGCCGGCACGGTGTGAATAGCCGCGCCTTCGCGGCGGGCCTGGCTGCACGTTCGACAGCCAGCGACCACCATTACGCATTTGACCGAGCGATATCAACTTCAGATTAATGCCAGCGGCACCTCATTTCTCTGACTTTGAGGATCGTTCGAAACTGGCGCTTGAAGCGAAGCCCCAACATCCAGCCAAGGCGCACCAGCTGGCTGGTACGGCGACCGCGCATCATCGTTGGATGCGGCGCCCGGCGTCGGCACAAACCATCAGGTGATACTGCGCGAGCGCCTCGGGCAGGCGGGCGGGCCACACGGGCTCCACCTGGCGGAATTCGACCGACGCAGCAGGCGGGTCGACCAGGCCAACAATGGCATGCGC
>ERZ1370068.5529-contig-4552_pt1 | contig 22296 bp, 32 predicted proteins | sample MGYA00561227_ERZ1370068 | MGnify/ENA primary metagenome ERZ1370068 (study PRJEB38410, sample SAMEA6850437) | metagenome | study: Metagenomic assessment of the ecological functions of the soil: analysis of the soil microbiota associated with the... | reverse complement strand
ACGTGTTGTTCGGCGGCAGGGTGTCCCACGTCGCGCTGGCGGTCCTCGCCATCGTCGCCCTGCTGATCGGCTTCGCAGGCGGCTGGGTCGGCCGCAAGACGGCCGAAGTCGTCGGCGGCGTTCACCACGTCGAAGGTGACGCTGCAAACCAACAACAACTCCGAGCCGCCGCAGGGGCAGTTCGCGAAAAAGTCGCTGCAGGCGATTGCAGATTCGGTGGTGACGGTCGAGGCCGTCAGCGATTCGAAGGATCGCAGGGCTCAGGCGTCGTGGTCGACGGCCGCGGCTACATCGTCACCAACAACCACGTCATCTCCGAGGCCGCCGCCAACCCCAGCCAGTACAAGACGACGGTGGTGTTCAACGACGGCAAGGAAGTGCCCGCCAACCTCGTCGGCCGCGACCCGGAAGACCGACACTGGCCGTGCTGAAGGTCGACAACGTCGACAACCTGACGGTGGCCCGGTTCGGCGACTCCGAGAAACTCAAGGTTGGCGACGAGGTGATCGCCGCGGCGCGCCCGCTGGGTCTGCGCAGCACCGTCACGCACGGCATCATCAGCGCGCTGCACCGGCCGGTGCCGCTGTCCGGTGACGGCTCGGACACCGACACCGTCATCGACGGCGTGTCAGACCGACGCGTCGATCAACCACGGCAACTCCGGCGGCCCGCTGATCAACATGAACTCCGAGGTGATCGGCATCAACACCGCGGCGAAGTCGCTGTCCGACAGCGCCAGCGGTCTCGGCTTCTGCGATCCCGGTCAACGAGGTCAAGCACACCGTCGAGACCCTGATCAAGGACGGTGACAGGTCGCTCACCTCGACGCTGGGCCTGACCGCTCAGCTCGGTGAGCAACGACATCGCCTCGGCGCGCAGGTCGCCAACGTGAAGGCCGGCGGCCCGCCGAGAAGGGCGGAGTCCCGGAGAGCGACGTCGTCGTCAAGGTCGGCAACCGCACGGTCGCCGACGCCGACGAGTTCGTCGTTGCGGTGCGCCAGTTGACCACTGGTCAGGAGGCGCCGATCGAGGTGGTCCGCGACGGCCGCCACGTCACCCTCATGGTCACGCCGGGCGCCGACACTCCCGCGACGTAATGTTCGCCAACGTCGGCTGGGGCGAGATGCTGGTCCTGGTGATCGCCGGTCTGGTGATCCTGGGGCCCGAGCGGCCTGCCCGACGCCATCCGCTGGACGTCGGGCGCACTGGCGGCAGGCCCGCGACCACATCAGCGGCGGCCACCAGCCAGCTGCGCGAAGACCTCTGGCCCGGAGTTCGAGGATCTGCGCGAGCCGCTGAGCGAGCTCAACAAGCTGCGTGGCATGACACCGCGGGCCGCGCTCACCTAAACATCTACTCGACGGCGATGATTCTGATCTTCACGCGTGCTGAAGCTCGACGAGCCGGAAGATAGCCGCTGCACGGCGCCGACCGCCGTCAGCCTGTCGCGCCTCCAGAGTCTCCAGCCACCAGTCGCCGTTCGACACCGACGCGACCTAGCGCGCTAGTCGCCTCGGTGCCGTGGTGGCCGATCGGTGCGGGTCTGCGCATTGATCGTTGAGGGCGCCGTTGCGCGAAACCGCCCAATAGCGCAGGCCAATTCCGCCCGATCTCCGATCCACGCGGACGAACGCAACGAGGTTGGAGGGCAACAGCTCGGATCATCGACGGTGCTCAACACCGTCGTCGATTGCAGACCAGGATCGTCAACGCTAACCAGCATCGTGGAATGACGAAACGCGCGATAGTGGCACCTGGCCCTTTGAACTGGCACGCACAACAGCAACGCGCGCCGTAGCGTCATCCTCTCTCGGCTCAGCCGTGGGGTTGCAGATTTCTCCACCTGCAGCGACCAGAGAAGCGAAAGGCCATCGCGATGACCGTGTGCAGCGAATATGCTCGATGAGGTCGGCGTGGATCAGCCGCCTCGAGAAGTAGTTCGGAATGCCGAGCGTGTCCGTTCTCCCGAAGGCGGAACCCAGCGCCGCACTCGACCCGGAGAACGCACCACGCCGAGGAAGAAGTAGTAGAACGCCTCGAAGAACCCTGCGCGCCCGGCGATGCATCGGGTAGGCGAGAGCAGCCGCCAGCAGTGACGGACCGCTTCTCTTCGGCCTGGGCGGTGGCGGCGGACGCGGCGAGGAGCTCCGCGGCTTCGTCGCAGCCAGGCCTGTGCTCAGCGCGGCGACCCGCTGTTGCGCATCGGGGAGTCGGCGATCAGCTTGCTGGCGTTCGAACCATTCCTCTGCGAACGTGACCCGCCTGCCGGCGTCGTGACGGCGACAGCTTAGCGCCGAGCCGTGTCGGGTCTCGGCGTTCGCGCCAGTCCCCGATCACCAGGGCGACGATCCCGATTCCTGCGGTCAGGATGGGCGTGACGATGGTCAGGGCGACGCGTATGACCTGCTCAGAGTCCATCGCGCCTGATGATGCCATCCCGGCGCGTCGCCGAGATCGATATGCCAGGGTTAGCGGCCGGCTGGATCGAGGCCGAGCGACATCCCGGCCAGCCCACGCTTGCGGCTCGACAGCGCGTCGGCGATCTTGCGCAGCTCCTTGCCCGCCGCCGAATCCGGCGCCGACAGCACCAGCGGCACGACCGTCGTCGCCGGCCGATACGAGCGCGGGGGTCCAGCGGCACCTGGCCGAGCAGCGGCAACGTCGGCGCCGACCGCACGGGTAGGCGCTCGGCGACCTGGCGGCCGCCGCCTTCACCGAAGATCTGCATCGTCGTGCCGTCAGGCATCGGCAGCCCGGACATGTTCTCCACCACGCCGACGATGCGCTGGCTGGTCTGCAGCGCGATCGCGCCGGCCCGCTCGGCCACCTCGGCGGCGGCCAGCTGCGGCGTCGTCACCACCAGGATCTCGGCGCCGGGAATGCAGCTGCGCCACGCGAGATCGCGATGTCGCCGGTGCCGGGCGGCAGGTCGAGCAGCAGCACGTCGAGGTCGCCCCAGTACACGTCGGCCAGGAACTGCTGCAGCGCCCGGTGCAGCATCGGCCCGCGCCACACCACCGGGGTGTTGCCCTGGGTGAACATCGCGATCGAGATGACCTGCACGTCGTGGGCGACCGGCGGCAGGATCATCGACCTCGACCTGGGTCGGGCCGGTCGGTGGTGCCCATCATCCGCGGGACCGAGTGGCCGTAGATGTCGGCGTCGAGCACGCCGACCGACAGCCCGCGCGCGGCCATGCGCGGCGGCCAGGTTGACCGTGACGCTGGACTTGCCGACGCCGCCCTTGCCGGAGGCGACCGCGTACACGCGGGTCAGCGAGCCCGGCTGGGCGAACGGGATGACCGGCTCGCGCGACGTCGCCGCGCAGCTGCTTGCGCAGTTCGGTGCGCTGCTCGTCGTTCATCACGTCGAGGCTGACCTTGACGGCGCCGGTGCCGGGCACGTCGGCGACCGCATGGCTGACGCGCTCGGAGATCTCGGTCTTCTTCGGGCAGGCCGCGGTGGTCAGGTACACCTCGACGTGCACGCCGGCATCGGCGTCGACGGTGACGTTCTTGACCATGCCGAGTTCGGTGATCGGCCGCCGCAGCTCGGGGTCGATCACCTTGGCCAGCGCGGCACGGACCGCGGATTCCAGCTCCGGGCGGGGTGGCAGGAGAGCCAGTGGGATTTGGGACATCAGCAGTCGAGTCTAGGCCGACTCGACGGGCGTCCTTAACCAGCCGGTCCGGGCGGCGGGCCCGGCGCCGGTCCGGGCTGCCGGCGGGAGGACGCGCTGCCGGCTGCTCGGCCGGCGGCGGTCGGTGCAAACGGTTCGGAGCCGGAGCTGCAGGCGGTGCCTGCGGCATCAGCATCTGCGCATCACCCGGCGCTGCGGCAGCGGACCTGGAGCAGGCGCCGCGGGAGGTGGCGTGATGCAGAACACCGCGCATTCGGGCGGCGCGCTGCGGCTGCGGCGGCGGCTGCATCCACGGTGGCAGCCACGGCGGAGGCGCAGGCTGCTCCGGCTGCGGCGGCTGCGGAACGAAAGGCGCGGGCGCGGCGGCCAGGCAGCGGTCCCAGGCCTGACCTGGATAGACGGGGATCTGGCTCGCGACGTCGCCGCGCGCCCATCAGCGGCATCAACGCCAGCGGGTCGTCGGCCGGCAGCCCGCGTGCGCGTTCAGTCGGCAGACCGGGCCCGAGGCCCTCGTAGTTGTCCAGGTGCACGTCGCCGATCGGCGGAACCGGGCCCCGTGATCGGCGGCAGATCCACCGGCACCACACCGGTCGCGTATGCCGCGGCCCAGCCCAGCACGTTGCGGGCATAGGCGACCGAGTTGTTGTAGCGAAGAATCGCGGCCATCACCTGGCCCGGATCGCGCAGATTCAGCCCGCCGCTACATAGGTAGCGGGCCGCCGCCAGCGACGAATCGAACAGGTTCTGCACATCGGCCTTGCCGTCGCCGTCGCCGTCGCTGGCGTAGCCGGGACCAGGTGCCGGGCAGGAACTGCATCGGACCCATCGCGCGGGCATACATCACCCGGTTGGCGCTGCGGCTCTGCACGATGACCTCGTTGCCCGGCAGCGTGCCGTCCAGCGCGGGCCCGTAGATCGGCCGCACCGCGGTGCCGCGGGTAGTCGGTGGCGCCACCGTTGGCGTGCAGCGACTCGATGCGTCCGATGCCCGCCAGAAGATTCCAGCTCATGCCGCAGCCAGGGTAGGCCGCCGCCATCATCCGCTCCGGCGTTGCGGTACGCCGACAGCGCATCGCTGGAATGCGAAGCGCTCCAGGCGAATTCACTACGACCGACGGCGGGGAGCGGAGATCGTCGCCGCGGCGATGTGAAACGCGGACGGTGCCTTGGTGACCGCTACGACGGACGCACCGCGAGCGGCCGACGGAGCGATGGCTCGACGGCCGCCAGAGGCGTCACTGCCGAGTCGCGAAGCGGCGCGACAGTCGATGGTGCGGACGCGCCGACGGCGCCGGCGAGGATGAAGCGGGTGATGATGGCAACGCCGAGGCAGGCTTGCGTACGGCTCGCCCTGCTCGGCGCCGCGCTGCCTCGAGGGCGGCTCGTCCCCTATGTGCACTCAACCGTCCTGGTGTGTGCGGTGACTTGTGAACCAAGTCACCATACCTAGCTCTCGATATCGGCCGTTTGCAGCAATGGCCGCAGCCGGTTCAGCCCGGCTTTTGGTCCGCCGCTCTCTGAACCGTCCGACTTGCTCGCCGCTTTCCGTCAGCCGCCGCGCTTGCGGCTGCTGCAGGTCGGTCAACTTCTCGCCCAATTCCTCGAGTTCGCGGCGCAGGTAGTCACGGGTGGCGACCTCGCCGACAGCCAGCCGCAGTGCGGCCAGCTCACGGGCCAGATACTCGGTGTCGGCCTTGGTCTGTTCTGGCGCGCCTGCGGTCCTCTTCCAACGACACCCGGTCACGGTTTTCCTGCCGGTTCTGCGCCAGCAGGATCAGCGGCGCGGCGTAGGCGGCCTGGGTGGAAAACGCGAGGTTGAGCAGGATGAACGGATACGGATCCCACTGCAACTTCGATCGCGAACAGGTTCAGCGCGATCCATACGATCACGAAGATGGTCTGCCATGGCCAGGTAGCGGCCCGTGCCCAGGAATCGCGCGAACGACTCGCTGAGCCGACCGACCGCCTCGACGTCGACGTTGAGCTGAAAAGCGGCGGCGCGACGTGCGCGGCGTGTCCAGCCGCTGACGCGCCGACGAGTCGCTCATGTCACCCCTTCGGCGCCGGACAGCTCAGGTTCCTCGCGCTCCCGCCAGTCGTCGGGCAGCAGGTGGTCGAGGACGTCGTCGACGGACACCGCGCCCAGCAGGTGGTTTTCCGTCGTCGACAACCGGACCGCAGACCAGATTGTAGGCAGCGAAATAGCGCGTCACCGCGGCCAGCGGGTCCTCGGGACGCAAGGCTCGGCAGATCTGTGTCGAGGATGCCGCTGACCAGCCCGGCGGGTGGTTCGCGCAGCAGCCGCTGCAGGTGCACGCAGCCCAGATAACGCCCGGTCGGCGTGGCCGTCGGCGGCCGCGTCACGAACACCAGCGACGCCAGCGCGGGTGTCAGGTCGGGATCGCGGCACGCGCGCCAGCGCCTCGGCGACGGTGGTGTCGGGGCCAGCACCACCGGCTCCGGACGTCATCAAGCCGCCCGCGGTGTCGGGCGAGTGACTCAGCAGCCGCCGCACGTCCTCGGAGTCCTCCGGATCCATCCGGCGCAGGAACTGCTCCGCGTCGGCGGGAGTCAACGTGCCCAGCAGGTCGGCGGCGTCGTCGGGATCCATCGCCTCGAGCACGTCGGCCGCGCGTTCGGTCTCCAACTGCCGCAGCACGTCGGCCTGCTCGTCTTCGGGCAGCTCCTGCAGCACGTCGGCGAGCCGCTCGTCGTCGAGCGCGCTTGACCACCTCGTAGCGGCGCTTGCGCGGGCAGCTTCGCGAATCGCTTCGGCGACCTCGATCGGGCGCTGGCCTTCGAACTGTTCGAGCAACTGGGCCACACCCTGGTCGGGCATCGCGAGTCCGGACGGGCGTCAGGCCCTGCACCTGATTCCAGCCGGCGATGTAGACGTTGCTGCGGCGGCCGAGCCGGCGCTGTGGCCGCACGGCGACTTTCGTGACGACCCAGTCGCGGGTGCGGGTCTGCTTCGATGCCCAGATCGACCACGACGACGTCGATTCCGGCCAGCTCCGGCAGATCGGGATCGTCGACGCGGACTCGGGTCTCGATCACCTCGCCGAGCACCAGCACCTCGTTGGGGCGCTGGGAGAATCGGCGCAGTCGATACATTGCCCGTCGCGAGGGTGACGGCGCTGGGCTCGATGGCCGTAACCCGCAGGATCTGGAACGAAAATCCTTCGGCGGGTGAGCAATTCGACGACAAGTCCCAACACCCGCGGCTGATGGCCAGAGACGCCGATGCTGATCACCACATCGCGGACACGGCCGATGGACTCGCCGTCGGGACCCAGCACCACCATCCCCGCGAGTCGGGCCGCGTAGACCCTGTTCACCGCCGCCATGTCTGTAGAGGGTAGAGAGTGTGGTTGTGGAAAACGCCTATCGGCCCCGTCGAACCTGCCTTTCGGTTCCCGGCAGCAACGCCAAGATGATCGAGAAGGCAAAGAATCTGCCCGCCGATGAGGTGTTCCTCGATCTGGAGGACGCAGTCGCGCCGGACGCCAAGGCCGAGGCCCGCACGCAGGTCGCCGTCGCGCTCGCCGAGCCGGGCTGGGCGGACCAGCTGCGCGGGGTGCGGGTCAACGACTGGACGACGCCATGGACCTACGCGGACGTCATCGAGGTGGTGTCGACTGCGGGCGCATCGCTGGACATTGTCGTGCTGCCCAAGGTGACTGACGTCTCGCACATCCACGCGCTCGACCTACTGCTGGGCCAGCTCGAGGCCACGCACGGACTACCGGTGGGCCGCATCGGGATTGAGGCGCAGATCGAAAACGCAGAGGGCTGACCAACATTGACGCGATCGCGGCGGGCCTCGGGTGCAGGCGCTGATCCTGGGCCCGCGGACATGGCGGCGAGTCTCAACATGCGCACCCTCGAGGTCGGCGAGCAGCCGGAGGGCTATGACGTCGGCGACGCGCATCACCATGTGCTGATGCGGATCCTGATCGCCGCCCGCACGCACGGCGTCCTCGCGATCGACGGACCGTATCTGAAGATCCGTGACGTCGACGGTTTCCGGCGGGTCGCCGGTCGGTCGGCGGCGCTGGGCTATGACGGTAAATGGGTGCTGCATCCCGACCAGATCGCGGCGGGCAACGACGTCTTCAGCCCGCGGCAGCAGCGATTACGACCACGCCGAGTTGATCCTGGAGGCCTACGAGTGGCACACCTCGCGCGCAGGCGGGGCGCACGTGGCGCGGTGATGCTCGGCGACGAGATGATCGATGAGGCCAGCCGCAAGATGGGCGTTGGTGATCGCGGGGAAGGGTCGCGCCGCGGGCATGGAGCGCACGGCCGAACCGTTCCGGCCGCCGACTTAAACCCTTTCGCTCCGCGTCCGCGCCGCTACGGCGCCCACTGCCAGCCGCTGGCGAAGATGCCGATCGAAAGCAGCAGGTAGAGCACCCAGCCGGCGACGGCGAGTCCGCCGATGATGCGCTCCGATCAGCGCGATCGCGTGAACCGTCCTGGCCGGTGCGTTTGGTCTCGCGCATCCCGATCACGCCCAGGATCAGTCCCACGATCGACGGCAGGCCGCAACACAACAGCCCCGCCAGCGACGTGACCAGCGCTGCGATCGCCATGCTGTTCGTGCCGGGCGGCTTGATCGGGCCGGTACGGGTCGTATGCCGCCCGGGTGGTAGCCCCGGATAGCCGGGGTAACCCGCCGCACCGGGATAGGGCGGCGGGTAGACGGGCGGCGGCAACCCGGCATCCGTCGGATAGTCGACCGGCGGATTCGGATCGGGCTGCGGCGCAGAGTCCTCCAGCGACGGTACTCGGTGCGCCGAACGGCTGCGACGGCCGCTCGGGGTCGCTGGTGGTCATCGTCAGCTACTCAAGGCGTCAACTACGAAAGCAATGATCGTCAGATCACGCGAGCGATCAGCGATACCGCGCCGATGGCGATGCCCGCGATCGCCAGTCCCATGGCCGCCTTCGCGGGTCTGCTTGATCTGGTTCAGTGGCGCACGATGCCGAGCACGATGCCGACGATCGAGCCGATGCCAGCACAGCACGCCGATGAGCGAGGCGACGATCGACGCGATCGCCATCGGGTTCGTCTTCTGGCGCCGGCTGGCCCGTAGGCCGAGTAATCGGGTGCCGGATAGCCGGTCGGCGGCGGCCGTAGCCGGGAGGCGGCGGGGTAGCCGGGAGGCGGTGTCCCGTATTGCGGCGGCGGCGGGTACGACGGCGCGCCGTAGCCGGACGGACCGGGGTAGGGCGGCGGCGGTAGCCGGGTTGCGCACCGCCGGGCGCCGGATACTCCGTCGGCGGCGTGTAGTCGGATGGCGGAAAGTTCGGGGCGGATAGCCCGACGCCTGCCGGGCGCCGCGTAGCTGGGCGCGTCGTATCCGGGCGGCGGGGTGTACGCCGGGGGCGGGCATAGCCGCGGCTGCTCGGCCGGCTGCGGCGCCTCGGGTTGGCTCGGCTGCTCCTGCGACTGCTCTCGATCGACGGCGCCTCGTAGCCGCCGGATGACGGCTCCGACCCCCGCCACCGGAGTCGGATGATGGCGTTTGGCCTGCGTCCTCGCCCGGATTTGTCATGCTGATCAACCTAGCGCAAGTGCAGGGCACCATTGCGGCCGTCGCAGCGTTGGTCCGGATGAGAGCAGCCACGAAATTCAGGCGCGCATAGAGGAGATGGAAGACCGATGACCAGCCCGTTTCAGCCTGGACAGAACCCCGGCGCGACGCCGGGTACCCCGACTCCCGCGGCGCGGCGGCCCGGCCGCCCTGCCCACCCCGCCGAAGGGCTGGCCGATCGGCTCATACCCGACCTATGCCGAGGCGCAGCGCGCCGTCGACTACTTGTCCGATCAACAGTTCCCGGTGCAGCAGGTGACCATCGTCGGCGTCGACCTGATGCAGGTGGAACGGGTCACCGGCAGGCTGACCTGGCCCAAGGTGCTCGGCGGTGGCGTGCTGACCGGGCGCGTGGCTGGGCCTGTTCATCGGCCTGATCCTCGGTTTCTTCAGCCCCAGCCCGTGGGGCGCGCTGGTCACGGGTCTGGTCGCCGGTGTGTTCTTCGGCTTGATCACCTCGGCGATCCCGTATGCGATGGCGCGCGGCACAAGAGATTTCAGCTCGACGATGCAGCTCGTCGCCGGCCGCTACGACGTGCTGTGCGACCCGCAGAGCGCCGAACGCGGCCGGGATCTGCTGGCGCGCTTGACGATCTGAGCCCGACTTTCGCCGCGAGCGGGCCCCAGCGCGTAGCGGGAGCGTGTCGCACTCCGACACGCCGGTGGTAACAGGAGTTTGCGCACGCTCGCGATTGAGTAACGGTGCGTGCGACGCGCGCGCGAAAGTGTTGCAAATCACGCGTATCTGGCACTACGGTTTGCCCGCGGGAGGTTCCTCGCGGACGGGAGGCGATCGGTGCGCGCTCGGCGGCTAGGTGCTGCGGCATTGGCCGCGCTGACGACGGCGTCAACGGTGGCGGCGTGCGGTTCGGGCGGCGGCGGAATCGTCATCAATTACTACACCCCGGCTAACGAGATGGCCACGTTCACGGCAGTCGCCAAGCGCTGCAACGAAGAACTCGGCGGCCGCTTCACCATCCAGCAGGTCAGCTTGCCGAAGGGCGCCGACGACCAGCGCCTGCAGCTGGCTCGACGGCTCACCGGCAACGACAAGACGCTGGACGTGATGGCGCTCGACGTGGTGTGGACCGCCGAGTTCGCCGAGGCGGGCTGGGCTTTGCCACTTTCGGATGACCCGTCCGGCAAGGCCGAAGCCGACGCCACCAGCAACACGCTGCCCGGGCCGCTGGAGACCGCCAAGTGGCAGGACAAGCTGTACGCCGCGCCCATCACGACGAACACCCAATTGCTTTGGTACCGCGCCGATTTGATGGACGAGCCGCCGACAACGTGGGATGGCATGGTCGCCGAGGCGACGCGGTTGCACGCCGCGGGCAAGCCCAGCTGGATCGCCGTTCAGGCCAAGCAGTACGAGGGTCTGGTCGTGTGGTTCAACACCTTGCTGGAAAGCGCTGGCGGTCAAGTGCTTTCCGACGACGGCAAGACCGTCACGCTGACCGACACGCCATGAGCACCGCGCCGCGACCGTCAAGGCGCTGCAGATCATGAAGGCCGTTGCTACCGCGCCCGGCGCCGACCCGTCGATCACGCAGACCGACGAGGGCACCGCGCGGCTCGCGCTCGAGCAGGGCAAAGCGGCGCTCGAGGTGAACTGGCCGTTCGTGCTTCCGTCGATGCTCGAGAACGCCGTCAAGGGCGGCGTGAGTTTCCTGCCGCTGGACAAGAAGCCCGACCTGGCGGGCAGCATCAACGACGCCGGGACGTTTTCGCCCGACCGACGAGCAGTTCAAGTCCGCCTACGAGGCCAGCAAGGAAGTGTTCGGCTTCGCGCCCTACCCGGGTGTGCAAGCCGGCGAGCCCGCCAAGGTGACGCTGGGCGGCCTCAACCTCGCGGTCGCCAAGACCAGCCAGCACCGCAAGGAGGCGTTCGAGGCGATCCGCTGCCTGCGCAACGTCGAGAACCAGCGCTACACCTCGGTCGAGGGCGGCCTGCCTGCGGTGCGGGCCTCGCTCTACGACGATCCGACGTTCCAGGCCGAAGTACCCGCAGTACGCGATCATCCGCGAACAGCTGACCAACGCCGCGGTGCGGCCCGCGACCCCGGTCTACCAGGCGGTGTCGACGCGAATCTCGGTCACGCTGGCGCCGATCACCGACATCGATCCGGAGCGCACCGCCGACGAGCTCGACGGTGCAGGTCCAGAAGGCCATCGACGGTAAGGGGCTGATTCCATGACCGCGCCGCCGATCACTGCCGCGCAAGCCGCCGCCGCGCCGACCGGCGGCACCGACGACAAGAAGTCGGAGCGGCGGCTGGCGTTCTGTGTTGATCACCCCGGCGGTCCTGCTGATGCTTGCGGTCACCGCCTACCCGATCGGGTACGCGGTGTGGCTGAGCCTGCAGCGCTACAACCTCGCCACCCCGGACGACACGTCGTTCGTCGGGTTGCAGAACTACATCACCGTGCTGTCCGACCGGTATTGGTGGACGGCCTTCGTGGTGACGCTGGCGATCACCGTGGTCTCGGTGGCGATCGAGTTCGTGCTCGGCATGGCGCTGGCGCTGGTCATGCACCGCACGATCTTCGGCAGAGGCGTGGTGCGCACCGCGATCCTGATCCCGTACGGCATCGTCACCGTCGCCGCGTCGTACAGCTGGTACTACGCGTGGACGCCGGGCACCGGCTATCTGGCCAACCTGCTGCCCGAAGGCAGCGCGCCGCTGACCGAGCAGATTCCGTCGCTCGCCATCGTGGTTCTCGCCGAGGTGTGGAAGACGACGCCGTTCATGGCGCTGCTGCTGCTCGCCGGGTTGGCGCTGGTGCCACAGGATCTGCTGAACGCGGCCCAGATCGACGGTGCCGGCGCGTGGAAGCGGTTGGTCAAAGTGATTCTGCCGCTGATCAAACCGGCGATCCTGGTGGCGCTGCTGTTCCGCACGCTGGACGCGTTCCGGATCTTCGACAACATCTACGTGCTCACCGGCGGCGCCAACAACACCGGCTCGGTGTCAATCCTGGGCTACGACAACCTGTTCAAGGCGTTCAATCTCGGTCTCGGGTCGGCGATCAGCGTGCTGATCTTCCTGTCGGTGGCGATCATCGCGTTCATCTACATCAAGCTCTTCGGTGCTGCGGCGCCCGGATCTGACGACGGAGAGGCGCTGATGGCCGAGCGGGTCGGCGCGGGGCGTGCGACGGGCTGGACCGTCGTCAACATTCTGGTCGTCGTGTACGCGCTGTTTCCGGTGCTGTGGATCCTGAGCCTGTCGCTCAAGCCGACGTCAAGCGTCATGGACGGCAAGCTGATTCCCTCGCAGATCACCTTCGACAACTACAAGGGGATCTTCTCCGGTGACATCTTCACCTCGGCGCTGATCAACTCGATCGGCATCGGGTTGATCACCACGGTGATCGCGGTGGTCGTCGGTGGCATGGCGGCTACGCGGTTGCGCGACTGGCGTTTCCCGGCAAGCGGCTGCTGGTCGGGGTCGCGCTGCTGATCGCGATGTTCCCGCAGATCTCGCTGGTGACGCCGATCTTCAACATGTGGCGCAGCATCGGGCTGTTCGATACGTGGCCGGGCCTGATCATCCCGTACATCACGTTCGCGCTGCCGCTGGCGATCTACACGCTCTCGGCGTTCTTCCGGGAGATTCCTTGGGATCTGGAGAAGGCGGCGAAGATGGACGGCGCCACGCCTGCTCAGGCGTTCCGCAAGGTGATTGCGCCGCTGGCCGCGCCGGGCATCGTCACCGCCGCGATCCTGGTGTTCATCTTCGCGTGGAACGACCTGCTGCTGGCCCTGTCGCTGACGGCCACCCAGCGGGCCATCACCGCGCCGGTGGCGATCGCCAACTTCACCGGCAGTTCGCAGTTCGAGGAGCCGACCGGATCCATCGCGGCGGGCGCGATGGTCATCACCATCCCGATCATCATCTTTGTTCTGATCTTCCAACGACGGATCGTCGCCGGCCTGACGTCCGGTGCGGTGAAGGGATAGCTCCATGGCCGAAATCGTGTTGGACCGGGTGACCAAGAGTTACCCCAACGGCGCGACGGCCGTGAAAGACCTGTCGATCACGATCGCCGACGGCGAGTTCATCATCCTGGTCGGCCCGTCCGGCTGCGGAAAGTCCACCACGCTGAACATGATTGCCGGCCTCGAGGATATCTCCGTCGGGCGAGCTGCGCATCGGCGGTGCAGCGGGTCAACGAGAAGGCGCCCGAGCGACCGCGACATCGCGATGGTGTTCCAGTCGTACGCGCTCTATCCGCACATGACCGTCCGGCAGAACATCGCCTTCCCGCTGACGCTGGCCAAGGTGAAGAAGGCCGAGATCGCCCAGAAGGTCGAGGAGACCGCGAAAATCCTTGACCTGACCGACTTCCTGGATCGCAAGCCCGCCCAGCTGTCCGGCGGCCAGCGCCAGCGGGTGGCGATGGGACGCGCCATCGTGCGCAATCCCAAGGCGTTCCTGATGGACGAGCCGCTGTCGAACCTCGACGCCAAGCTGCGCGTGCAGATGCGCTCGGAGATCGCGCGGCTGCAGAACCGGTTGGGCACCACCACCGTTTACGTCACGCACGACCAGACCGAGGCCATGACGCTCGGCGACCGGGTGGTGGTGCTGCTGGCCGGCGTGGCCCAGCAGGTCGGCACGCCGGAGGAGCTGTACAACAGCCCGGCCAACCTGTTCGTCGCGGGCTTCATCGGATCGCCGTCGATGAACTTCTTCCCGGCCACGCCTGACCGACGTCGGTGTGCGCCTGCCGTTCGGCGAAGTCACGCTCACCCAAGAGGTGCACGACCTGCTGGCGCGACACCCCAAGCCGAACAACGTGATCGTCGGCGTGCGGCCGGAGCATCTCGAGGATGCCGCGCTGATCGACACCTACGCGCGGATCCGCGCGCTGACGTTCCAGGTGAACGGTCGACTTCGTCGAATCGCTCGGTGCCGACAAGTACGTCCACTTCAAGACCGAAGGCGCGCGGTGCGCACGCGGCCCAGCTGGCCGAGCTCGCCGCCGATTCCGGAGTCGGTGAGAACGAGTTCGTCGCACGGGTTTCCACCGAGTCGAAGGTGACGCCGGGCCAGACCATGGAGCTGGCGTTCGACACCTCCAAGATCGCGATCTTCGACGCGGACACTCGGCGTCAACCTGACGATCGAGCCGACGCGGCTCGCAGGAGCCGCCTGCGCCGAGCCGCGCCGCGCACCGGCACCACTCGGCGAGCAGCCGGCCAGCACGACAGCCGCCAGACCGACACGCGACCGCCACCGCCGCCTGCCGAGTGATCGACGTCCTGGCGGAGGTCGCGCGCACACCTGCGTGAGCACTTCGCCCGGGCCGGGATCACCGCGGAACCCGACGAAGCCAGCGTGACGTTCCTCGGTACCGAACGCATCGACGTGCTGCGGCTTCGGCCCCGACTGACGACGGCGTCAGTCACTATGTGTCGCTTGGCTGTTCGCGCCATCCGATGTTCGACCCGACGGAGATGGTGACCGATGCGCTGCACGGTCCGCGGGCCGAGGTCGTCGTCGCGCTGCGCGGCCGGTCGCCGACCGGCCTGGCCCGTTCCATCGCGATCCTGGCCGCGGCGCCCGCCGTCGAAGGACTGATACTCGAACCCGACGCGCTTGATCGATCTCGAGATCGCCGCTGTGGGAGTCGGCGCCCGTTCACCGCGTTCCTGTTGGGCCGCAGCGACATTGACGACGTTCCGCTGACCGCACCGCTGCCACTCCGTCACAGTGCTGTCGGCCACCCCGATTACGGCGACCGAGGCGGCGTGGGTGCGACTCAAGGGTGCCGACGCCGATGCGGGACGCGTGGCAGCAGGACGGCGTCGACGTTCTCGACCAGTCCAGGCCTGCAGCGCGACTGGCTGAGGCGCGTTACTGATGCGCGACAGCCCAGTCGTCTCGTCAAGAATCGCCGGATCTTCGAGCGCAGGACTTTCGGCGAGATCTAGAGCCAGTGGTTGCGCCGGAACGTCCGGATAGCAGCAGCGTGCACACGACCAGCCATCAACACCAGCACCGCCGGATAGCCCCACACCTGATGCAGTTCGGGCATGTGGTCGAAGTTCATCCCGTAGATGCCCGGCAATGCGGTCGGCACCGCCGCGATGGCCACCCACGCCGAGATCTTGCGCATGTCGATGTTCTGCTGCATCGCGACCTTGCCGACCGCGGCCTGCACCAGCGAGCTGAGCAACTCGTCGTAGCTGGTGATCCGGTCGGAGGCCTGGATGTTGTGGTCGAGCACGTCGCGCATGTATCGCCGGACCTCGATCGAGATCAGGTCGTTGTGGTCGGTGCCCATCCGCTGCAGCGCCAGCGTCAACGGGCTGACCGCACGGCGCAGCTCGACGACCTCCCGCTTGAGCAGGTAGATGCACTCGATGTTGGTCTGCGTCAGCGGCGAGAAGATGTCCTCTTCCATCGTGTCGATGTCGGTCTCGACCAGATCCGTGACGTCGAGGTAGCTGTCCGACGACGTGATCGGCGATCGCATGCATGACCGCGTAGGGACCCGAGCTTGAGGATCGCGGGCGAGGCTTCCACGTGCTTGCGCACTGTCGGCCAGCCCGCTGTGCTCGCCGTGCCGGACCGTGACCACGAAATCGGGTCCGACGAAGATCATGATCTCGCCGGTCTCGACGATTTCGCGGGCGATGGGACGACGGATACGTGTTCGACGTAGTTCACGGTCTTGAGCACCAGGAACAGCGTCTTGTCGTAGCGCTCCAGCTTGGGCCGCTGGTGGGCGTGCACGGCGTCCTCGACGGCCAGTTCGTGCAGGCAGAACACGTCGGCGACGGCCTGCATCTGGTGCTCGTCGGGTTCGTGCAGGCCGATCCAGACGAACGCTTCCTTGCCTTCGCGTTCGAGTTCGTGCACCTTGTTCAGCGCGGCCGGCGTGCGTGTACTTGCCGGGCAGCCGCTGGCCATCGACGTAGATGCCGCAGTCGACCATGGCCCGCGCCACGGGTACGTGAATGGACTTTGCGTCCGTGGCTGTCGGCACTTGGGTCCGCACGACTGGTCGAAGCGATGGAGGCAAACGCGCGAAACGATGGCATCGGCTCGAACCTCCCCGTCAACGAGCCGGCGCAGGTTCGATCGAGCGCCGTCTGCTACGCACGGCTATACCCGCACCGTCGATGAGCGGTACGTCCGAGATTCGCGGCTGAGCCGGGTGCGCTAGTTTCGTCCAGGACCCAACTCGAAGCCCAAGGAGCATCTGACGTGAGCACAACTCCCTCAAGGTCGCCGTCACCGGTGCCGCCGGCCAGATCGGCTACAGCCTGTTGTTCCGCCTGGCGAGCGGCTCGCTGCTCGGCGCCGGACCGCCCGATCGAACTGCGTCTGCTCGAGATCGAGCCGGCCCTCAAGGCGCTCGAGGGTGTCGTGATGGAGCTCGACGACTGCGCGTTCCCGCTGCTGGCCGGCGTCGAGATCGGCGCGGACGCCGAACAAGATCTTCGACGGCGTGAACCTGGCCCTGCTGGTCGGCGCCCGTCCGCGCGGGCCGGGCATGGAGCGCGGCGACCTGCTCGAGGCCAACGGCGCGATCTTCACCGCCCAGGGCAAGGCGCTCAACGAGGTGGCCGCCGACGACGTCCGGATCGGCGTGACCGGCAACCCGGCCAACACCAACGCGCTGATCGCGATGAGCAACGCGCCCGACATCCCGCAGCGAGCGGTTCTCCGCGCTGACCCGCCTCGACCACAACCGGGCGATCTCGCAGCTGCGCCAAGAAGACCGGCGCGCCGGTCACCGACATCAAGAAGATGACGATCTGGGGCAACCACTCGGCCACCCAGTACCCCGACATCTTCCACGCCGAGGTCGGCGGCAAGAACGCCGCCGAGGTCGTCAACGACCAGGCCTGGATCGAGAACGACTTCATCCCGACGGTCGCCAAGCGCGGCGCGGCGATCATCGACGCCCGCGGCGCCTCCTCGGCCGCGTCGGCCGCGTCGGCGACCACCGACGCCGCCCGGGACTGGCTGCTCGGCTCGCCCGAGGGCGACTGGGTCTCGATGGCGGTCGTCTCCGACGGCAGCTACGGCGTGCCCGAGGGCCTGATCTCGTCGTTCCCGGTGACCACCAAGGACGGCAACTGGACGATCGTGCAGGGGCTGGAGATCGACGACTTCTCCCGCGGCCGGATCGACAAGTCGACCGCCGAGCTCGGCCGACGAGCGCAAGGCCGTCACCGAGCTCGGCCTGATCTGAGCACAGGGCTGCAACTGGTTGCCGGACTCGCAGTTCGGCCAGTAACCTCGAGGCCGAGTGTCCGATGAAGCCAGACGCGAAATCCCGCAGGTCGTCATCGACTGACGAGGAGATCTTCGAGGCTCACGTAGCGGGCAAGCTTTCCGTCGAGCTGAAGGCGCCGCTGGACACCCAGCGCGCTCTGTCGATCGCCTACACCCCGGGCGTGGCGCAGGTCAGTCGCGCGATCGCCGCCGATCACACCCTGGCCGCCCGCTACACGTGGGCCAACAGGCTGGTGGCCGTCGGTCAGCGACGGCAGCGCGGTGCTCGGCCTCGGCGACATCGGCCCGGCGGCGTGCGCTGCCGGTGATGGAGGGCAAGTGCGCGCTGTTCAAGGCGTTCGGCGGCCTGACTCGATCCCGATCGTGCTTGACACCAAGCGATCCCGACGAGATCGTCGAAACCCTGGTGCGGCTGCGCCCGACGTTCGGCGCCGTCAACCTCGAGGACATCTCGGCGCCGCGCTGCTTCGAGATCGAACGACGCCTCATCGAGGCGCTCGACTGCCCGGTGATGCACGACGACCAGCACGGCACCGCGATCGTCGTGCTCGCGGCGACTGATGGGCGCGACCAAGGTGCTCGACCGCGACATGGCCTCGCTGCGCGTGGTGATCTCCGGCGTCGGCGCGGCGGGCATGGCGTGCGCGAACATCCTTCTGGCCGCGGGCATTTCGGATATCGACCGTGCTGGACTCCCGCGGCATCCTGCATCCCGCGCCGCGACGGACTGACACCGGTGAAGGCTCGAGCTGGCGGAGCGCACCAACCCCGACGGCCTCTCCGGCGGAATGGTGGAGGCGCTCAAAGGCGCCGACATGTTCCTCGGCGTCTCCGGCGGCATCGTCCCCGAAGAGCTGATCGCGACGATGGCTCCCGACGGCATCGTGTTCGCGCTGTCGAACTCCCGACCCGGAGATCCACTCCCGACGTCGCCGCGAGGCACGCCGCCGTGGTGGCGACCGGCCGCAGCGACTTCCCGAACCAGATCAACAACGTGCTGGCGTTCCCGGGTGTGTTCCGCGGCGCGCTGGACGCCGGCGCCCGCCGGATCACCGAGAAGATGAAGGTGGCTGCCGCCGAGGCGATCTTCTCGGTGGTGGGCGACGACCTCGCTCCGGACCGGATCGTGCCGAGCCCGCTGGATCCGCGGGTCGGCCCGGCCGTGGCGGCGGCGGTGGCCGCGGCGGCCGCTGACGATCTGATCGGCCCGATGCGCGTCTGCCGCGCAGCGGCGCAACCGGCTTGGGTCGGTTGGCGTCATATTCTCTCGCGCTGGTCGTCGTCGGCTGCGGGGGCCACGCAGGCGCGCCGATCGATCGCGGTCGGCTCGACGTCCGACCCGGAATCGACAGTTGGTGGCGCACCTGTATGCGGCGGCGCTGCGGTTCTACGGCAGCCCCGCACATGTGCGGTCCGTGCCGGATCCGGTGAGCCGAGCTGGACTCGGGGACGGTTCGAGTCGTGCCCGGGTTCACCGGCCGGCTGCTGCAGAGGTTCGAGCCCGACGCCACCGCGCGCTCGGACGCGCAGGTGTACCGCGCACGATGGTGTCCGGCGCTGCCCGAAGGCGTCGCGGCAGGCGACTACACGACATCCGGCGGAGGACGTGCCGCGCGATCGCGGTGAGCCGAGCGGACCGCCGACGCGTGGGGTGGCCGCGACCTGACGGCCGCGGTCCGCAGCTGCGCGAAGGTCGGTGCGCTCGGCGCGCTGGCAACGACGCAGCCACCGTCGAAGGTCGGACCGTGCACGATGCCGAAGCCACGCGAATTCCCGACAACGCAACGCTTTCGCCGCGCTGCGGCGCGGGTCAGATCAATGCGGCGTGGACGACGACCGCCGACGCCGAACATTCCGTCCGAGCTGAGTGGTGCTCTCCGATAAGACCGCACTGATCCGGGCCGAGAACCTCGTTCCGCTGTACCGGCGCAACGAGCTGAATGAGCAGCAGGTGCTGGCTCTCAACGAGGTGGCCGGCGTGCTCGACACCGGGTCGCTGGCCGACATGCGTCAGACAAGTCGCCGAGGGCAGGGAGCCGGACTGGTGGCCGACGCGTGGCTCGACGCCCACCCGCTGGGCCGCTGACGCACGCAGTTAGCTGTCATTTCACGGCTTGTTGACAGCGAAGATCAGGTTGACGGCGACCGGTTGTCAGCCTTTACTGGAGTTAGGCGCGTCGGGCGGTCCGGGCGCGTTGGCAGCAATCGTGCGTTGAAAGTGAGGTGAGGCGGCACATGCCGGACGACAGATATCGCGCGGGGATGCGGTTGCTCCTTTCGCGGATCGGTCACTAGGCGTAACGCCATTCGCCCGCTAGTGGTGGTCAGTGCGGACCACTGGATCTGTCTGGTTTGTGCACGCGTCATCCCTGAGTGGGATGGGGTGCGGCATGCCGTCAAAAGTAATGGGCCTTGATTAAGGGCGCCTGCAAGACGTTCGCTGGGTGACTCGCGCATGACATCGATGCGAACCTTTCCGGGCCCAGGGCGCGCTCGTCCGGCCCGCGCGCAACTGGGTTGCCGACGCCGTCGTCTTCGTCGCCGCCGCCACGCTGCTGTGGCTGGTCGTACGGCTGGCCAGTAGTGCAACGTCCCGTGGACGGTCGAGCATGCACCGTCGACCGGTATCCACCGATCCGGCAAACCTTCCGATACTACGCCGCGCGGTCGTTGTTGCGCATGTTCGTCGCGTTGGCACTGTCGGTCGTGTTCAGCTTCGTGTAGCGCGACCGCGGCCGCACAGGCTCCGGTCGGGCCGAGAAGGTCTTGATCCCACTGCTGGACATCCTGCAGTCGGTCCCGATTCTGGGTTTCCTGTCGATCACGATCACCGGCTTCATCGCGCTGTTTCCCGGATCGGCCCTGGCTTCGAGTGTGCATCGGATCTTCGCGATATTCACCTCGCAGGCCTGGAACATGACGTTCGCGTTCTACTACCGCTGAAATCGCAGCCGCCGTGAACTCGACGAGGCCATCACGGTTGTTGCGGCTGTCGCGGTGGCAGCGGTTCTGGCGCGTCGACGTGCCCAGCGGCATGATCCCGCTGGTCTGGAACGGCATGATGAGCTTCGGCGGCGGCTGGTTCTTCCTGACCGCCTCGGAAGGCGTTGAGCGTCAACAACCATCAGTTCGCGCTGCCGGGAATCGGTTCACTACGTGGCCGCTGCCAGTGATGACGGCGAGCTCGGCAAGGTGTTGCATCGCGATCGCAGTCATGGATCCTGATGGTCGTCAGGGGTCAATGTGCTGTTCTGGCGGCCGCTTACCGGCTTGGGCGGATCGCTTTCGGGTCGAGGAGTCGGAGGGGGCCGAGGCGCTCGCAGCCTCATGCTCGACCTCCTGCGGCGCTCGCGCATCCCTCGGGCGGTTGGCCAAACGCTTCGGCAAGCTGGTGTATCCGATCGACCGCGCTTCGCCCTGTTGGGGTCGCCGAGCATCCGCTGCGGACGTCGGCAATGCGCCGCCGGGCCGGCGACTGGGCGTTCGGCGCCCTGCTCTGGTCGTCGCTATCGGCTATGGCGTGACCGGCGTATGATCATCGGCAGCACAGTTGGTTTCGGCGAGGTCGGTCCACGCGCTGCTCCTCGGGCTTGCGACGCTTCTGGCCGTGTCGTCGTGGTCGTCATCACTTCGCAACGCTGATCTGGGTCCCCATCGGAGTGTGTGATCGGGTTGAACCCCGAAGATATCTCGTCTCGCACAGCCGGTCGTGCAGGTGCTGGCGTCGTTCTCCGCGAATTTTCTATTCCCCATGTTCGCTGCAGTGTTGGTGGTGACGGGCATCAGCCTGAACCTGGGTGGCATCGTGCTGATGGCTCTCGGTTCGCAGTGGTACATCTTGTTCAACGATCGCTGGGGCCAGCGCGATTACCCAACGACCTGCGGGAAGCGGCAGGCCAACCTGCGGCTGCCGCAGAATATTGCGGTGGCGCAAGCTGATCCTGCCCGCCATCTTCCCGAGCTATGTTACCGGCGGCATAACTGCCGCCGGGGGAGCGTGGAACGCGTCGATCGTGGCCGAGGTCAGTCGTCCTACCGCGGGATTACGCTGACGGCGACCGGCCTCGGCGCATACATCAGGGACGCCACAGGCGGACGGGGACTCCGGTCGCATCCTCGTCGGGCGTGATCGTCATGAGCTCGCTACGTGGTCGCCATGAATCGCGTTCTTCTGGCGTCGGCTCTACGCGCTGTCCGAACGGCGCTTTTCCCTGTCCTGACACGGCTTTGAACGAGGAGGTATCCACGATGAGAATCGATGATGAGGTGCTGGTCAAGGTCGAGCATCTCGACAAGAGCTTCACCGGCGGCGGCGCGACACCCTGTTGGTCCTGGACGACATCAGTCTGCGACCTGGCATGCCGGTGAGATCGTGGCGCTGCTCGGCAGGTCCGGATCGGGCAAGTCGACGCTGCTGCGCTCCATCGCTGGTCTGATCGCGCCGACGAGCGGGTCGGCGCGCTACCGCGGTGCGGAGCTTGGGCGGCGCGAACCCCGGCACCGCGCAATGGTGTTTCAGACCCTTCGCGCTGATGCCGTGGCTGACCGGTGCAGGACAATGTCGAGCTGGGGCTCGCGGCACGCAGTGTCCCGCCCGCTGAACGGCACGGTCGCGCGCTTCGGGCGATCGACCTCATCGGCCTCGACGGCTTCGAATCCGCCTATCCCAAGGAGCTTTCCGGGCGGCATGCGGCAACGAGTCGGCTTCGCTCGTGCGCTGGTGCTCGAACCGACTGTTGCTTGATGGACGAACCGTTCTCCGCGCTCGACGTGCTGACCGCCGAGCAATGCCGTAACG
>ERZ1370068.30-contig-10023_pt1 | contig 22297 bp, 27 predicted proteins | sample MGYA00561227_ERZ1370068 | MGnify/ENA primary metagenome ERZ1370068 (study PRJEB38410, sample SAMEA6850437) | metagenome | study: Metagenomic assessment of the ecological functions of the soil: analysis of the soil microbiota associated with the... | reverse complement strand
CAGGACCTGATGGCGAAGGTCGCCGAAACCGTGCCAGAGCGCTTGCGGCCATTCGTGCTGGAGCCCGCCAGCCGCGCCCGATCGGCATGGAACAGGGAGCCCGACCGCATCGACATGGTGCGGACGCGGGCGCAGATCCACGAAGGCAGGAAAATCACGCTGAACTATCGCGACGAGCATGGCCGCGACAGCCAGCGGACGATCTGGCCGATCGCGGTCGGCTATCACGAGGCGGTGCGGCTGCTGGCGGCGTGGTGCGAACTGCGCAAGGATTTCCGCAGTTTTCGCACCGACCGCGTCGTCGACGCGGTTTACCACGACGAGAAATATCCGGAGCGGCGCGACCTGTTGCGGGCGAAATGGCGGCGGAGCCTGGTCTGGGAGGCGCCGAAGGATACGTGATCCGTTTCTTGCCTCGCGAAACCGCTGCTATTCCGCGGCTAAACGCGGCCTATGGATAACCCGGCCATCGCGATCGAAAGCCCCTGCCAGGCCTGCGGCGCCTGCTGCAGCTATTCGCCAACTGGCCGCGCTTCACCACCGAGGACGACGCGGCGCTCGACCTGATCCCGGAAAAATTCGTCAACGAGCGGCTGTCGGGAATGCGCTGCGAGGGCGACCGCTGTTCGGCGCTGTCAGGCAAGGTCGGCGAGGTGACGTCGTGCCTGATCTACGCCAGTGCGGCCCGAAGTGTGCCGCACCTGCATGCCCGGCGATGTCGAATGCGCGATGGCGCGGAAGCGGCACGGGTTGCCGGTCGCTGCGCGTAGATCGTACCCGATGCCGCGTAGCGCGATGGCGCAGCTTAGCGCACGAGGACCGGTTACAGAGAGCAGATTGAGGCGACGACGTTACGCCGTCACCGCTTCCGCGAGATCTTCGTCGTCGATCTCGTCCTCGATCGGCGTGAACGTCGAGAGCGGCTTGGTCGAGAGCGTGATCGGCTTGCGGCTGCCGTGGGACGACGACGGCGCGGAACGCGCGGCCGGCTCGCGCGACAGCGCATAGAGCGTGGAACCGACGCGGCCGCCGAGCTGGATCAGCTCGCGTTCGGTGCAGCTTGCCGCGATGGCAAGCGCCAGCGCGTGGAGGTGGCTGCGGCGGTAGCAGAACAGCGCCAGCATGGCGCGGACCTCGGAGGAAACGCTTTCCACCAGGAGCGGCAGGCCGTTGGCATTGGCGCGGTACATCTCGCCGAGCAATTCGTCCCGGACCGGACAGAAATCGTTCTCGAAGGCGTCGCGGCTTGAAAACATTGCGGGTTCTCCCTTTCCGGAAGATGCAGTGCAATACTCTAATGAAAGGTTAACCACGCGCGCCAGTAGTGTTCCGGGTGACTTGCCAGCCGCGACCGAATCGAAGCCGCATGGCCGGTGATCTGCAGGTCCGGCATGGCGGATCGAATGCGCCTCAAACCATGCTGCTACGGACTGGCGATGATCATGCTGCCGCGCGAAGCAGGCGATGTCCATCCGGATACGCTGGCCGTCCGCAGGATCAGTTCGCCGCCATGAAGATCGACAGGCCGAAACCGGTGAGGTGGTGCAGCGCCTGGTCGACGCCGATCAGCGTCCAGAACCATGGATGCTCCGTGCTCCAGCGTCACGCCGAACGACGACGCGACGAATCCCCTTGAGGCGGTCGACCGTGATGTGAATGGCGAAGTCGATGAAGGCGACGAACCAGAACCGCGGCGCGACGATCAGGATCAGCGCCATCGCACACCGCGAGATGGACGAGGCAATGCGCCAGCAGCGGCAGCGCCCAGCCGGTCTTCTGGTCCTTGCCGATCGCCATCCAGGAATTTTGCAGCATGAAATCGGCGATGACGTGCTTCACCGTGAGAAGCAGCATCCATCCTACCAGCGCACCAACCGGGACCGACGACGACATCGAAGGAAACAACAAAGCTGACGCCCTTTGCTGGGACTGACGAGGTGGCGAAAAAACCGGGGTCCAGGCTGTCAGCGCAATGTTTCTTGTCAAACCCGGACTATTCGAACGTTGCCGTTATTTATGGCATCTCCCGGGCCGGAATGCACCTGTGGGTAGTCCGAAAATCGCACGGTGTGGCTGAACTGCGATACTCGCGGCATCGGCGCGCAGTGCCGCTGGTAAGGTTACCGATGCGGGCGCGGTTTGCAATCCGGCAGGGGCGGGATATCATCGCCGAGCAGGCAAAATTATCGTTCTTTTCTAGGCATTTACGAATTCATTCGGACGACCCTGCGGCGCCGGTTTGGCGGCGGAACGTCCCTGACCGCCGGGTATGAGCCATGAGCGCTGAAGCCCCAACGCCGCATCCGGAAATGCCGCGCGCCGTTCGCGGGTCGTCAAGAGCAACCGCACGCAGATCCTGCTGTTTTCCGATCTCTGACCCTGATCCTGACCGCCGCGACGGTGTGGGGCGGCCGGATCTGGCTGCGCAATTCCGAAACGCTGGTCTTTGCCGTCGGCGAAGCCAACGGCCCCGAGGCGCGCTTCGCCGCCCGGCTTGCCACCGTGCTGAAGAACAATTCCTCGCGGCTGCGGCTCAAGATCGTGCCCAACGGCGACAATGCCAAGGCGCTCGCGCAGTTCGATCGCAAGGAGGCCAACCTTGCGATGTTGCGCACCGACGCCAAGATCCCGCCCCGCGCCCGCGCGCTCGCGATCCTCGAACACGACGTGTTGCTGCTGATCAGTCCCGGCGGCAAGAAGATCAAGACGCATTGCGGATCTGAAGAAAAAGAAGATCGCCGGTCATCGCCGACAGCGAGAGCAGCGTCAGCGCTCGTCCGCAACATTCTCGAACTCTCGGACAGCCCGGACGCGGCTCGCGCGGGTCCAGATGGCGCCACCGGGCTCGACCTTCGACAAGCTGTTCGCATCGCGGCTTCGGCGCCGTGATCGCAGGTCGCACACGCCTCGCAGATCGTGAAGGACAAGAGCTACGAGCAATATGCCAGGCGCGGCGGCTTCACCCTGAACGCGATCGATGCGGCGAAGGCGATCGCCCGGAAAAATCCCGGCCATTTCCGAGGAGACGGTGGCGACCGGCATGCTGTCCGCCTCGCCCGCGGTGCCCGAGGAAGATCTCGATACGATCGGGCTGCAATGGCTGCTGGTCGCGCAGTCCAGGCTTCGACCACGACCGTGAGCGACCTCGCGCGGATCATCTACGAGAACAAGGCCGAGCTCGCGCTCGACGACGGCTTCGCCTCCAGGATCGAGCCGGCGGCGACCGACAAGGACGCCTTCATCGTCGCGCATCCAGGGCGCCGCCGAATACATCAACGACGACATCAAGTCGTTCATCGAGCGCTACAGCGACCTGATGTATCTCGGCGTGGCGGCGCTCGAGCATCATCGGCTCGATCTTTGCCGCGCATCTACACCAAGGTCACGCGCGTCGCGCCGGAGAAGGCCAGCGAGCTTGCGACCGCCATTCTCGATATCGGCGAGCGCATGGAACACGCCAATTCGCTCGGACGCCCTCGACGAACTGCAGGACGAACTCGAAGCCGATCCTGCGCGGCGTGGTGATCGGACTGCGCGACGGCACCATCTCGAGCGACGGGCTGGACACCTTCAAGCTCGGCTATGAATTCGTGCGCGACGAGATCGGCATGCGCCGCGATCACCTCAAGCGGCATCCGCCGCCCCAGGATGACAAAGTGGTGGTCGTGAAGACCGCGCAGAGCGCGCTGACGTCCTCATGGTGAGGAGTTGCCATGCTCCGTGATAGCGCGCGATGACATCCGGCGTTGAACCATGCAGGCTCGGCGGCTCATCCTTCGAGACGCGGAAGACGCCGCTCCTCAGGATGAGACTAACCCGCGGCAGCATTCGCGTCGGCACCAGCGCCCGCGCCTGATCTCGGCGATCCTGCGCTTGAGCGCGGCCTGCCGCGGGATCGGGCAGCGCGGCGGCGCGCGCCTCCGCCACGGCGCCGGCGAGATCGGGCAACGCCAGCACGCCGTCGAAGGTCGGCTTGGCGAGGCCGTCGATGATCGCGTGCCAGTCCGCCAGGCCCTGGCGATAGACGTCGCCATAGCCCTGCGATCATGGTCGCGGTCTGCACGATCTCGGACGCCGCCGCGGGCTGCTTGGTCAGGCTGCGGTCGATCATGTGCAGCCAGCGCTCGACCCAGACCCGCTCCTTGGCGTAGCGCACCGAGAACAGCCGCCACCGCCGCAGCCCCGCCTCGATCTTCAGGCGGCGAATGCCCAACCGGCTCGCCGTGCTGAAGCGGATCGAGACCCGCTTGTGCGTCCAGCCCAGCCCATTCGAGCGCATCGAGCACATATTCGGCGACAACGGCGGGAAGCGCGCCGACCAGTTCATCGAGCCGGAATTTCCTGACGTCGACGGACGCGGCCGGCGCGCCGGCGCCGGTCGTCAAGCTCGGCAAGCTTCAGCTGCGCGATCCGGATCGGATCCTCATAGCTCATGCGCACCGCCATCAGCCGCGCGATTTCGCCGAGCATGGCGTCGTCGACGCCGTGCCTGCCGACGAAGCGCCGCAGCCGGTCGACATAGAGCTGCGCGTAGCTCGGTGCCCTGATAGTCGATCAGCAGATGGATGGCGTCGCTCGCCACCGGCATCACGGCTTCCGGCAACCCCTCGGGCAGGAACGGCGGCGTGTCGTCGTCCTCGCCGATGAAATCGGCGAACAGATAACGCAACGACGACAGGATACCGCGGTCTGACACTCCTGCGCTCCCGGCTCTCTATGCGGGCTTCGGCGCGGCGTGAGCGCCGTCTGCTGGGCCAGCCGCTGCTCCAGCGTCTCGATGTTCTGAAACAGCCGGGCGCTGGCGAGGCGCAGGAAGTAGAAGCCGAAGGCCGGATTCTGCACGTAGAGCTCCTCGACCTTGCTGTAGCTGACGCTCAGGATCGAGGCCGGCTTCGACGCATTCCAGCGTCTGGGTTCGCATGTTCGACGGCGACAGCATGCCGAGTTCGCCGACGATGGCGCCGACCGGCAGCACGATGCCGGACTCGACCAGCTTGAACCTGCCGCTGACGATGTAGAGCATGTCCTCGGCCTTCTCGTCCTTGTAGAACAGGATCTCGCCGGCCGCGCATTGTGCGCTCGGTCATGAACGGCTTCAGCCATTCCATCGACAGGTCGCTGTTGACGGATTTCTTCACGTCGCGCACCAGCTGCAGCATCTGGTGCAGGCGGTAGGAATTGACGCAACAGCATCGACCGACTGCACCACGATGACCAGATAGTTATGGGTCGGGATCGCGGTCACGATCAGGACGACGTTGGCGAGGATGCCGAAGACCCGCAACGGGATCATGGTCCGCATCGTGGTGGTGGCGACCACGAAGATCGACGCGAACAGCGCGCCGGCGGTTCCTGCGTGTTCTGCCAGATGAGACGTATCCATTGGAAGCCAACCAATTTCTCAGGAGTGAACGTTTTCACGATTCTGTTGCAGCGCCCGCTATCGTAATGTCCGCGGGACGCCTTTGATATACGGGGAAAAGGCGACGTTTTGTCGGGATTCTCACCATTCCCGGGCAAAATTCGGCCTCGCCGCGCGCTCGAGCCGCGGCCGAACCGGCCGGCCCGTCGGCGCGATAGCGCTGTGTTGACCGGCCGTCGTTGACGGCCTCCCGCCGCGCGGGCACTTTGCGGGCGACTGGTCACGCTGCGGCATGGCCGTTATCCGGCTTTTTGCACCGATCAGGCGCCGCCTCATCCGATGTCCAAGCGGCTCGTTCTCTCGGCACTGGCTCAGTTCGTCGCCGCGACGGCCGGCCGCAACATGACCAAGGCGGCCTATGTCGCGGTGGCGGCCGGCGTCGTCGTGATGGTGCTGCTCACGGTCGCTCCCGCCTATGAGGCGGCGCATCACTGGGTCGATGCGGTGCTGTGGGCGTGCCTGGCCTATCTTCGTGTTCGAATGGGTGGTGCGGCTGCGCCACGCCGTGCGGTCGCAAGCGCGGCTGTGGCTCTACGCGCTCTCCGGCCGCGGGCTGGTCGACGCCGATCGGCGCCGCTGGCCGATGCCGGTCGCCCTCATCTGTGGCGTCGAGCCCAAAACGGCGTGGCTGCTCGGCGTGCTCTGGGTGCTCAAGGTGGTTCCGGGCATTCCGGGACTGCGGCAGTTGCGCCGGGTGCTGGTGCGTGGAATCCGGCCCGCTGCTGAGCGTGCTGGTGATCTTCCTGATGGTGCTGTTCCTGGCCTCGGTCGCGGTATATTTCCTGGAGCGCGACGTCCAGCCGGCGACCTTCGGCAGCGTGCCGGCGGCGCTGTGGTGGGCGGTGGCGACCCTGACCACGGTGGGCTATGGCGACGTGGTGCCGATCACGCCGCTCGGCCGCATGGTCGCGGCGCTGGTGATGATCTGCGGCCTCGGCGTGTTCGGGCTCTGGACCGGTATTCTCGCGACCGGCTTTGCCGCCGAGACCCGCCGCGACAATTTCCTGAAGACCTGGGAGTCCGTCAGCAAGGTGCCGTTCTTCGCAGCGCTCGGCCCGGCCGCGATCGCCGACGTCACCCACATGCTGCGCACCATGGACCTGCCGGCGCGCACCATGATCATCCGCAAGGGCCAGCACGGCGACTGCATGTATTTCATCGCCGCCGGCGAGGTCGAGGTCGATCTGCCCGGCAAGAAGGTGGCGCTCGGCGAAGGCGCGTTCTTCGGCGAGATGGCGCTGCTCGGCAACAATCTGCGCTCCGCCAATATCACCACCACGCGGGTGTCGAAGCTGCTGGTGCTCGATCTCGTCGACTTCCGCCTGCTGATGGCGCGGCATCCCGATCTGGCCGAGACCATCGACGCCGAGGCCAAGCGGCGCGCGCTGGAAAACAAATAACAAGCAAGCAAGAACATGGAGAACAGCATGTCCGACGCAGCCGAGGCGGCGAGCGCGCCGCTGCTCGAGATCAGCGGCGCGCGCGCCACCATCCGCCTCAACCGGCCGAAGCATCTGAACCGGCTGCAGAGCGAGGATCTCGGCGAGCTGCATGAAACTGTTCGACCGGATCGAGGCCGATCCCGCGATCCGCGTGCTGGTGCTGACCGGCACCGGCCGCGCCTTCAGCGCCGGCTACGATCTCAACTCGGTCGCCGACCGCGCCACCAGCGCAAGCGAGCAGCAGAGCGCCGGATCGGCGTTCGAGGTCGTCGTCAACCGGCTGGAGGATCTCGGCGTGCCGACGATCTGCCGGCTCAATGGCGGCGTCTATGGCGGCTCGACCGATCTGGCGCTGGCCTGCGATTTCCGCATCGGCGTCGACACCGCTGAAATGTTCATGCCGGCGGCGCGGCTCGGGCTGCATTATTACAAGAGCGGCATCGCGCGCTATGTGTCGCGGCTCGGCGTCGACAACGCCAAAAAGCTGTTTCTGACCGCGCAGAAAATCACCGCGCCGGAAATGCTGCGGATCGGCTACCTCACCGCCATGGTGCCGGCTGGAAGCGCTGGACGAGGAAGTCGACCGGCTCGCCGCCATCCTCGCCGGCAACGCGCCGGTGGCGATGCGCGGCATGAAGCGCGCCATCAACGAATTCGCCCGCGGCAAGCTCGACGAGGAAGCCGCCGACCGCCGCCATCGCGACAGCATGCGCAGCGCCGAGATCAAGGAAGGCATCAAGGCGTTCGCGGAGAAGCGCCCGCCGAAGTTCTGACGGCTCGCAGCACCGTCCGAATCCACGAAACAGTCTCGGAAACACCGAGTTCTCGTCGCGTCGCCATCGCACGAATGGCAATGTCGCTCCGACAGAGCGTGCAGGGACGAAACAACGGCCTCGCGCCACTCAACTGGAGAATGACAATGCTTCGCAAGATTACCCTCGGACTGATCGCCGCCGCTTCGCTCAGCGCGACCGCTGCCGCGCCGCTTCCGCTGGCGGCTTTCACCACGGCCGGCCATGGTTGGGGTCACGGCTACGGCCTCGGCTTCGGCGGCTCTACATCAACACCGGCGTCAGCGACTGCTACAGCAGCAATGGGTCCAGACCGCCCGCGGCATGCGCCTGCGCACCGTCAATGTCTGCGCCTACGATCTCGCCTGAATTCGACAGCGAGGCCCTGATCGCATTGGCGATCGGGGCTTTCCTGTGAGTCTATTCGTCGACGAAAGTAACGGTATCGGCCACGCTCGCGCGCGAGGTGCGGTAGCTGTTGACCTTGTGCGCGTGGTCGGCGAAGCCGAACGAGATGCCGCAGACCACGCGGCGGTCGTCGGCCGAGCTTGAAGTGACGGCGGATCAGTCCGGAATGACGCGCCAGCGCGGCCTGCGGGATGGTGCCGAGACCGAGCGCCTGCGCCGCCAGCATGAAATTGCCGACATAGGCGCCGCAATCGATCGCGCCGTAGATGCCGAGCGGCTCGTCGGTGTGGATGATGGCGACATGCGGCGCGCCGAAGAAATTGTAGTTCTCCAGCGCCTGCTTGGCGTAGGCCGCCTTGTCGCCGCGTGGCGATGCCGAGCGTGTTGTAGAGCTGAAAGCCGCTCTCGCGGCGGCGCTCGAGATAGACGCCGAGATATTCGCGCGGCGGCGTGAAATCGTGGTCGTCGCCTGGCGCCCGAAGCGGCCTCGGCATAGATCGCCTTGCGAAATCGCTCCTTGGCCTCGCCGCTCGCGATCAGCACCTGCCACGGCTGGCTGTTGCACCATGACGCCGTGCGCTGCGCCACGGTGAGAACGTGCTCGATGGTCTCGCGCGGCACCGGCTGCGGCAGGAAGGCGCGCACGGAATAGCGCTCGTTCAGCAGCTCTTCGAGCACGCCGATGCGATCCTCGGTCGCGTAGCGCGCCTTCGGCGCCTTCGCGGCGCATCCATGGTCAGCGCCCCTTGGTCGGGATCTTGTTGAACGGCACGTCCTTGTCGACGCGGATGTCGCCGGGCAGGCCCAGCACGCGCTCGGCGATGATGTTGCGCAGGATCTCGTCGGTGCCGCCGGCGATGCGCATCGACGGCGAGCGACAGCAGCATCTGCTGGAACTGGCCGCGCGCCTCTTCCTCGTCAGTCGCCGGTGAGAGACGCCGGCCGCGCCCTGCAGATCCATCGCATAGGTCGCGATGTCCTGCAGCATCGAGCCCGACGACCAGCTTGCCGATCGAATTTTCCGGTCCCGGCCGCTCGCCCTTCGACAGCGACGAGATCGCGCGGTAGCTGGTGTATTTCAGCCCGCTCGCCTTCACCGCCCAGTTCGCGAGTTTCGAGCGCGTCGGCGCGATCGTCGATCGCGAGGCCGTCGTCGCGTCATCAGGTTCGAGCAGAACTCGAACATCTCGGGAAAGCCGGTCGCAAGCCGCGAGCCGATCGACATGCGCTCGTTCATCAGCGTGGTCAGCGAGACGTTCCAGCCGTCGCCGACCGCGCCGAGGCGCTGGCTGATCGGGAATCACGACGTCGGTGAAATAGACCTCGTTGAATTCCTGCATGCCGTTGGCCTGCTTGATCGGCCGCACCTCGACGCCCTGGCTCTTCATGTCGAGGAAGAACATCGTCAGCCCCTTGTGCTTGGGCACGTTGGGATCGGTGCGCGTGATCAGCAGGCCGTAGTCGGAATAATGCGCGCCCGAGGTCCAGATCTTCTGGCCGTTGACGATCCAGTTGTCGCCCTTCTTCTCCGCGCGCGTGCGCAGGCCCGCGACGTCGGAGCCGCCGGCCGGCTCGGAGAACAGCTGGCACCAGATCTGTTCGCCGGAGGCGAGCTTCGGCAGATAGTGCCGCTTGTGCTCCTCGCTGCCGAACGCCATCACGGTCGGCCCGCACATGCCCTCGCCGATCTGGAACGGCTGCGTCAGCTTGCCGTAGACGCCCTCTTCCTGCTGCCAGATCACCTTCTCGATCGGGGTGGCGCCGCGGCCGCCATATTCCTTCGGCCAGTGCAGGCAGGCCCAGCCGCCTTCGGCCTTCTTCTTCTGCCAGGCCTTGCCGACATCGACGATCTCTTCCTTCTGCAGCCGGATGCGGCCGAGCGAGGATTTTGAAAGCTCCGCCTCGTATTGCTTCGGCGCGTTGGCGTCGATCCATTTGCGGGCGGTCGGCGCGGAATTCGGCTTCCTGCGGGGTGTCGTCGAAATTCATGGCGGCTTCTCTTCTCCTGTCATTCCGGGGCGCGTGCGAAGCGCTCGAACGCCGTGCATCTCGATCCATCGAGACTTCTGGATTCGGGCTCCGCGCGCGACGGCGCATCCCGGAATGACGGCTCATTCACGCCCGTCCCTTGGTCGGTATCTTGTTGAACGGCACGTCCTTGTCGACCCGGATGTCGCCGGGCAGGCCGAGCACGCGCTCGGCGATGATGTTGCGCATGATCTCGTCGGTGCCGCCTTCGACGCGGGTGCCCGGCGCGCGCAGCAGCATCGCCTGGAATTTTCCGGCGACTTCGGCGTCCTCCGGCCCGCTCAGCACGCCGGCGGCGCCCTGCAGGTCGAGCGCATACATCGCGACATCCTGGATCATCGAGCCCGCCACCAGCTTGCCGATCGAATTTTCCGGCCCCGGACGCTCGCCCTTCGACAGCGCCGAGATCGCGCGCATGCTGGTGTATTTCAGCCCGCTCGCCTTCACCGCCCAGTTCGCCAGCTTCGAGCGCACATTGCGGTCCTCGATCGCGGGGCCATCCTCCAGCATCAGGCTGTTGCAGAACTCGAACAGTTCCGGGAAACCGGTCGAGACGCCGGCGCCGATCGACATGCGCTCGTTCATCAGCGTGGTCAGCGACACGTTCCAGCCGTCATTGACCGCGCCGAGCCGCTGCGAATCCGGGATCTTCACGTCGGTGAAATAGACCTCGTTGAAGTCGGACTGCCCGCTGGCCTGCTTGATCGGCCGCACCTCGACGCCCGGGCTCTTCATGTCCAGGAAGAACATGGTGAGGCCCTTGTGCTTGGCGCACGTTGGGATCGGTGCGGGTGAGCAGGATGCCGTAGTCGGAATAATGCGCGCCCGAGGTCCAGATCTTCTGGCCGTTGATGATCCAGTCGTCGCCCTTCTTCTCCGCGCGGGTGCGCAGGCCCGCGACGTCCGGAGCCGCCGGCGGGTTCGGAGAACAACTGGCACCAGATCTTTTCGCCCGAGGCCAGCGGCGGCAGATATTTGCGCTTCTGCTCCTCGCCGGCGAACGCCATCATGGTCGGCCCGCACATGCCGTGGCCGATGATGAACATGCCGCTGAGCTTGCCGAACGGGCCCTCTTCCTGCTGCCAGATCACGCGCTCGATCGGCGATGGCGCCGCGGCCGCCATATTCCTTCGGCCAGTGCAGGCAGGCCCAGCCGGCATCGGCCTTCTTCTTCTGCCAGGCCTTTGCGACCTCGAGGATGTTGGCGCCCTTGAGCTGCGGTGCGGCCGAGCGAGGATTTGCGCAGCTCTTCCTCATACTGCTTCGGCGCGTTGGCCGCGATCCAGGCTTTCGCCTCGGCGCGGAACGCGGCTTCCTGCGGGGTGTCGTCGAAGTTCATGATCGATCGGTCCTTTGCGACGGCCGTTACGCTGCATTCCGCTTGCGCATGCGGTCGATCAGCGCGTCTTCCCAATAGGACAGGCTGCCGAGCGTCAGCGCGGTGGCGTTGGCGCGGCGGTAGTACATGTGGCAGTCGAACTCCCAGGTGAAACCCATGCCGCCATGGACCTGGATGTTGTTCTTGGCGCAATGCTGGAACGCCTGCGTCGCGCTGATGCGCGCGGCGGCGGCGGCTTCCGGCAATTCCGACGGCGTTGGTCGAGAGCGCCCAGGCGCCGTAATAGCAATTCGAGCGCGCCAGCGTCGCCGAGACATACATGTCGGCGAGCATGTGCTTGACCGCCTGGAACGAGCCGATCGGCCGGCCGAAGGCGATACGGTCGAGCGCGTAGTCGCGGCCCATTTCCAGCGCGCGGTCGGCGCCGCCGACCTGCTCGAACGCCAGCAGCACCGCGGCGCGGTCGAGCACCTGGGTGAGAATGCTCCAGCCTTCGCCGGCAGCACCGAGCGGCTCGGCCTTGCAATTCTTGAAGGTGAGTTCGGCCTGGCCGCGCGGTCGGATCGACATTGGTCAGCGCCTTGGCCTCGACGCCGCCGGCCTTCAGGTCGACCAGGAACAGCGAGATATCGGAATCGCGCCCGCTCGATCCGGTGCGCGCGGCGACGACGGCGAAATCGGCAATCGCGCCGTCCGGCACCGGCTTCTTCGACGCCATTGAGGCGTGCCGCCGGACGCCGTGAGCTTGATCGCCTGCGGCGACGGATTGCCCTTGCCTTCGAACAGCGCCAGCGTGCCGATCGCCTCGCCCGACGCGATCTGCGGCAGCCATTTCTGCTTCTGCGCGTCGCTGCCGGCCAGCAGCAGCGCTTCGGCCGCGAGATAGACGGTCGGAGGAGAACGGCACCGGCGCCAGCGCGCGGCCCATTTCCTCGGCGATCACGCAGAGTTCGAGATGGCCGGCGCCGGCGCCGCCGAATTCTTCCGGGATCGCGACGCCGAGAAAGCCCATCTCGGCGAGGCCCTTCCACAATTCGCTTGTCATAGGGCGCCTTGCCGTCGAGCACCGCGCGCACCGCCTTCGGCGGGCACTTTTCGGCGAGGAATTTCCTCGCCTCGTCGCGCATCTGCTTTTGTTCGTCGGAGAAATCGAAATTCATGGCGGCTTACTCGGTTGATGTGAGGCATTCGTTGTACGCGGCGGACGCGGAGCCGATGACCACCTGATCCGGATCGTTCTGGTTAGCTGACCGCCGTGAATGACGGTCTGTGGCTCGCGCTCATAGCCATCCGTGACGACTCAGTTCAGAATGATCACGTCTTCGCCGGGCTGATCGGCGTAAAGCGTTCCACCAGCGCGGCGCGGCGCTCGAGGCCGGCGCGCTGGTTGATGTAGCCCTTGTCGGTGAGTTCGTTGCCGTCGATCGAGGGCGGCTCGACCATCAGCATGGCGCGCGCGATCCGCATGCTGCTGGCGCCCGCGGTCGACGCGTTGTGCGCCTGCAGGCCGCGCTTCAGGCATGCCGATGCACGTCGGGATGCTTGACGACATCCTCATAGCGTCGCGTCGGGATTGCCGACGATCTGCCGGCAGGCGTGGAGATTGGGCCAGGCCAGCAGCCCGATGAACGGACGGTCCTGGCCCGCGACCAGCGCGTCCTGCACCACCGGCGTGGCCGCGGCGATCGCATCGGTGCGCAACGAGCCGACATGCACGAAGGTGCCGGTGGTGAGCTTGAAATCCTCCACCACGCGGCCGGCGAAGATGATGCCCTGCAGCGGATCCTCGGCATCGACGAACACGCCGGCGTCGCCGATGCAGTAGAAGCCTTCCTCGTCGAACGTCTGCCTCGGTGAGATCGGGCTGGCCGAAATAGCCGGGCGTGACGTTGACGCCGCGCAGGCGCAGTTCATATTTCGAGCCGCACGGCACCATCTTCAGTTCGACGCCGGGAAACGGCAGGCCGATCAGGCCGACGCGCTCGGTGTCCCAATAGGTGCCGGTCGAGGTCGGCGCGGTCTCGGTCGAGCCCCAGCCGGTATAGAACACGATGCGCTCGCCGGTGGTGCGTCACCGCCAGCGCCTGCATGCGGTCATAGAGATCGTCCGGCAGCCGCGCGCCGCCATAGGCCATCAGGTCGAGGTTCTTGAAGAAGCTGCGGCAGAGCGCGTCGTCCTTCTCCATGCGCGGCGGCGAGCGCGGCGTAGCCCGCCGGCACGTTGGCGTAATAGGTCGGCGATATCTCGCGCAGGTTACGCAGCGTCTCCTCGATCTGGCCGGGCATCGGCCGGCCGTCGTCGATATAGAGCGTGCCGCCGTCGATCAGCATCGGATTGAACAGCGGCATTGCCGCCCATGGTGTGGTTCCACGGCATCCAGTCGAGCATCAGTCGCGACTGCGGTCGCATCGGGATCGCGCGGCCGCACCTGCATCATCATCGCGGCATTGGCGCACATCATCTCCTGCGGTGTTGATGACGGCCTTGGGCATGCCGGTCGAGCCCGAGGTGAACAGCAGTTTGCCGACGGTATCCGGCGTGATCTTCGCGATCGACTCCTCGACGTCCCTTGTCACCGGCGTTGCCGCAAGCTCGGCAAAGGCGATGCTCTTGATGCCGTCGCAGGGCCGCGCGACATGGACGACGGTGACGCCGGTCGAGATCGAGCGCCTTCAGCGCCTTCTCGAAGGTCGGGCCGTCCTGCACCATCACCACCGCAGGCTTGATCAGGTCGAACAGATATTTCAGCTTGACGTGATCCTGGCTCATCAGCGAATAGGCCGGCGACACCGGCGCGGCCGGAAACCGCGCCTGCATCGCAGCCATGCGTCATCAGCGCGTGCTCGATCGAATTGCCGGACAGGATCGCGACCGGACGGCCGGGCTCGAGGCTCGAGATTGAGAATGCCCTGCGTCAGCCCGTCGACCGTGCGCTTGGCTTCGCCATAGGACAGCTTGCGCCATTGCCGGTCGGCGCCCGCGCGCTGCGCCAGCCAGATGCGGTCCGGGCGCTTCCTTGGCCCATTTCGCCAGCGACGCCGGAATATGCTTCTCATAGGCTTTGCAGCGGAATCCGCGACTTCAAAACGATGACGCCGTCGGGCCGCCGCTCGACCGCGATGTCGCGCTCCAGCCATTCGATCTTGCGAAAGGCCGGCTTGGTCAGCACCGCGGCTGCATTCCCACTCATATTCGCGTCTCCCGGAATTCGGTCTCTTTCCGGATCCTTCGTTCTTGCCGTTCTATCGCCTGATATAGACAGGCTTTCGCTTTCAAGAAAGGCCCTGACGCCTTCGCTGAATTCTTCCGAGCGGCTGCAGCACCTGATTCGATCTTCCATCGCAATCACAGCTTCGATCGAGCCGGCGTCGACGCTCGCATTGAGGCATTCCTTCGACAGCCTCGACCAACAGGCGAGGCGGTCATCATCGCATCGATATAGCCTCGGCCGCCGCGTCAAGCCCGCCTTGAGTCACTGTGTTCCGCCGTCGTCCGGCCGAGCGAGACGCGAGCCGGAACCCATACGCCGTGTCGTGTCGATGCGGCATGATGGCAGAGACCTTCTGCAACAAGAACCGCCGCGAGTATTAGTCCCGGCCCCCGTGCGCAATTGCGCACTAGGCGGGACGACGACTGTTTACCTCGGCGCCATGCGGATGGCGCCGTCGAGGCGGATGGTCTCGCCGTTCAGCATCGGGTTCTCGACGATGTGCACCGCGAGGCTGCCGTATTCGGAGGCATCGCCGAGCCGCGGCCGGATGCGGCACCTGCGCGCCCAGGCTCTTGCGCGCCTCCTCGTTCAGGCCCATCAGCAGCGGCGTCAGGAACAGGCCGGGCGCGATGGTGTTGACGCGGATCTTCGAGGCTGGCGAGATCGCGCGCCGCCGGCAGCGTCAGGCCGACGACGCCGCCCTTCGAGGCCGAATAGGCGATCTGGCCGATCTGGCCTTCATAGGCCGCGACGCTGGCGGTGTTGATGATGACGCCGCGCTCTTCGCCGATCGGCGGCTGCGGTCGCCAGGCGTTCGGCGAACAGCCGCAGCACGTTGAAGGTGCCGATCAGGTTGACGTTGATGATGCGGACGAACTTGGCCAGCGGATAGACGCCGTCCTTGCCGACGATGCGCTGCGAGCCGCCGATGCCGGCGCAGTTCATCAGCACGCGCGCGATGCCGTGGGCGGCTTCGGCCTTGCGCAATCGCGCGCCTTGACCTGCTCCTCGTCGGTGACGTCGGCGTGCAGCGCGACGCCCTTCACCTCGGCCGCGACCTTCTCGGCATTTTCCTTGTTCTGGTCGAGCACGCCGATCTTGGCGCCCTTGGCGGCCATGGCGCGCGCGGTGGCGGCGCCGAGGCCGGAGCCACCGCCGGTGATGAGAACGGCAACGTCTTTCAACTGCATCGTTAAAACCTTTCCTTGGGCGTTTCTTCTCTGGACGTCGAATTAGCGAACTAGGACTTCGAATCCGATGCATTCATCCGCCGCTGCGCTATTCGCCTTTCTCGCTGGTTCTGTTCAGCATGCCGCCGCAAATCAGCGCTTCCATGTGCTTGATGTATTGGCGGCAGACTTCGTCGGTGACCGGACCGACGCCGGTCGCGCGCGACATCGCGTGCCGGCCGAAGAACAGGTGGTCGCAGGCGCCGATCAGGCTGGTGTAGAACAGCACCGGATCGATGTTGCGGAACTCGCCGCGCCTGATGCCCTCGGCCAGCAGGCGGCGATGAAAATCCAGCAGCGGCGCGACGAAGAATTTCGAGACCTCGTCGGCGGCTTCCGCGCTGCTCTCATGCAGCAGATAGTGGATCAGCCGGTTCATATAGGGGAACTGGTGATAGGCGCGGATGATGCCGCCGATATGCAGGCGCAGTTTCGCGGTCGGCGTGATCGGCTGCGCCAGCAGATATTCGAGCTGCGACATCTCGGTCGCGGCATCGCGCGCCAGCAGCGCCAGCAACAGCCCGTCCTTGTTGCCGAAATGATATTTCACCAGCGCGGCGTTGACGCCGGATTTCTGCGCGATGTCGGACGAGCGACACCTCGATCGAGGAGCGCTCGATCATCAGCTCGCTCGCCGCGACCAGCAGCTTCTCGGCGGTGGTATTTTTGCCGCCCGGAAGCCTGGTCGGTACGCTGGTATTCAACTGCTGATCCCATGACCTGCCTGCCGGGAAATCCGGCGCGCACATAACCCGATGCCGCGGCTCGCACTCAAGAGTTAATTGATTGATTGACTAAATCCGTCACGCCCCTTAAATCCGGCCCATCTTTCAAAACACCCATCCAAAACAATCAGGGAGAACAGACATGGCCGAGGCCTATATCGTCGCCGCCGCACGCACCGCCGGCGGCCGCAAGGGAGGACGCCTCGCCGGCTGGCATCCGGCGGATCTCGCCGCTTCCGTGCTGGATTCGCTGATCGAACGCTCCGGCGCCGATCCCGCCCAGATCGAAGACGTGATCATGGGCTGCGTGATGCAGGCCGGCGAGCAGTCCAACAACATCGCGCGCAACGCCGTCATGGCCTCGAAGCTGCCGGAGAGCGTGCCGGCCACCTCGATCGACCGCCAGTGCGGCTCGTCGCAGCAGGCGCTGCATTTCGCGGCGCAGGCGGTGATGTCCGGCACCATGGATCGTCGTGATCGCCGCCGGCGTCGAGATCGATGACGCGGGTGCCGATGGGCCTCGCCTCGCAGCTGCCGGCCAAGAACGGCTTTGGCCACTACAAGAGCCCGGGCATCGAGAAGCACTATCCGAACATCGTGTTCAGCCAGTTCACCGGCGCCGAGATGATGGCGGAGAAATACGGCCTCTCCAAGGACGAGCTCGACGAGTACTCCTACAACAGCCACCAGCGCGCGATTGCCGCGACGCAAGCGCGGCAAGCTTCAAGGACGAGATCGTTCCGCTGCAGATCACCCGCGCCGACGGCTCGACCGACACCCACCACATCGACGAAGGCATCCGCTTCGACGCCAGCCTCGACGGCATCAGGGGCGTCAAGCTGATCGCGGAGAACGGCAAGCTCACCGCCGCCAGCGCCAGCCAGATCTGCGACGGCGCCTCCGGCGTGATGGTGGTCAACGAAAGGGCCTGAAGTCGCTCGGCGTCAAGCCGATGGCGCGGATCCATCACATGACCATGATGGGCGGCGATCCCGTGATCATGCTGGACGCGCCGCTGCACGCCACCGAGCGCGCGCTGAAGAAGGCCGGCATGTCGATCGACGACATCGACCTGTTCGAGGTCAACGAGGCCTTTGCCTCGGTGCCGACGGCGTGGCTGAAGACCACCGGCGCCGATCCCGCAAAGCTCAACGTCAACGGCGGCGCCATCGCGCTCGGCCATCCGCTCGGCGGCTCCGGCACCAAGCTGATGACCACGCTGGTCAACGCGCTCAAGCAGCGCAACAAGCGCTACGGCCTGCAGACCATGTGCGAAGGCGGCGGCATGGCCAATGTGACGATCGTCGAGCGGCTGTAGGGCTGTCGTCATGGTGTGGACGGCCCCCTACGGCATCGAGTGTGCCAGAATGAGGTTGTTGCAAATCTCAGACAAGGGAGCCGTCCGTGAACCAGATTATCCGCATTGGAATGGATACGTCGAAGCATTTTTTTCAGCTGCATGGGGTTGATGCCGCCGAGCAGCCGGTGCTGCGCAGGAAGCTGCGGCGCAAGGAGATGCTGGCGTTTTTTGCCAAGCTGCCGCCGACGGTGATCGGGATGGAGGCCTGCGGCGCGTCGCATTACTGGGCGCGGGAGCTGGGCGAGCTCGGGCACGACGGTGAAGCTGATCGCGCCGCAGCATGTGAAGCCCTACGTCAAGCGCAACAAGAACGACGGGCGCGATGCCGAGGGACTGTGCGAGGCGATGAGCCGGCCGACGATGCGGTTCGTGCCGGTGAAGACGGCGGAGCAGCAGGCGGCCCTGATGCTGGCGGGCGTGCGCGAGCAGCTGATCGCGCCGGCGCACGCAGCTGAGCAACGCGATCCGCGGCTATGCGGCGGAGTTCGGCCTGATCGCAGCCAAGGGGCTCGACAAGATCGAGCCGCTGCTGGCGCAGATCGCGCAGGATGAGAGCCGTGCCGGCGCTGGCGCGCGAGCTGTTTGCGCTGCAGGGCAGCGAATACGCGCAGCTGCAGGCCGAATTGAAGGCGATCGAGGCCAGGCTGATGGCCTGGCACCGCGCCAATGACCGACAGCCGGCGCCTGGCGCAAGATCCCGGGCATCGGGCCGATCGGCGCCACGGCGCTGGTGATGAAGACGCCCGATCCGCGCGCTGTTCCCGTCCGGCCGGCACTTCGCGGCCTGGATCGGGCTGACGCCGAAAGATCATTCCACCGCCGGCAAGACCCGGCTCGGCAAGATCACCCGCGCCGGAGATGAGATGTTGCGCAGCGTGCTGGTGGCGGGAGCGACCGCCGTGATCCAGCAGGCCGAGCGCGGCCGCGGCCGTCCGTCGCCCTGGCTGCTTGCGCTGCTGAAGCGCAAGCCGCCGAAGCTCGCGGCGGTGGCGCTCGCCAACAAGATTGCCCGCATCGCCTGGAAGCTGATGGTCGACGGGCGAGAGTTACGACGGCGCGCGGATGCCCGTCGCATCGGCGCTACGCCGCGTAAGAGATCAGCCGGTCGGCGCAGTTCGCCGCACTCGGCCGAGCCGGAGCTGCAAGAGGAGCAGATGGTAGGATCGATCGATCCGAGGTGCGAGACACTCCGTGGGACCCATTGGCCTGTAAGAGGTCGCTGGCGTGTTTGGAACTCGCGTCGCGGAAACCATCTTGGCCAGCGGTCATGCGCGACCGCATCAACAGGCCGGACATATGGATGCAAGCGATCCGATCAGACCGTCAAAAACTCTTGCGGCACCCGGACGTGGATAGCGCCATGCCCGGCGCTCGGGTCCGGCATCGCCGGCACTGGCCCATTGTGCCGGGCATCCACGTCCTTTACAACGTATCGGCATTGAAAGACGTGGATGGCCGGGACGTCTAGCGCGAAGACGCGCTTCGCGCTTTTGCCCGGCCATGACGAGGAAATGCCATGGCCTTCCTCCCCGCCATCCCGCTTCCTCCGGCATCCGCTCCCGTTTCGTCGAAAACATCAACGGCCTGCGCGTGCATGTGCTGGAGGCGGGCTATCGAGACAAAGGCCGGCCCTGCGTGCTGCTGCTGCACGGCTTTCCCGAGCTCGCCTACAGCTGGCGCAAGGTGATGCCGGCGCTGGCGGCAGCCGGCTATCACGTGATCGCGCCGGACCAGCGCGGCTATGGCCGCACCACCGGCTGGGACGCGAACTACGACGGCGACCTCGCCTCGTTCCGGCTGCTCAATCTGGTGCGCGACGCGCTCGGGCTGGTGTCGGCGTTCGGCTATCGCTCGGTCGATGCGGTGGTCGGCCATGATTTCGGCTCGCTCGGTCGCCGCCTGGTGCGCGCTGGTGCGGCCGGACGTGTTTCGCTCGGTCGCGCTGATGAGCGCGCCGTTCGCCGGGCCGCCGCCGCTGCCGTTCGACACCGCGGACGCGCCGCCGAGGCCGAAGCTGCGACGATCCCGTGCATCGCGAGCTTGCGGCGCTGCCGCGGCCGCGCAAGCATTATCAATGGTACTACTCGACGCGCGAGGCCAATGCCGACATGCACCACGCGCCGCAGGGCGTGCATGACTTCCTGCGCGCCTATTATCATCACAAGAGCGCGGACTGGAAAGACAACAAGCCCTATCCGCTGCAATCGTGGACGCGCGGGCGAGCTGGCAAAGCTGCCGACCTATTACGTGATGGATCTTGCGAAGGACATGGCGCGAGACGGTGGCGGAGGAGATGCCGTCGGCGGCCGCGATCGCCGCCAACAAATGGCTGCCCGACAGCGAGCTCGCCTTCTACAGCGCCGAGTATGCGCGCACCGGCTTCCAGGGCGGCCTGCAATGGTATCGCTGCGGCACCTCGGGCGCGTTCACGCCGAACTGCGAGACCTTGTCGGGCCGCACCATCGACGTGCCCTCCTGCTTCATCTCGGGCAAGCAGGACTGGGGCACCTATCAGCGCCCCGGCGTATTCGAGGCGATGCAGACAAGCGCCTGCACCCAGATGATCGGCTGTCATCTGGTCGATGGCGCCGGCCACTGGGTGCAGCAGGAGCAGCCGGACGAGGTTAGCCGCTTGCTGTTGCGTTCTTCAAGCAGGCGTCACAATGCAGGCTGATGGCGCGCGATGGCCGGACCAGATTTCGGCCTGCAACTCCGATGCAATCGTACGAGCGCCGGCCTTCATCCCGCGCGACGATTTGACCCCCGTCAGCAGCTCCTATATCATTTAGAACCATTCTAAATCGTAGTTTAGGAATGCCGCTGATGAAGAATTTCGCCGATCTGACCGAGCGCGAAGTGCTGGCGGTTGCGATCTCCGCGGAAGAGGAAGACAGCCGCATCTACATGAGCTTCGCGGAAGACCTCGCGGAGCGTTATCCGGATCGGCAAAGGTATTCGAGGAGATGGCCGAGGAGGAAAACGGCCATCGCCACATGCTGCTGGAAATGTACGAGCAGCGTTTCGGCCAGAACCTGCCGCCGATCCGACGAGATAACGTCACGCGGATTTTGCGGCGCCGCCCGATCTGGCTGACCAAGAACCTGTCGCTCGACACCATCCGCAAGGAAGCCGCGACGATGGAGTTCGAAGCCGAGCGGTTCTACGTCAAGGCCGCCGAGCAGAACCGAGGACGTCGGCGTCCGCCGGCTGCTCGGCGATCTCGCGGAAGCGGAAAAAGGCCACGAAAACGTGGCGGCGAAGGCTGACCGACCAGATCCTCGAGCCCGGACGTGCGCGCGGAAGAGGACAAGACGCGCCGGCGCGTGTTCGTCCTGCAATATGTGCAGCCGGGTCTTGCCGGATTGATGGACGGTTCGGTGTCGACGCTGGCGCCGCTGTTCGCCGCGGCGCTTTGCAACGCATCAGAACTGGCAGGCATTCCTGGTCGGCCTCGCCGCCTCGATCGGCGCCGGCATCAGCATGGGTTTTGCGGAAGCGCTGTCCGACGATGGATCGTTGACCGGACGCGGTTCGCCATGGCTGCGCGGATTGACCTGCGGCGCTGATGACGACGCTCGGCGGTCTCGGCCACACCATGCCCTATCTGGTGCCGGACTCATGGCCCAACGCGTTCTGGATCGCGACCGCGATTGCCGGCATTGTCGTGTTCTTCGAGCTGTGGGCGATCGCCTTACATTCGCGCGCGCTACATGGACACGCCGTTCCTGCAGGCGGTGTTCCAGATCGTGCTCGGCGGCGCCATCGTGCTCGCGGTCGGCATTCTGATCGGCGCGGCGTAGGCGGGCGTTTGCCTGATGACCAGGTGTTTGCAATACGGGACCACCGCGAGGACCCCGGAGTTCCACGCCGATGTTCGGTGACCCCAGGCACGCCCTCATCACTGAGGAGCGGCGGCGGAGTTTATCATCCGGGCCGCGCTTCGCGCGCGGACCCGTTAGCCGCGATCTCGAAGGGATGGGGCGCATTATCACGGCCTCATGGTTCCGGGCAGCGCCAGCGCGTCTCCTCACCAGCGAGGGTGGTTCAGTGGAGGAGAAATCGCGAGCCGAGGACATCGCGAGCAACTGCGGCGGTGCTCAATCGCGACTATGTCGCCTCGGTGCAGAATTCCAGACGCTGAAGCGGTTCGACGAATTCTTGCGGGACTTCTATTGCACCAATCCCGACAAATCGCTGGTCGACCGCGCCGGATTTCTCGAGCAGACCGCGGTGCCGGTGACGATCAAGAATCTCGAGGCGCATGACGTACAAGATTCGCGTGATGGGCGATTTCGCGCATCATTCATGCCGCTACCAGCTACACCAAGCAATACGTAACGA
>ERZ1370068.7379-contig-6299_pt1 | contig 22300 bp, 33 predicted proteins | sample MGYA00561227_ERZ1370068 | MGnify/ENA primary metagenome ERZ1370068 (study PRJEB38410, sample SAMEA6850437) | metagenome | study: Metagenomic assessment of the ecological functions of the soil: analysis of the soil microbiota associated with the... | reverse complement strand
CAAGTCCTGCTCGGCGTGATCGCGTGGCGCTGGCATCGCCGGTGGCCGCTTCCGTCACATCGGTTCCATTCTGCACCAGCCGGACGGGATGCCTACCCGTTGACGACCGCGAGGCAGGCGTCTCGCCGTCACGTCCATATTTGCCGCGCGCCCGACGTCGTCACACGATTAGGTGCATCGAGTCCACAACAGCCCACGGGCCCGCTAGGGTCGAATCCGCGTTCTGCCAATCCGAGTACATCTCAATCAATGCTGCGCGATGACCTCGGGGGGGACGAGACATGAACACGGCGGTCGACGCTGGGCGTTGCGGACGCTCGACGGGGACTCAACCCGGAGATTGGAGCGCCGCGATGATCGGACGGATAGCGGAAGCGGGCGGCGGCTCTGGCCGAGGCCAGCGCTCCGCATCCGAGGCCGCAACCGTCACGTAATGCGCCAAGCCCTTGTGGTGAGACTATGCGCATGGCTTGGCCTAGCACGGGTTGACCCTCGCCCGTTCGAATACTGCTCGGCTCGTACCTGACCGTAGTCGCGCTGGTTTCCGACCTGTTCTCCCTCGGTCGGATCGGCGACGCGGCGAGCATCCTGACGGTTGCGGCGACCGGCGCGGCAACGATCGCGACGGGTGTGCGGTTTCATCGGCCGTCACGCCCAGCGCCGTGGTACTTCCTCGCGGCCGCCCTGGTGGCCTTGGCACTCGCGCGGTTCGCCTACGACAGGGTCCCGGCGCAGGCGTAGCCCAGCAGTTCACATGTCGGCGCCTATTCGTTTTACCTCTGCTTGTACCGCCTGCTTATTGCCGCAATGTCTGGCTTCGCTCGGTCGATACCACGCCGCCGCGACTGGACCGATCCGGTCGACATCGCGGTGCTTCTCCTCGCCGCCGGCTTGCTTTGCCTGGCTAATCGTCGCGGAACCGTGGTGGAGGGCGCGCACCATCGAAGTCGCCCCGCTGTGGGCTCGACTGAGCTACTTCGTCGCTCGGCCTCCTCGTTCTCGCGGCGTTGATCCGTGTCCTTTTCGCCAAGCGACTATCCGGGTCGCTGATTCTGCTCACTACCGGGTTGCCGGGTTACTCACGCTCGGCACCGTCTTCTGGTCATCGGGCGCGCCGGTCGACCTGGGGTCTCCGAGACTGCGACCGCGCTCGGTTCGGTGCTCTCCTATGGCGCCGTCAGTGCGGCAGCCGTACTTCCCGTCGATGAGACGGCTGACCGTCCCAGCGTCACGAGAGCCGAATGGGACAAGCGTCGGGCGGCTCGCGCTCATCTCCTTGCCGTCGTTGATCCCGTCCATCGTCTGATCGTCCACCCGATCTTCGTTTACCGGCGCGACGCACTGTTTGTGAGCGCCGTCGCGTCGGTCATGATGTTGCTGGTCGCTTGTTCGCCTGGTCGACGGCGCGACTCGACTGCGCCGTCAGATATGGGTGGAGCAGGTGGCCAGGCGGGCGGCGGCGGAGCTCGCTGTCGCGACCGACGCCGCGGGAGTGACCACGGCAGTGGATCGCGCCGTGGCAAGGCTTCTGCCACGCCACACGACGGCCCGCGTAGCGGTGCTGCCGCTCGAGCGGGAACCCGCCGTCCGACGTGACGGCGGCCGGTGTCGCAACAGCGCGGATATCGCGGCTCTGCCACAGAAAACGCAGGAACGCGTAGGCGTGCTCCTGCTCGATCGCGAGGTGGCGGAACGTTCATCCCTGCTGCCGACGCTGGAGATCATCTCGGGCCGACCCGCTTGCGCTCGAACGGATCCGCATGAGCTACAAGCTGGTTAAGTACGCGCGGGAGCGGCATTTCCGTGGCGCTCGTGGAAAACGCAACCGACGCTCATCCTGATTGTCGACGACAGGAACCGCATTCGGTATGCAGGAGTCCATCCGCCCGGAACCTGTTTGATAAATCCACTATCCGTGGTGCATCGTTGTTCGACCCTTGTCGACGAGTCCGATCAGCCAGGCGCGAAGGATCTGCTCCGCCGGGTTCGTTCGAATCGCAGTGGCGGCTCCGCCGACTGGACCGTTCGCAAGGCAGACGGCGGTCACGCGCTGACCGAGGTTACCTGTCGTGACCTTCGCGGTGAGGACTCGGTACGCGGCGTCGTCGTCACGCTCCGGGACGTTTCCGAGCAACGCCGGCTCGAACTACGAGCTCACGAGGTGGGCCTTCCACGACACTCCTCACCGGCTTGCCCAACCGGCGATTCTTCGATGATCGGGTGGCCCAAGTCGTCGCGACCGAGCGCGGAATCACGGGTGCGATCGTCATCGACCTGGACAACTTCAAGCTCGTCAACGACGGCCTAGGTCACGAGCAGGGCGACACCGCGCTCCGGGCGACGGCAGACCGGCTGCGGGAAACCGTCGGCGGGGACGGCTTTACTGCGCGACTCGGCGGCGACGAGTTCGCCGTCCTACTCCAGAATCTGCCTGACGCGGACGCCGCGAACCAAGTCGCGGCGCGCATCTGTGAGGCGCTCGCCATACCCATGTCGATCGGCGGAAGCCACGTGTCGTGCAGCGCCAGCGCGGGAGTAGCGGACAACGATCGACCCGAACGCCCGGGACCGGCTGCTACGCGCCACGCTGACCTCGCGCTGTACGCCGGCCAAGGAGGCGGGCCACGGTCATTGGCGCCACTACGAGCCGGCGATGACGAACGCGGTGCATGCATCGGCTCGATATGCACTCGTCGCTCGAGCGCGCGGTTGACAACGACGGAGTTGACTTCTCGAGTACCAGCCGATCGTCGCGCTCGCGAGCGGCCTTACGGTCGGCTTCGAGGCTCTGCTGCGTTGGACCACCCCTACCCGAGGACGGCTGATGCCCGGCGAGTTCATCGATGCGGCCGAGGACGCTGGCGCATCATCCGGATTGGCCGCTGGGTACCGCTTGGCGCGATGGCGGCAGCCGTACGCTGGACAGACGTATCGCGGGAGAGCATTCCATACGTCGCGGTCAATGTTTCGCCGTCGCAGTTCAGGTCGACTGGTTTCGCTCGACGATGTCTACCGCATGTGCGAGGCGGCAACCTGCCACCACCCGACTGATGCTGGAAATCACCGCAAAAGCCTACTTCTGCGTGACGACGAGAGGCATGGCAGGACCTCAAGCGGCTACGCCGGTGGGGGGATTCCGGGTCGTGCAATCGACGACTTCGGTACGGGGCTACTCGGCGCTGAGCTACCTCCAGCAGGTCCCGCTTGATGTCGTGAAACTCGACCGGATCTTCACCAGTACGATGACATCGTCGGCGCGACAGCGGGACTTGGTCGAGGGCATCGTACGGCTGAGCCGAGCCATGGACCTCGAGGTCGTGGCAGAGGGAGTCGAGACCGAGTGAACGACAGCTCGCCGGCGCGGTCGGCTGCGCGTACGGCCAAGGCTACTTGTTCTCCCGCCCCATGGCCGAAGCCGCCGTTCAGGTTGGTTGACGGGGTCCACCATGTCCGCCAGATCGTCGAAGGCTGTTGCGTAGGCGGGCGGGAGTTCGCACGCTCTGGTTCCCGTATGGCCATCCGTCCGTAGGACCATGATGGCGGTCAGTTCATGTATGCATCTGAACATTCTCGGCTATGAGCGGACTGCGTCGCCGGACGTTTATTCTCGGTGGGCTCGCGACGGTGGGAGCGATCTGCTGCCGGCGGCCGCCAGTGCGCGTTCGTCCATCGTGGCGGCGCCGCCGGCGGCAGGGCCTACCCGTTCACTCTCGGCGTCGCGTCCGGTGAACCAGCTCCAGACAGCGTCGTGCTCTGGACCCGTCTCGCTCCGTCTCCGACGAACGCGGACGGGCAGGGCGGATGCCAACGCCGACACGGTGGTCGACTGGCAGGGTGTCCAACAACGAGCGGTTTTCGTCGCTCGTTGCGTCGGAAGTCGGTCATGGCCAGCTTGCCGCGGCCCACTCCGTCCACATCGTGGCGGGCGGACTTGCGCCGGATGCTGAGTACTACTACCGGTTCCGAGCTCAGGGGTGTCGCTGGCCGACTACCGGCGCCGGCATGCCCAGTCACAAGACTGATCCGGATCTTCAGGCAGCCCATGCGATCGCGCCGTGGCTGGTCGTCCCAGACGACCACGAGGTCGAGAACAACTACGCCGGAATGGTCGGGAGGAACAACACTCCCGCGCTGACGGACCGCACAGTGGACGGCCCGGCGCACGGCCGCCTACCAGGCGTACTACGCAGAGCATGCCGTTGCGCCCGGCGTCTGCTCCCCAGCGGCAACGGCATTCCAGCTGTACCGACGCGGTGCGCCGGGGCAGGCGGTTTGGCCACCTTCCGCGGCCATGCCTCGACACGCGCCGGTTCACGCGACGACCAGGCATGCGGAGACGGGCGGAAGGTCTGCGCCGACGCGGACCTCCCCAGCCGGAGCCTGCCGCGCGCACTGCCCAAGAGGCCTGGCCGGCTGGACGCGGGTTCGAGTCAACATCACGGGCACTCTGGGACATCGTTGGACGGCAGGTCTTCTTCGCTCGCGAATTCTGACGCCGCGGGCGCTGCGCAATATGGACGCCTGCGGACACGGTTACCGCGCGAGCCAGGCGCGCATCCAGCAGGGGCTGGACCGATCGCGCGGTACGCAACCCGAGCGGTGCTGACCGGTAAGACGTCCACCGGGCCTGGGCCAAAACAACCTCGAGCCGATCGACTACGCCAACCCCCGCATCGCAGACGGTCGGCTCCGAACTGGTCTGCACCTCAATCACCTCTGATGGCAACGGGTCGGGCAGCGACGATCCCGAACGCGCGGCGACCAACCCGCATCTGAGGTTCTATTCGGACCGTCGTGGCTATGTCCGCACCCGGATCAGCGCCACCCAGATCACCGCGGACTTCCGCACCGTGGCGAGACGTGACCGGAACACGGCGCGCCGGCGTCGACACTGCGTTCGTTCGTGATCCAGGACGGTCAGCCCGGACTTGTCGACCCCTGAGGAGACAGCACATGATGCGCGCAAGCGTTTGGTCGTGGTTTGGGCGGCCGTCCTTTCGGCCCTGGTCGCGATGGGCCTGATGGTCACCGGCCGCACCGGCCGTCGGGGTCGGCGCTTCGACCTGGTTGACAGCCAATAGCGTGGCGACGGGTGACCAGGACGGCCCCGCCGTGGCAGTCAACCGCAGCGGTGACGTCGCCGTCGTGTGGGGAGGACGATCGCGATGCGACCAACCCGGGCGATGACTCACACAGCGAGATTTACCTGCGTCTGTTCCGCAACGGCATGGCCGATTACGAGATGAAGCTCTCGTCGGGCGGTACGTCGGGCACGAACTGGAAGCACGTCACTCCCGACGTCGGCCTGGATGACCGCGGCAACGCCGTCAGTCGTGTGGGCGGGACGACCCCGACGGCAATGGCTTCTGCAACGTGCCGTATCGGGTCAGTCTCCCCACCGGTTCAGTGCTGGCATCCGGCCGCGCGAATGCCCAACACAGCCGGACAACAGATATGGCCTGTCAGGTCTCCGTCGATCCGGACGGCGCGCCAACAGCACCAGCGCCGTCGCGTTCACCGTGGTATGGGAGGACATCCAAGGCTCAGCGGCGGCGACCGTTCGGGCGGCGGGCTACACCGCGGCGACGACCAAGGCGTGACGCGAGGTGACGGTCAACCAGACCGGCGGGATCCCACCATCGGCCCGACGTGGCCGTCCCGGCCTCCGGCGACGCTGTCGTGGCGTGGGAGGAAGACACAGACGCGCCAACGGATTCGTCAACATCGGGTTGACCCGCCTCGCCAAGACCGATGGCACGGTGGTGCTGAGTCGCCGCTCAGCCAATAGCCAGGGCGGTGGGCAACAGCAACGGCCTGCCGTGGCGGCTAACTTCAACGGCGACTTCGTCATCGCCTGGGAATCCGACCACACCGGAGTCCGCGGCGTGTGGGCGCGGTCATTTGCAGCCATTGAGGGATGCCCGGCACGCCGAGGTCGAGATCTCCAGTGGGACGGGTGCCGTGGCGCCGTCGGCCGGAATCGACGACCAAGACAACGCGGTCGTCGGTTGGTCCGTCACCGGGTCAGACCCGCGGTGTGGGCCCGCGGACTCAACCCGGACGGGTCGACGGTCGGTCGGCTCCCGCTCAGTCCATGAGCGAGGGTGACCCAGGGACGCCAGGAGCAGCTGGCGGCAACATCATCGCCGTGGGGCGAACTCACCGTCGGGTACACCGACGACAACGACGGGAACACGTTTGACCAGGTCATGCTCGGATTCGACGCCACAACTCCGACTGGTGAAGCACCACCCAAGGAGCATGCGCAAGGATGGTCCGCAGCGAGGCCAGATGGGACTGCCGTCCTGAGCGTGGCGTCATCCGGAGCCGGATCTCTTGTCGGCGCGAATGACGTCATGAAGAGCATCATCAGGCGAAGTCACTGGGAGTCTAGCCAGATGGGACAGGGAAGCGGCCCCGCTCGTCGGAGTACGGGTCCTGGAGATCGGTGGCATCGGGCCCGGGCCAATGGCGGCGATGGTTCTCGCCGACCTCGGTGCCGACGTCATCCGCATCGACAAGCCCAAGGACGACTCTCGTGCTGGTCCCGCCCGGACTCCAACCTGCTCCATCGGGGGCGCCGCTCCGTCAGTGGTCGACCTGCACCAGCCGGCGGCGCCGAGGTCGTCCGGCGCCTGGCCCGGGCGGCCGACATCGTGACCGAGGGCTATCGGCCAGGGGTGGCGGAGCGCCTGGGTATTGGCCCCGACGATCTGGATGGCGGTCAACCTCGCCTGGTCTACGGCCGGATGACCGGCTGGGGGCAGGAGAGGTCCGATCGCGCACAGTGCGGGACATGACATCGCCTACATCGCGACCACCGGAACGCTGCATGCCATCGGCCGGGCCGGCGGGCCGCCACAGGTGCCGATGAATCTGCTCGGCGACTTTTCGCCGGGGGCAGCATGTTTCTCGTGACGGGTGTGCTGGCCGCCCTGCTCGAGGCTAGGTGTCGGGACGCGGCCAGGTCGTCGATGCGGCCATGTGTGGACGGTGCTGCCGTACTCTCCACGATGATGTAGCGCGGCTCATGTCGGCAGGCACGTGGCAGGACCGGCGTGGCGTCAACATTCTCGATACGGGCGCGCCGTTCTACGACGTCTACGAGACCGCCGACGGCCGGCACATGGCCGTGGGGCGCGCTGGAGCCTACAGTTTTATGCCGGAGTTTGTCCGCTTACGACCCAGGGCCGGACCTGCCCGATCAGCACGACGTTTCGCGCTGGCCGCAGATGCGGGAACGGTTCGCGGCGAAGTTCCGCACGAAAACGATGTCCGAGTGGTCGGCGATCTTCGACGGTACGGACGCCTGCGTGGCGCCGGTGGTTTCGTTTACCGAGGCGCCGCAGCGATCCACAGTTGGCCGCCCGGGGCACGTTCGTGACGTCACACGGCGTGGTCCAACCGGCTCCCGCGCCTCGCTTCTCGCGTACCCCCGCCAAGATGGGAGCTCCACCACCCGTGCCCGGCGCCGACACCCGCGCGGCGCTCGCCGACCTGGGGCATCGACGTGTAGACGCCCTTTCGAGGCCAAGGTCATTATCGAACACTGAGCGGGCAAGCACGCTGGGCCTAGCGTGCCAGGCTACGCCGGTGAGTTTCACCGAGGACGCGCTGCGGGCCGATCGTGGCGGAATCACGACGACGGCAGGCGAGAGCTGCTGACCAGGCGCGACGCACGGCTTCTGTGCATTCCACGCGAACGGGTGGCGCCCGGTCGATTTGCAGCGGGCCACGGGCTGCAGTCGCGAAACCATCCGCCATGCCCTGCATCCCGAGGTCCGTCAAGGCCGCAAACGCCAGCCGGCGCAAGGCGGCCCGGGAGGTACGGACCAGCCACCCGCGGAGCGCATCGCCTACGGAGATCAGAAGCCGTACATAATCGCCGACGACCTTGGCGACCTGCGCGGCCCCACCGAGGGCATGATCACGCTGCCGCCGCACCTCGATCTGGTTCCGGCCGCGCGAGCTACGACCTTGACCGACCCGCCCGACTCGCCTCCATGTACAAGGCGGTCCTCAACGAGGCGGGCACCGTGCAGGACCTGCGCAGTTGGATCAACAGGAGAGTGCTGATCGAACTCTGGCCCGCACTGTGGCTGCCGCAACGACTGCGAGTGCTCTGGGAGAGCAGATTCCCCGAGCTCGCCGCACGCCGTCTGGCAGTTGCGTAACGGTGGACGCGTTCCACGAAAGGCTGGCACGGACCGGGCTCGCCGCTGCCGAGGGATATGGCTTCGCACTCGCGGGCGGCTACGCCGTACAGGCGGCTGGCCTGCTCGTGCGGCCCACCGAGGACATCGACATGTTCACCGCCTGGGAACGGCGCGCCGATTTCGAATCCGCAGTCGCCGCCGTCACCGATGCCTACCTCGCTGAAGGACTCGGCGTCGAAACCGAGCGCCACCACGATTCGTTCGTCCGGTTGACCGTGTCCGATGGCGAGCGCATCGCGAAGGTAGAACTCGCCGTGGACTCGCGCGCCAAGGACCCGATCCGAATGGCGGTCGGACCGGTCCTGCACCCCGATGACGCCGTCACCAACAAGATGAATGCCCTATATTCGCGGGCGCTCGCCCGCGGCTTCATCGACATCGACGCGGCAATCCGGTCCGGTCGTTACGACGGAGAGACGCTGGTTCAACTAGCCGAACGCGCCGAGCTGGGCTTCGATCGGCGGGTGTTCGCCGACGCACTCGCTCAGGCACAGAACCTGGATCCAGAGTGACTTCGCGGCGTACGGCATCGTGGGGCACGACCTCGCCGCACTACGTAACCGGTTCGCGGCGTGGCGCCAGGACCTGATTGGCCGGCACCTGCTTGGCAACACCTAGGCATCCGGGGACCGAAACTGGGGCGGACGGTGGCATAGCAATGGAGGCCCCATGGCGATTGGTGCACAGCGGTTCGTGCCGGACGGCGCCAACCTCGAGCAGTTGCGGTCGACGGTCGGCGCGTGCCAGGGCTGCGATCTCTTCCGTGGCGCGACCCAGGCCGTCTTCTCCAGGGGCCGGGCGGACGCGCCGCTGGTGCTGGTCGGCGAGCAGCCCGGCGATGAGGAGGACAAGGCTCGGACTTCCCTTCGTCGGTCCGGCGGGACGGCCTTCTCGTCAGCGCCCTGCGCGAGGTTGGCATCGCGCCCGACCAGGCGTATGTGACCAACGTCGTCAAGCATTTCAAGTTCGAACTCCGGGGAAGCGTCGCATCCACCAGAAGCCAGCTCCGCTCGAGATCGGTGCCTGTCGACCCTGGCTCGTGGCTGAATTCGCGCTGCTCGCACCCAGGGTCGTCGTCGCGCTTGGAGCAACTGCCGCTCAGGCCTGGCCGGAGCGTCGTTCCGCGTGACCCGCTCGCGGGGCGAGCTCATGGCCTGGCCTTCGGCGGCCCAGTACCCCGAGGACTTCCGGGTCATCGAGCCGCCTGCGCAATTCCTTGCGACCCTGCACCCGTCGGCAATCCTCCGGGCGGACAACCGCGAGGAGGCGTATACGGGCTTCCTCAGCGATCTCTCCGTGGTCGCCCGGGCCCTGGACGCCGTCTAGGCACCGCCGAGCCTGCGGGGCGATGGAACCGGATTGGCGTCCGCGCGGCACCAGATCGGAACCGGTGTCCGCCATGAATATGCCTAGGCAGGCGCGGACGTTCGCCCGAACGCGCACCATCCCGACGGGAGGGAGAAGGTGATGGCCGAAGAGGCCGCAGTCGCTTGGTGGTGTTGGTCCTGGCGGTGGTGGCGGCGCTGTGCGGTGGCGCGGCCATATACGGGCTGACTAGGTCCGACGAGGAACCAACCCCAGCCCCGCCCCCGGCCAACGTCGTACCCGTCGCGCCGGCGCAGACGACGACGGATGCGCAGACGGCACCCGGTGCAGCCTCGACGGAGACTCGGCAAGGAGCCACCGTCAGGCGGTCCACGGCTGAATCCGCGGTCCACGGCTGGACATCCATAGCACGGAGGAGTTAACTCGCTTTACAGAACCGTATCCAGCCATGCGAAATGCCGTCGTTGGGCTTGGGGGCGATACCCATGAGCAGGTCCGTGCCAGCGCGCCCGCGCATTCGTTCGCGAGTCATCGCCGTTCTGGCGGCGGTCGTCGCAGTCGGCGCCGGTGGTCTCGTTTCTCCATCCGCGGCGTTCGCGGCTCTTTTGCCCTACCAGGACCCGAGCCTGCCGGTCCCGACCAGAGTCAATGATCTGCTCGGGCGGATGAGTCTCGACGAGAAGCTCGGCCAGATGACCCAGGCCGAGCGTAGCTCGGCCACCACGGCCCAGATCACCCAATTCCGCCTCGGCTCGCTGCTCTCCGGCGGCGGCTCGACCGTCGCCCGAACAACGCCACCAGCTGGGCGAACATGTACGACAGCTTCCAGAACGCCGCCCTGGCAACCCCGCTGAGGCATCCCGCTCATCTACGGCGTGGACGCGGTGCACGGCCACAACAACGTCATCGGCGCCACGATCTTCCCGCACAACATCGGACTCGGCGCCACCCGCGACCCGACGCTGGTGCAGGACATCGGCCGCGCCACCGCGGAGGAGGTCGTCCGGTACCGGCATCGACTGGGACTTCTGCGCCCTGCCTCTGCGTCGCCCGCAACGATCGGTGGGGCCGCACGTACGAGTCGTTCGGCGAGACACCTGACCTGGCCTCGTCGATGACCACGGTGGTCACCGGCCTGCAGGGCACGTCGCTGAGTGCGCCAGGCGTTCCGTGCTCGCCACCGCCAAGCACTACGTCGGCGACGGCGGTACGACGGGCGGCGTCGACCAGGGCAACACACAGCTGACCGAGGCGCGAGCTGCGGGTCGATCCACCTGCCGCCGCTTCCAGGCCGCGGTGCAGCGCGGCGTCGGCGCCGTCATGATCTCGTACAGCTCGTGGAACGGCGTGAAGATGCACGGCAACCAGTACCTGATCACCACTGTGCTCAAAGGCGAACTCGGCTTCTCCGGCTTCGTCGTCTCCGGACTGGAACGGCATCGACCAGATCGACGGCGCCGCCGGGTTCACGGCCACCGAGGTGCGCACGGCGGTCAACGCGGGCATCGACATGGTGATGGTCCCGGACGCCTGGCAGTCTTTCATCATCGTTGCTTCGTACGGAGGTGCAGGCTGGCCGCGTCACCATGGCGCGCATCGACGACGCCAACCGCCGCATCCTCACGAAGAAGTTCGAGCTCGGGCTCTTCGAGCGACCGCTGACTGACCGGACCTTCACGTCCACTGTGGGCAATGCCGCGCACAGGACGCTGGCCCGGCAGGCCGTGCGCGAGTCGCAGGTCGTCCTAAAGAACGCCGGCAACGTCCTGCCGCTGGCCACCGCCAACAGCAGAGATCTTCGTGGCCGGGAAAGAACGCCGGACAACATCGGTCATCAGAGCGGCGGCTGGACGATCTCCTGGCAGGGCGGCAGCGGCGCCGTCACGCCTGGAACCACGATCCTGCAGGGCATCCGAAACACCGTTGCACCGTCCACCAGTGGTCACGTTCAACTCAGACCGGTGCCGGCGTCGACAGCACGTACAACGTCGCCATCGCTGTGGTCGGCGAGACGCCCGTACGCCGAGGGCGCGGGCGACCGGCCCGGTTCGATGAGTCTGGACACGACCGACCTCAACACCATCAACACGCTGCGCGCCGCCGGCATACCGGTGGTGGTCGTGCTTGTCTCCGGCCGGCCAATGGACATCGCGGCACAGCTGGCCAACTGGAATGCGCTGGTGGCGGCCTGGCTGCCCGGCACCGAGGGCAGGGCGTCGCCGACATCCTGTTCGGCGTGGCCCAGCCGACCGGCAAGTTGCCGATGACGTGGATGAACAGCGTCAGTCAGCAGCCCATCAACACGGGCGACGGCCAAATCCCACTGTTCCCGTACGGCTTCGGCCTGGCCTACGGCGGCCCGCCGCCCACCCGCGACGCGTACGCGGTCACCCAGGCCGAGAGTTACAGTTCGCAATCCGGCACCCAGGTGGAAACCACATCGGACACCGGCGGCGGCCAGGACGTCGGCTTTATCGCACCCGGCGACTGGCTGGCTTACTCAATGTGGACTTCGGTACGCCGACCGCCACGACGGTAACCACCCGACGCGCCTCCGGTTCGACCGCTACCGGCACCGATCCAGTACCGCTTGGACTCCACCACCGGTCCGATCATCGCCAGCGTGCCCGTCAGCAACACCGGTGGTTGGCAGAGCTGGGGCAGCGTCACGACGACGTTGTCGGGCTCGGCCACCGGAGTACACACGCGTGTACGTCACGTTCACGGGCTCCGGCGGCGACTTCGTCAACCTCAACTGGTTCCAGTTCGCCCGAGTGGGCGGCGCGCGCGACCCGTACCAGGTCACCCAGGCGGAGAGCTTCAGCTCGCAGTCCGGCACGCAACTGGAGAACACGTCCGACACCGGAGGCGGGCAGAACGTCGGCTGGATCGCACCCGGCGACTGGCTGGCATACTCAATGTGGACTTCGGCACACCGACCGCGTTGACGGTCACCACCCGACGCGCTTCCGGTGCGACCGCAACCGGCACCATCCAGTACCGCCTCGACTCCACCACCGGACCGATCGTCGCGCAGCGTGCCCGTGAGCAACACCGGGGGCTGGCAGAGCTGGGGCAGCGTCACGACTACGCTCTCGGGCTCGGCGCACCGGCGTGCATACTCTTTACATCACGTTCATCGGCTCCGGGGGCGACTTCGTCAATCTCAACTGGTTCCAGTTCGCCCGCTGATCCCGTTCCGGTCCACCCTCCGGCCGGGCCAGGTCAGCTAGTCTCGTTCGAAGACCAGCGCCTTGCCTGTGGCCACCCACTGGTACGGGATGGCCGACGCCCAGCGCGACAGTGGCAGCCGTGATGTAACGACATAGACGTCGCCCGAAAAGCACCGGGATACGCGCAGCATCGCCCGCCGCGCATGGTCGGGCGTCGTGACGAGAATGACCGCCTTCCAATTGTGCTGCCGAGCCATGTCCCCGATGAAGCGGGCCTCGCCCCCGCGTCGTGTTGGGCTCAGGGTGGAAGCAACCGATCGAGACGCCGGGCACCGGCGGCAGGCAGCGGTCGGTGCCGGCTTCCTCGACCACGGTCGACTGGATCAGGAGCGGTGCGCGATGCTGGCGGGCCAGGTCGAGCGCGACCTCGTCCCGGTTACCCGGTCCGCCCAGTTCGATGATTGCGTCGACCCGGTCCGGGGCCGGGGCGAGATCTGGCCGGATGAACAGCACAACCGTCGCGGTGGCGAGGACGGCGACGGCAAGCGCCGCGGCGACCCACCACCGGTGGGCGCCGCGGCTGGACGTGGTCGGGCACGCCTACGGACACCGGGCCGACTGTCGCCGACGTGGGTTGCGGTGACATGACCGCAGTCTATCCACTGTGCCTCCTGTGGGTGTCTGCATTGGACGGAGTGTGCTATCGACTGATGCCCGGGCGAGGCTCCATGTAGGCGTGGTGCCTGCGCGACCCAGCGCAGTGCCTCCTCGAGCGGTAGCGCCGTCGAGTAGAGAAAGCCTCGACCGTACCGGTAGCCAACCGAGAGCAGGACTGCTCGGCTTGCGTCGTCGTGGACGCCCTCGGCTATGGCTTCCAGGCCCAAATCCACGCAGAGCGCGTTGACGGCGCCGATTAGACGCCGGTTACGCTCGGAAGGCTCGTCCGCCAGGAAGGTGCGGTCAACCTTGACGATGTCGATGACGGGCTGCCGGAGATAGCCTCAGTGAGGCGTAGCCGGTTCCATAGTCATCGATCGCTATCCGGACGCCGTCCCCTCGAAGCGCGGCAACGGTACGACCAGGCCTGGTCGTCATCGGCAACAAAGCCATTCTCCGTGATCTCGAGGACCAGTGAGGACGGGTCCACCTGCGCCGCCGCGAGCTGTGACCGTACTCGTGCGACGAAGTCGGACTGCCGAAGTTGGCGCGCGGAGAGGTTGGCGATGATGTAGCGCCCGTCGCCCGCAGCCAGTTGACGAGCGTCCGTCAGTGCTTGGTGGAGCACGAAATCGCCGACCCTTTCGATCAGGCCGGTCTGCTCGGCGACGGCGATGAGCTCCGCCGGCGCCATATTCCCGCGCGGATCGTTGAGTCGGACCAGGGCTTCGAATCCGACCGGCGTGCCGGTCGCGAGCTCGACGATCGGCTGGTAGTGAACCGCGAGCCAACCGTTGTCCAAGGCCTCCTCCACCCGCCGCCGGGCGTCGATGTGATGCCGAGCCGGATTGACCATGCCGTCGTGGTACTGGCGCCATCGGCCCTTGCCGTGTGCCTTTGCGCTGTAGAGCGCGGTGTCCGCGTTACGGATCAGGGCCTCTACGTCCGCGCCGGTGGGTGCGTACGCGAGGCCGACGCTCGCCTCGCCGTTGAGCGGGATGCCGCCGATGCGCACCGGTTGGGCCAGCGCGTCGACGATGCGTTGTGCGATAGCCTGCGCGGCCGCCTCGCCCGGCAACCCGCGCAGAAGTGCGGCGAATTCGTCTCCCCGAGTCTGGCCGCGATGTCACCGTCACGCGAGGCAGTCGGAAAATCGGCGGGCCACCTCGCTGAGGAGCTGATCGCCGACTTGTGGCCGTACGTATCGTTGACATCTTTGAAATCGTCCAGATCAACGAAGAGAGCGGCCATGCCGGCCGGAGCTGAGATCCTGCGCTCACGCCTTCTCGCGGCCTCGCCGCGCAGCTCATCCCCGAACGCCTTCGCGTTCGCCAGTCCAGTGAGCGCGTCGTGAGTCGCTCGGTAGGCGAGGTCCGCTTGAAGCCGGCGCTCCGCGCTCACATCCGCACCGTGGCGACGACTCCGTTGACGGTCGGGTCGTTCGTCAGGTCCCGCCGATGAACGAGTACCGCGATCCGTTCGCCATCCGGATGAACGACGTAGCCCTCGGCCCCGTTGTGGTCCGTCGACCAGGACCGGTCGTGCGCCGCGTCGCCGTCTGACGCGCGTCGCACGACGTCGTCGAAACACGCTTCGCCTTGGACCTCGCGTCCGAATATGGTCCGATGCCGACGGGGTAGCGTAGTCGATGCGGCCGTCGCGGCTGATCAGAGTGGCGTCGTTACTGGTGAGCACGAGAGTGCGGAAGTAACGCTCCTTCTCCTCGGTCCGAAGCCTTCGGGTAGGAGCTCAATGCGATCCAATGCGGCCACGGCTTGGTCGGCTAGGACGAGCAGCGTCGGCTTCAGCTCCGGCAGGTACTCTTGCGGCGCGGTGATGACCAGGTCGAGTGAGGATGACGAACCGGCCGGCAGGGGTCGACCCGGCTACCGGGACTACGAGGGATTCGACCTCGGGGCCGGTCGGCTCCAGGCTGGCGGAATTGCGTGGTCGGAGAGTGAACGTCACCATCGGAGCGCACTGGCAGCATGGCGGTCAGGGCGATTTGCAAGCCGTCTGCAGACCTCGGTGTTGGTTGTTGCCTCAACCAAGTCACGGAACGCCACCCGCATCGCACGCTCTCGGCGGACCCGGCGTCGGCTCGTTCGCACTCCGAGCACGAGCCGCACGACAACGATGGCGGCTACCGTCGCGGCGACGAGACCGATCGCCGCACACCCGTGGTGACTGGGCCCAGGCACCGCCTCTACGAGCAGGACGGTCGGCGGGATCAGGAGAGCGAACGCGACGATGACAATGTGCCGATACCCGAGGTGGAGGCCGGCCCGTCGTCTGACTCCAGCATGAGCATGGAATTGGTGAGCGCAGCGGCGCCGCACAGCACCACGAACGAGCCAAACCCGAGGTCGATCAGGACCACGAGATGCCACGTGCCCGTTATGAGGTTTCGACCGTAGACAAAGTCCCCGGCGACGAAGGCCGCCGCGCCGGCTGCGAGCAGGGTTGAGGGGCCATGTTTGTGCGCCAGACCAACACGACGCGGGCGGTGGCGGCCAGCACGGTGACGAAGCAGACCCAACTCGCCATGGCAGAGCACTCGGCCGACCGAACTGGAGATTCAAGCTCATAACTGCCGGCCGGAGCAGGAACAGCCAGGCCGGCAGTGATCCGGCGACGCCCAGCGCCAGCGTGTCCAGCACGACCAGCCAATCGCGCACGGGTCGTCGAGGCCTGACCGAGTTCGAGCAGCCCCAGGATCAACGGGATGCAACTGGCATTAGGATGAAGGCGTCCGGTACGGCCGGGAATATCGGTGGTCGGGTATAGCGCAGGACCTCTGCGTTCAGAGCGACGCCGCCGATGCTCAGCAGGCCAACGGCTACACCAACCAGGATCCAACCGCCACGTCGTGCTGGGCGCTGGTGTCTCACCGCGTAGGCCACGGCCCCGACGCTGAAAGCTCCGAGCAAGGCGGGCGACAACACGCGCGCGACGGGGATAACGAGACACCCGGCCAACACGACCGCGCACAAGGCGAGGTATAGGCGGCGTGCTCCCGGTCATCGGCGCTACCTCCCTTCGGGCTTCGGCCGGTTTCGAATTCCTGAGCCTAAGCGAACCACCGGAGGATGGGGTCGGCCTCGTTGAACGGTCGATCCCTTGCGCCGCACCAGCAACAGCGGTCACGTGCGTAACGTGAGTTGCCGCCGATGACCGCCGCGGCGCGCCCGGCATGGGCAACCGATGACTGGACCGAACCCGGAACCTCGTCGTTGGCCGAGGGCGGCCACTGGGCGCACGAGCGATCAGCCGGCGCACACCGCGTTGATCGATGCGGCTTCTGGTATGCGCCGGAGGCTCGATGTCGATGCCGCCGCGATCGTCCTCAATGGACGGGCGACGCTAGTGTCGGCGTTCAGCGTGCAATGACGTCGCTAACATGTCGGCGCCGCTGGTGAGGAATCCGCTTGACGGTGATTGGCGTACCCGGGCCCAGCAGATGCCGTTCACCTCGAACGGTGACCTCGAAGCGGCCCACCCTCATCGACCACATAGGTTTCCTCTTCGTGGCTGATTCTCACCCGGATCTGCCGGTCGCAGAACCGCAGCGAGAACGACAGCGATGTCCACATGCGCGGCAGCATCGGCTCGAAAGACAAGTCCCCGTCGAAGTCGCGCACCCCGCCGAAACCGAAGACGAGCGACGCCCACACGCCGGCGGCCGATGCGATGTGAACCCCGTCGGACGTGTTGCCAGCGATATCCGCAAGGTCCATGAGCAGCGCGAAGTTGAAGTACTGCAGCGCCTGCCGATCGTTGCCGATCTCGGCGGCCAGGATGCTCTGCACACAGGCCGACAACGAGGAGTCGCCGGTGGTCAACGGGTCGTAGTACTCGTAGTTGCGCCGCTTCTGCTCGTTGAGAATTCGTTGCCGAGCAAGAACATGGCCAGCACGATATCTGCCTGTTTGATGACCTGATACCGGTAGATCACCAACGGGTGGAAGTGCAGTAGCAGCGGGAATTTCTCCCGGGGTGTGTTCTGTCAGGTCCCAGACCTCGCGTTTGAGGAAGGTGTCGTCTTGCGGGTGGATGCCCCGCTCCTTGTCGTAGGGCACGTGCATCGCGGCCGCCGCGCGTTCCCAGGACTCGACCTCGTCTGGGCGCAGGTCGACTTCGTGGGCGAGTGCGGTGTAGGCGTCTGGTCGCTCCTCGCGCAGCAGGCGGACGGTGTTGGCGGCGTAGCTGAGGTTGAGCCGGGCCATGAGATTGGTGTACGTGTTGTCGTTGACGACGGTCGTGTACTCGTCCGGCCCGGTAACCGCGTGGATGTGGAACTCACCATCCGTCCCGTAGAAGCCGAGGTCCTCCCAGAAGCGGGCGGTCTCGACCAAGATCTCGGCTCCACTTCACACATCAGGTCGAGATCGCCCTGCACGCTGGTGTACCGCCGGATGGCGTACGCGATGTCGGCGTTGATGTGGTATTGGGCGGTGCCGGCCTGGAAGTTGGCCGATGCCTCCTGACCGGTGAGAGTGCGCCACGGGAAGAGGGCGCCCTTCTGGCTCATAACCTCGCGCTCGTCTCGCGGCCCGGTCCGAGCATGCCGTGCCGATGGCGCAGCAGATTAGCGCGCGATTCTCGGCTGCGTGTAGCACAGGAACGGCAGGACGTAGATCTCGGTGTCCCAAAGTAGTGTCCGTCGTAGGCGCTGCCCGGTCAGCCCCTCTGGCGCGCGATCCCCGCGCCCTCGGCCCGCCACGACGCCTGGGCCACCTGGAACAGGTTCCAGCGGATGGCCTGCTGCCGACGGATCTGGTCGGACCGGCTTTCGACCCGGACGTCGGCCCGGTCCCAGAACAGGTCGAGCTGCTGCCGCTGCTGCTCGAGGCAGGGTGTCGAACCCGTCGCGCAGGGCTCGGTCGAGAGTGCGGCGGCACCGGTCGACCAGCTCGCGCGCCGGGATGCTCCGGAAGCCTTGGTACGTCGCGAACTTGGTGATCCGGATTGGACTGCCGGGCGAAGCGTCCGCGGTCACGAGGATCTCCCCGCTGTCCCGATCGATGGACCCTCGACCCGATAGGGGCACGTCGCGTCGATGACGTGGTCCACACCCACCGCGAGCGTCATCTTGCTGTTCGTGGTGCGATAGCCGAGCAAAATGCGGCCGTCGTCTCGCTCAGTCTCACCTGGAGTTGAGCACTCGCTGCGGGAGCAGCTTTGGCCAGCCGCGGATCGCTCGGCCTCTGCTCAGGAATTTCGTCGACCGGCCTTGCGTCTTGGCGGTTGACGACCTGCGACGAGATCGCCACCGGGTGCCGGATGGTCGAGCATCGTCACCTCGTAGGTCATCGCGACCAGATGACGGTGCTCGAGCGAGACGAGCCGGCACGACGCGGACCCGAACGTGCTTGCCGCTGGGCAGCGCCCAGCACAAAGTCTCGGGTCAGCGTGCCGGCCCGCATGTCGAGAATCCGCCGGTAGTCGCGTACCTGGGCAGTCGGAAGGAACAGCGGCTCATCGTCGACGTACAACTTGAAGATGGTGCCGTCCGGCACGTTGACGATCGTCTGGCCGACCCGCGCCAACCCGCGAGCCTCCTCGGCGTGACAATCCGCCAAGTCTCGTGCAAGCCATTGACGTACGTCCGGGCGACACCGCTGGGCGCCCTCCTCGAACGTGCCGCGCACGCCGAGGAAACCATTGCCGAGCGAGAAGGCTGTCTCCGTGCGGCCCACGTAGTCGTCCGAGTATCGTGTCTCGACGATCCGCCACTCGTCCGCCGGATAGAGGTGCTCCGGTGGCAGGGTAAAGCCGCGCTTCAACATAGGCGAAAGAATAGCTACGTCCATGAGCGAACTAGTGCCACTGTCGATCACGAGATGGCCACCACGTGCCTCGGATCCTGAACGCTTACTCAACCACCTCAAGCTTCCTCGAGACGGTCGCAATAGGACGACAGCAGGTATCCCATGAACGACATCTCACGGTACGACGCCCCGCTGTTCGACCTCGACGGCGTGATCACACGTACCGCCACATCCACGCGGCCGCGTGGAAGGACCTCTTTGACCACTTTCTGTCCGCCCGAGCCCGCGAGCGGAATGAGCCATTCGTTCCCTCTCGACACGGCTAGCGACTACCTGCACCATGTCGACGGACGGCGCCGCTACGACGGGGTTGACACCTTCCCTGCGCTCCCGCGGTATCGAGCTGCCCTCACGGCGACCCCGCCGACTCCGCCCGCGGCCGAGACCATCTGTGGCCTCGGTAACCGCAAGAACGACTACTTCAACCAGCGCCTCGCGCAACTCGGCGTCGAGGTGTTCGGACGACACAGTGGAGCCCATCAACGCCGCACGCCGTCGTGCGGCGGAAGGTGGCGGTCGTGTCCGCCAGCGAAAACTGCGAGGGCCATTCTCGGCCGCGCCGGCTTGCTCGGCCTCTTCGACACGCGGGTCACCGGGGTCGAGGCGGCAGAACTGCATCTCAGCCGGTAAGCCGGCTCCGGACACCTACCTCAAGGCCGCGGAACTACCTTCGAAACGCCACCGGAGGCGGCCGTCGTCTTCGAGGACGCCATATCTGGAGTTCAGGCCGGGCGCGCCGGTGGGTTCGGATTGGTCGTCGGGGCAGACCGGCGCGGCGAACTGAACTGCTCCGCCGCCACGGTGCCGACGTGGTCAGCGCCGACCTCCGCACGTTCGTGTTCCAGTCGGGCTAGGACCCCGCCGGTCATGACCGTCGGTCCGTCTGCCTGCGACCGAGGCGACATGATCGTTCTTGGTCCACAGCAGACCCAGTCGAGCCGAAGGAGCCCTCGCCCTGACGGTGCCGACGCAACGGATTCATGGCTACTCGGCAGACCACCCTCGTTCGTTGCCCATTCGCGACCGTCTTTGCGGCGCCTTGTCCACCGCGGCAATCCGTTGCTGGTCGAGATCCTCCGTTGCCAGCCGGGACAGGGTCCACGCCAGCGGTGCCGGTAATCCCGGCGTGGTGTTCGACTGACGGTGACGAATCGACCTGCGTCGGGTCCGATGTCGCAAGGATCGATTGTCCTGGGCACATCGCCGGCGAACGTTCCGGCCGCCTGCTGCTGCATCGCGAGGTCGTCGAGCTGATCGGGTCGGGACCTCGTCAGCGGCGGCACGAGTCCCTCGACGATGCGGCTGGGCTCGCTGGCCGCGACCTCCGGAGTAGTGGCTGTCGACGAACAGGAAGACGGCACGATCGTCGCATTGAGCCGACGGCGTTGTGCGCGGCGATGAGGGGTTGCAGCTTGAGCCAGAGGCCCAGAAGCATGCCGATTCCGGTGTTTTCGGCATAGCCACCGTCCACAATGTTGGTACGGGTCGCCTGGCCCGGGTCCGTCGAGCATCCGTAGAGCTGGCCGGACGGGGAGATGTACGGGAAGCGGCCCGAGAGCAGGGCGGCTGTCGCGTTCGTCAAGCTGGACGGATCGGTGCCGTCGTCCGGTCCGCATAGGAAGTCAAGCAGGTCCGAGGTGACCGGCCTGTCGGTCTGGGCCTCGCCGGTACGCATCGTGGCGCATTCGCTGCCAATCGACAAGCCCCGTCTCGTGGGTGAGCCTGAGCGGGCTCACATTGAGGCGGCATCCGCTCTCTACCTGAGTTCCGGTCAGCATGAGTACCGGGCGATGCCCGCCCTGGCCCCAGGTACCGGCGAAGAGTCGTCGCCCATTCCGGGCACGTGCCGGATCCAGCTGTCCTCGAGCCGCGCCGCACGATCGACCCCGCGAAAGCCCACGAAGCCGCGGGCCAGATCGACGCTGAGCATCCAGGTGAGCGGAGTCGGTGAGGAAATCTGACGTCAAGATCCTGGTCGTACCAATCACTCGTACGAGCGGGATTTGCGTCGAGGCCTGCTGGTAGGCCACCAGGCCGAGACTGCCACCGGACGCGCCGCCCATCGCGAAGACGCGGTCCGATGCGTAGGCAGGGTCGCAGTTCTGCACCTTCTTCGTGGCTCGCGAAGGTCCAAACATGCTGCTGAGCGTGGACGCCGTCCAATAGGCCGCGCGTAACCCACCACCCGGCGCGCGCGACAAAGATCACTCGGCACCTTCTGGTCCTGGGTACTGTCGTCAGCGCAATTGGCGGCCACCCACTCCTTGAACGCCCCGGTAAGGTCTAGCCCCGGACGTGTGCCCGCCTCGGCGATCGCGTCCGGCAGCGGGCCCGTGCGGCGCACCGCGTGCCCGGAGCCGTCGCTGAAGACGAAGCTCGCGACAAGCAAGTCGGCCACCAAAAGCGTGGCGACGGGAAGGCGGCTGAACCCGAGCAGGAGCAGCCCGGGCGGTGCGCTGTGCCGCTCCGACCAGAGTTGCGCCCTCGCCAAGCGCGAGCATGATCGCGGCAAGGAAGATCGGCACGATGAGAAAGACGCTGACCACTGGTACGTATAGCACGGCGCCGATGAAGCCGAAGGCGGCAAAGTCCAAGGACGAACGCGGCCACGACAAGGTATTTGCGCTCGCGCGTATCCGGCTTGTCCGCGCCGGTGCCGTCCCAGACGCGCAGCTGCACATAAAGGCCGAGCGCGGCGAGCGGGCGGGCCGACGATGGCGATCGCCAGCATCGATGAACGCGCGAATCGCCAGCGGCGTAACGCCCTCGCCGCCGACGACGAGGACCGGGGGCACCGGTGCGTATGCCACGGCGGCCAACATGAGCACGGTGACCGGAGACGCGATCGCCAGGATGCGGACGACCCGGCGGGCGGCCGTGATCTTCACTGGGTCGATCGGCTCGGCGTCGCGCTGGCGGGACGTCGCCGCCTTGTCCTGGCGGCGTCCTGGTCCATATGCCTCGTCGCCCGGGTGCCCCACAGGAGGCCGAGCAGAGCGTCGCCACGGCGATGACAGTGATCGCGTATAACTCAGAGAGCTTCGCCAACCAGCCGAGTAGTCCCGACAGCAATACGTAACTGAACGAAGTACAATTT
>ERZ1370068.2244-contig-1401_pt1 | contig 22314 bp, 33 predicted proteins | sample MGYA00561227_ERZ1370068 | MGnify/ENA primary metagenome ERZ1370068 (study PRJEB38410, sample SAMEA6850437) | metagenome | study: Metagenomic assessment of the ecological functions of the soil: analysis of the soil microbiota associated with the... | reverse complement strand
AAGTTACGTGGTCGTTAAGAAGAATGCCAAGCGCGCTCGGTACCCATACTGTGCAGACGAGAACGAAAACGCGGTCGTCAGATACAACGCGACCGCCAACACCGTTGCGCACACGATGTATGCGCCCGGCCAGGTTGAAGTAGTGGATTAAGGCGTCGCCGACGATTCTTCCCAGCAGCCCTTCCACGGGAATCGCATTCATCCAACGAACATGCTCCGGGAAGGATGGCGAGAAGTGCCGGGACAAACATCAGAAGCCGAAATCGCACCCAGCGACTTTGCTAGCGAGAGCCTGCACTTTGCGCGATCCGAAACCATCGAATGCCGAGCATCCCAGGGAAAACGGTCAGGAGAAACGCCCCTAACCCGAATGCCTGTAGCAAAATGTCGGACAACATAGGCGCCCACAATCCCTACCCAGTTGCGCGCCGCGCGCGAACCGGTCAGAACCGACGCGCTATTCAACGACGGATCGAGCGGAGAATAGGAAATGAGCGCAAGGAAGAGGAGGAGCGCGGAGACGCCGCAACAAGAATCCGACCAGTTCGTTCAGCCGCCGATTTTTGGTCGGTTCGAAAATACGCGAGAACAGTTTCATCAGGGCGTATTCATCATCACGCGCAATCACTTACGCGCGATGCCGCGAGTTCACCAGAGCCCTCAATTATGCAACACCGCTCGCTGTTGAAGGCGCAGGAATTGGTACACCGTACCGACTCGGTATCCCCCAACCTGTAGGCAGCATTCGCTACGCGGCGCATCCAGCAGTGTTGACCACCTACACTGCACGCGGCTCACACACCACGGCCTCAGGCGATCCACAGCAGCACGGCAAGTCCCACGACAATCCGATACACCGCAAAGGGCACGAATCCTCTTTGTCTCACCCAGGCCATGAACCATGCCACCGCCGCATATGCCACCACAAACGACACGACAAACCCGAGCGCCAGAACGCTCCACTGTTCGCCAGATCAACTGCGATGCACCAATTGAGTCTCTCCACGCCCTTGCCCATCACAGGACTTGAGCAACGTGTGTCCAGTGGCTGGCGACCATCGTCGGCATCGATGGGAAAAATGAAAACTCAAGTGCCGATGCGCGGGACATTCCCGCGAGCTGTCCGCCGGCGATCGTCGCCATTGAACGCGGAAGTGCCTGGAAACACCGCGGATGAATTTGGCACGCGCCAACCCAAATCGACTGCCCGAGGCTCATGTCTTCCATTTTCCACGTCTTAATCGGACTTCCACTCGCGCCTGGGCCAGCGCTTTCCCATGGAGCCTTCATCGCGTCGACAATCCACAGTCACCACGCCGCCAACCAGCAGCGCCCAGCCCATGACCGCCAAGCTCTCGGAGATTCTTTCCAATCACCTTGGTGAGAAGGAACGACGGAATCGCCGTTACAACAAATGCGATGGCCGTCAGACTCAGCGGGTGGGTTAGAAGACTCTTATCTCCGCGCGCTCGCCGCCGGGAAACGTCGAGACCAATCGCGCAATGCGCGACCGAAATACACGGGCAGGCACCAGAATCGCGCCTAGCTGGATCACGATTGAGTACATCTTCCAGTAGCCATCCAGAGAGATTCACATGCAGCAGAGCCTCGGCAATGCGCAGGTGCGCGAGGTGGAACTCACAGGCAGAAATTCCGTCAGCCCTTCAATGATTCCCAGAATCAGCGATAGCAGGCGTAAGCGTTCAAACCAGTCCTCCAGTGGCTATCGACTATGGCAGAAGCTGCATTCGGCACGATCGGCCGTACGGCATGCACACTAAGATACCTCAGTCTCCAGGACCGCGCCCTTTTCTGACAGGGCGGCAGCCTGAAGATCGCGCTGCACGCGCCAGCGACGGTCGAGGGATCCGGCGTGAACACCACCACCCGCTCGACGAAAGCCCTCGGCCATCAATTCCCCTCGGCAAACCGCCGAAAGAAACTGTTCTGGCTTCCATTGCGGACGAGCGTCCGCGTTCGCCACAGCCACTGCCATCGCGCGATAGATGTTCCTGCGAACTTTCCGGCAGAGCCTTTATCGATTGGTTGTGCCAAATCATGCTCGGCGCGTGATAGCGGGGTTCGTGAACCACTCGGAACGTTTCCCGCTCCACTGCGAGGTTTGAAACCCCGAAGCCCATGGCGAGCGATGGCACGCCATGCCGAATGAAATTGTACTGATCGCTGCGGATGAACGCGTTAAAGAGCGGCGCCGGGTCGGGTTGCACTCTCACGCCATATTTGGCCGCTGTCTCCGTGGCGATCACCCAGGTCAGATTCCGCGAGCCATAGACTGTAAGAACTTTAAGCGTGACCAGCGGCAGGAACATGTCTTCATTTAAATCCGCGACCATGGATTTCGCAGGCACGGTTGGATGCGCCGCAAACCAGTACTTCGATCCCAGTAGCACCTTTTCGCCGCCGGGTTACCAGGACGAAGAGAATCGACCGTCGCCGGCTGCTGCCGGCGATTTCTTTGAACGAGTTCGCGACGTCGAGCAGCAAGGCCGTTCCTGAGGCGTTGTCCATCGCGCCGTTGTCAATGCGTCCTCCTCGATGGGCTCGCTAATTCCCACGTGATCGATGTGCGCAGATAAGACAACGTATTCATCCTTGAGCGCAGGGTCGGTGCCGGGTAGCTTGGCCACCAGGTTGGTTGACTCCAGATGTTTCGTTTCCACCCGTGCTTTTGCCGCGATCGATACAGGCAGTGGAAACGTGGGCAGGGGCTTGCGGGCGTTTTCGCGAGATCCGCGAGTTCCTGGAAAAGTATGACCTGAACCCTGAACAACATGTCGGCCCGATCGGGATTGAACACTACATACAGCTGCGCGCCCGGCCCCACGGAATTCCGGATAGTCGAGGTCCATTGACGGATGTGTCCGATTGAGCGCAATGCGCGACCACGGAAGATCCAGGAATGCGGATCTGGAATCGAAATGTATCCAATGGCTCCCGGCAGCTTAGCCCATTCCACCGTTCGCGCAGGGACTGGAGTGCGCGAAAGCGCTCCAGGCACGTTCGATGGCGAGCCTGTGATGAGCACTGCACCGTCAAACGAGTCCCGCAAAGTCGTCGATGTTCGTATCTGGAATTTTCAGACCATACCCGACGAAAACGAGCGGGGCATTCACTCGGGGGCAGGTCCACGCGTGCGCTTAGATTGCATCGTCTCCGAGGTGGATGCGCTCAATCTTACCACCACGCACCAGCCCTGGTCGAGTCCCTTCTCGACGATCTGCCGCGAAACAAACTTGACCGGTTGATAGAAACTGTCCGTGCCTGCAGGTTCAAGACCAGCAGCGAATTGCTCAATTGCATACCCCAGCCTTCTTCCCCGCGCTTCCCGTGTCGCGCCCTTCCATCTTTGTCGATAATAGAACCTTGACGTGGTCCCACCAGCTTTTGCCGTCGAAGTAACGAGGTGCAGCCTGTTGTCCGAACGACAAGGTTGAAAAGAGGGCAAATTTATCAGGAGAGGGGAAGCAGGTCTTGCGCTGAAGCCTCCATAAAATCAGCGTCGCGAGACCAGACAGAATATCGAAACAAAAGGCGTGGTAATGAAAGAACAGCCAATGATTGAGGTAAGAAGAAACGCGGTCGAATTGAATTTCCATATGTTGGAACATCTTGCTTGACGACGAATTCCAGTGAAGCTTGAGCACGCGCCGCCCAATCCTTGTCCTGACGTGGTGCTAAGAATCTGGAAGCCGCGCGAGAGCCTTGGATTTGGATTCCTCGGCCTTCGGTTGTCTTCATCAGTCTTGTACATGTCGATCATCGCGGCACGACGCCAGGCAGCGTTGTATAGAGCTTGCCGCTTTGGGAGACTGCGGTCAGATCGGCCGCGTATTTTTCATAGCCGTTTCCGCTTTATCTGACACTTCACCGATCCTTGCCAGTCTCCGCACAGTTTGTTTTCGATGAGCTGGAATGCCGCGATATCGGCCCATTTTGTGCCTGGATACTTTTGATGACAGTCTTCATCAACTCGTTCATGCCTTTGGCGAAGCGTAGCTTTCTTTCTCGCGCGCCGAGGGGACGCGACATCACATCCATTTTTTCGATTTGCCAGCGTATATCGGCGGCGCGGTAAAAGCTTCGCCTGCATATGGAGACGCTTGATAGAGGTCAAAAATAATGCGCGGTAGCATAGGCGAGCGGCATCATCGGCTGCGCCGCGACGTCCTCGACGACGACTCGCTCGATCTTCAGAATTTGTTCCTCGCCGAACAAGCGATGCGTCCCCATCTTGACTGGTCGCTCGAACGATTCCTTTGTCCAGCATCCACCCTGTCACGGTTTTTCTTCGCCCAGCATGGCCATCACGTGGGCTCCAGCCTGGGTCGATTCGAGAAAATCAGCTCGCGTCCGCGCTCAACCTCTCCAAGGTTTGGCGGATTTCGCATCGGGCGAGAGATAAATATTGGCTTGGCGGATCGAGAGAACCCTCGATCCGCTGCGAATACTGAAGAAACCAAGAAGACAAACGCAAGAAAGACGCGAAGCGATCGACCCATAGCGTTTTTATGATGCGGAGCCAGTGAGGCGCCGGTCACAGCCAGGCTCGCACGAAGCCCGTTTCGCGAGTTTACGCGTGAGTCGGTCACCGGGAGGCTCGCCGGGGCATGAGATCGTTGACAAGTTTTTAAATCACACTGAGCTATTGACAGTTCAAAAGCAATAGCTGTAAAGAATCATAACCTTACGCGGAGCTTCATAGAGTTGCAAATCGTGCACTGCCCGCCGGTAAGCCGAGGGGCGCGTCGCCGTCTGTCGTACAATGCCATTTGTTCGCGTAGAAACGGGCCGCAATCGATAGTTGAGGCTCGTGTCAAGGCCTTTGTGGGTCGGGCGACGCCAATGAGTCGCCACGGGCTCGCCAAGCGAAAGTCTCCCACTTTGGGAATCTCTATGGTAAGCCCGATGATGCGTGAAGCTAAGTCAGCGGCGTTCCTCGAATTAGCGAAATCTGCATCGAGTGCCAGTTGTTGAGCGTTAAGAAGTTGCCGCGTATCGAAACGTCAGGCTTTGTTTTCAATATTCCACAGATCGCGCAGTGCACTTTCTAGCGCTTGCCTCTCGGCGCTATCTTGCGCGGTTAGTTTCAGGAGATGGTCTTGAGCGTGGCGCGCGCTTCCTGACACAACTGTTTTCTGTTTCGAGCGGATCGGGTTCATTTCGCGCCAAATGATATCAGATGCCGCCAACTGTCACTTTGCGTCGACCATATGACCCTCGCCACTTGATGGACGCTGCGAATGGTTCGGTTGAACGGGAACTGCATACGGTCAGCGCCGGAATCGGAGCCAAAGCCTTCGGTTCGCGGACGTTTAGTGCGCCGGTGCAGCCGAGTGGTTTTCGACTTGCACGAGAGAGGGTAGATACCTGGCCGAGTTCACGCAGTGATAACAGCAAAATATTTGCGTCAGGCCGGCGCGTTGGTGCGGTCTTAGGTGCCTGACGGTCGTGGCATTGTAGACTCGTAAGCTGATCTCGAGGCTGACCGATCATGTGCGTTTTCCTCTTTACTCCACTGGAGTGGCCGATTGCTCTCACTCACGTTCTTCCTCACAGTTCTCGCCTGTTTGGAGATCGGGTTTCGGTTTGGAAAGCACGCAAGCCGGATCGAGGCCGAAACGGCCCATGAAGGCACAAGCACGATTGAAGCGGCGGTGTTTGCGCTGCTGGGCCTCCTGATTGCCTTTACATTCGGCGGGGCGACGGCGCGTCTGGATGCGCGGCGACAAATGATCGTCAGGAAGCCAACGCCATCGGGACGGCGTATTTGCAGCTCGACTTGCTTCCTCCGGCGGATCAACCCGATATGCGGCGGTGGATGCGGAATACCTGGATGCGCGGTTGCGCGGTTTCGACAAGCTTCCGATAGTGCCGCCGCGAATGTGGAGTTTCAGAACGCGATCGGACTACAAAAAATGTTGGACGCGCGCCGTCGAGGCCAGCCGGCGCGATTCCACGCAAGATACTTCTCGCGTATTGTTGCCAGCCCTCAATGATTTGATCGACATCACAACCACGCGCGCCGTGGCACTCGATACACATCTTCCCGCTCTAATTCTTGCTCTGTTGGTGAGCGTTGCACTGCTCAGCGCGCTGTTGGCCGAGTTACGCTATGGCGGGACCGCAAGAGCAGGAGCTGGCTGCATATGATCCTCTACTCGGCAGTGGTTGCGATAACGCTCTACAGCGTGCTCGACCTCGAATTTCCTCGGCAGGGACTGATTCGACTGCACGCAGCAGACCGCGCCTTGATTGAGTTGCGCGATTCGATCAAGTAGACCAGCTATAATCCGCGGCGTGATCAATCGCCGCGAACTTCATGCCGAGCAGTTGCTGTAATGAGCGTCTCCGCTTTGTCTGATCTTTCTCGTGCGCAAGATTCGAATGTCAATTCCAGCTTGCGTATCAATCCCACAAGACTTCGGCAAAGCCCGAAGCGCTGAGCGTTTACGGGCGCCCTGCGGGAGGAACATTCGCCGACGGCGTCAGTCAGTGGCGTACTCCGATGCGGACATTGCGGGACGGAAGTACGCGATGGACCTGATGCGAGAAGCAGGCCTTGAACCTCGCGTCGACGCGGGAGGAAACATTTTTGGACGGCGCGCGGAACTGAATCATCGCTGAAGCCGATCTTATTCGGTTCTCACATAGATTCCGTCCCGAATGGCGGAAACTTCGACGGAGATCTGGGATCACTTTCGGCTATCGAGATTGTTCGCACTTTGAAAGAGAGTGGTGTGACCAGCGCGCCACCCGCTCGAAGTGGTGATCTGGGCGAATGAAGAGGCGGAACGATGGGCAGTCGGGCTGCCTTCGGCGACCTGAAACCGGAAGACCTCGACCGCAAACGCAACGGCATTTCGCTGGCGGAGGGAATACGCAGGATTGAGGAGATCCGTCGCGCCTGTCCGATTCTCGCATCTCGCCCGGATGGTTTCACTGCTACCTTGAGCTGCATATTGAGCAAGGTGGGAATCTCGACAGGGCCGGCATTCCGATCGGCGTTGTCGAGGTATCGTCAGCATTGACGAATACGAGGTTGGAGATCCGCGGTTTCGCCAAACCACGCAGGCACAACGCCGATGCCGGAACGGCACAACGCCTTACTCGCCGCGAGCCAAATTGATCGAGGTGGTACAGGAAGTCGTGACGCGAGAACCAGGCAGACAAGTTGGAACCGTCGGGCGGTTGAGGTTTCCCGAACGCCCGCAACGTCGTACCCGTGATCGGTGAAGCATCTCCGTCGAATTGCGCGACCTTTCTTCCGAGAAGATTGCGCGCTTGGGCGAGGAAATTCAGAAGCGAGCGCAGGAGATTGCGCGTGACACGCAAACAGAAATCGTGATGACCAAGATCGAACACGACGACGCGGCAATCGCCACCCCGAGATTCAATCTCAGATTGAAGCGGCCGCGGGCACCCTCGGATTAAAACGATGAGACTGCCGAGCGGCGCCGGTCACGACGCTCAGGTGATGGCGAAGCTCGGGCCAATGGGCATGATCTTTATCCCAAGCGTGAACGGAATCAGCCACTCTCCGAAAGAGTTGTCTCATTGGGCTGACTGTGCGAACGGCGCAAACGTGCTCATGGCAACCGTCCTGCGCATGGATCGAGGGTAGACGGACAAAAACGCCCGTCCCCCATCATGAAACTTGATTCTTCTCGATAACAACCATTACGGTTTGGTCATCTCTTCCGGCTTCACCCACTGATCAAACTCGTCCGCAGTCAAGTGGCCCAATTTGACGGCCGCGTCCTCTCAGGCTGGTGCGCCGACGTGGGCGGTGTGCGCGATTTTGCGCGCATTGTCGTATCCAACTTTCGGCGCCAGTGCGGTGACAAGCATCAGCGAATTCTTAACGTAGCCAGTCGATCTTTCGCGCGATCGACCTCAATGCCTTTGATCATGTATTCCACGTAGCCGTGGCAGGCGTCCGTGATCAGGGTGACCGAGTGCAGGAAGTTGTAGATAATCACCGGCTTGAAGACGTTGAGCTCGAAGTTGCCCCTGCGATCCGGCGAAGCCCACCGCGGCCGTTGCGCCGTGAACTTGCACGCACACCATCGGTCATCGCTTCGCACTGCGTTGGATTCACCTTGCCCGGCATGATGGAAGATCCAGGTTCATTCTCCGGGAATAGAGAGTTCGCCCAAGCCCGCACCGCGGACCGGAAGCCAGCCACCGGATATCGTTGGAGATCTTCATCAGCGAAGCCGCCAGCGTTTCCAGAGCGCCCTGGGCAAACACGAGTTCGTCATGGGCGGAAAGCGCGGCAAACTTGTTGGGGTGCGAGCGGAAGGGAAGTCCGGTGAGTTCGGCGATCTTCTTCGCAGCGCGCTCGGCAAATTCCGGATGCGCGTTCAACCCGGTGCCCACCGCCGTTCCGCCGATGGCGAGATCGTAAAGTCCGTCGAGCACCTGCTCCAGCCGCTTGATGTCGCGCTCGCAGCAGGCTGGCCCACCCGCCGAATTCCTGCCCAACGGTGAGCGGCACGGCGTCCTGCAAGATGCGTGCGGCCAATCTTCACGACCGCCGTCGAATTCCTTTCGCCTTGGCTGCGATCGCGTCGTGCACACGTTTTGATCGCCGGAATCAGCGCGATGCTTCACGCGCTCGGCCGCGGCAATGTGCATTGCTGCCGGAAACGTGTCGTTCGACGACTGCGACATGTTGACATCATCGTTCGGGATGAACCGGCTTCTTCGATCCCAGTTGGCCGCCCGCCAGTTCGATGGCACGATTGGAGATGACCTCGTTCACGTTCATGTTGGTCTGCGTGCCGCTGCCGGTCTGCCAGATGCGAAGCGGAAACTGGTCGTTAAGCTTGCCGGAGATGACTTCGTCGGCTGCTTGGGTGATGAGCTTCGGACTTGTCGGCGGGAAGTTTGCCGAGATCCTGATTCACCAGCGCGCAAGCCTTCTTCAGGATGCCGAACGCGCGGATCAGCTCCGGCGGCATGGTGTCGCGTCCAATGTTGAAGTGCAGCGAGCGAGCGCTGCGTCTGCGCGCCCCAGTAAACGTTCGAGGGGACTTCGATTTTGCCCATGCTGTCAGATTCTGGTGCGCATGGGAACCTTCGATTCGCTGGTCATAAATGTCCTGATTGGTGCGAAACGGCGTATGGGTGGAACTGAAGACTATAGCGCTGGAGCGGCTGGGTGTTTATCGCAAGGGCGAGACGCGAGGCCCTCGCCAAGCTCGCAAGTGCACGAAATCTTCGGGATGTTCGCGTGGTAAGATCTAGAGTTTTCTATGAGGCGTCCGGCGACGTTCTGTCGCGGGTTGGACGCAGAGGCTTACTTCCTGGCAGTCGACCAGATTCCTCAGACTCTCCCGCGTTCCCCAGGCCCATTCCCGTCCAGACAATTGGAGCGATGTGTTGGTGATTGGCGCTGGTCCGACTGGGCTGGCGTGTGCGATTGAGCGCAAAGGTTGGACTGAAAGTCGTCGTAGTTGATAAGGGCTGCCTCGATCAACTCGCTATTCAACTATCCGTCGAACATGGTGTTTTTCACCACACCTGAGCTGCTGGAAATCGGTGACATCCCGTTCAGCAGCGCAAATACGAAGCCCACCCGGCAAGAAGCGCTTGAGTACTATCGCAAGGTAACGGAGCACTACCACCTTCACGTTTGCCAGTACCAATGGGTGAAGACAGTCACCGAAGACGGGAGATTTTCGTATCACGACAACGGATCGCACCAGTCGGATTCACGACCATCGTGCGAAGGAAAATCATCGTCTCAACTGGGTATTACGACTTGGCGAATCAGCTGGGAATTCCTGGCGAGGAACTTCCTAAGGTTTTCCACTACTACCGCGCGATCCGCATCCTTACTTCCGACTGCGTACGTGGTCGTGATTGGCGGAAAAACCCGCCGCAACGGCGTCACTCGATCTGTGGCGACATGGATCGCGTGTAACTTTGGTGCATCGCGGATGAGAAGATGCATCACCACGTGAAGTACTGGATTCGGCCGGATATTGAGAACCGTATTAAAGCCGGCGAGGTGCAGGCCTATTTCCGGAGCACGGTTCAGGAGATTGGAATTGATTTCGTGCTCGTGGAAAACCCCGGATGGGCCGGTTCGTCTCAAGAATGATTTCGTTTTCGCGTTAATCGGATACCACCCGGACTACGACTTTCTGCGCTCGATGGGCATCGAGCCTCTCTAGAACAGTGCCGTCCAGTAGTGCGATCCCGAAGACGCTGGAGAGCAACGTTTCGGGGATTTACGTGGCAGGTGTGATTGTCGCCGGATCGCGGACGAATGAGATCTTCATCGAGAACGGCAGATTTCACGGGAAACAGATCGCCGCGGATTTAAGAGAAACAAGTTTCGAAATGGTCTCTAGCTTGGCCGGCAGGCGTAAGCCCTTCTTTGAACCGGAGCTGTCACACCTTTGAGCTGGCGATTGGCCAATCGCGATCAGTCTCCTCTCGTAACAAATATTTTTTCATGAACATCGTGACCGCGTAGAACTGAAAATCCTGGTTCTTTTTCTTTGAAAGCCGTGCCCTTCGTCTTTGCCGAGCAAAATACCATACGGGAGTGCCGTTGGCTCGGACGGTCTTTACCATCTGCTCAGATTCAGTCATGGGCACGCGCGGGTCGTTCTTGCCTTGAATCACAAAAATAGGCTTCGTGGATGTTCTTCGCTTTGGTCGTGGGTGAAATCGACAGCAAGAACGCGCGCATCTCGGGAACGCGTTCGTCGCCATATTCCACTCGGCGAAGGTCCTGGCGGTATCCGGAAGTGTTTTCCAGAAACGACACAAGATTCGAAATGCCAACGATGTCCACAGAGCAGCATATGCGGTCGTTATAGTTCGTGGCCACGGCGAGCGTCATGAAACCGCCGTAACTTCCTCCAGTGATCAGAACACGGCTGGCGTCGAGGTCGGGCTGAGTAGCAATCCAATCGAGCAGCGAATTGATGTCTTTGTACGATCCTTCGCGGTTGAATCCGTTGTCGAGCGCAAGGGAATGTCTTTCCGTATCCACTGGAACCACGGACATTCGGGTAGATCATGGCCACTCCCATTTCCGTCGGGTAATACATGTTCTTGCCAAGAAAGAATGGCCGGAACTGCCCCTCGGGCCCTCCATGAATGTTGATCATCACAGGGCGCTTGCCCGTGAACTTTGCGGGTGGGCGATAAAGAAACCCGCTGATGGAGTGGCCGTCAAAGTGCTCTTCCAGTGAATCAGGTCGGGCTCGTTAAAACTCTTCGTGTTGAGGCCACCGGTCTCGCTTTCGGTCCAGCGTTCGAGTTTGCCGGCCTGAACATCGATCGAATACACATCATCGTTCGATTGGGCGGAGTTGAATTCGAATCCCAGGTCGCGATTGTTCTTGTGCCACTTGACGTTGCTGATGATGCCTCTCGGCAGCTTCGGTACGGTAAGTTCTTTTCGAGCCGCGGTGTCAAATAGGTGAAGTACACCGTATCCGTCTTCGTTGCTGATGAAGGCGATCAGTCTCATGCCGTTGTCAGACAAATCAAACTCATCGACATCCCACGGGATGCTGGTGGTGAGATATGTCGGTTGCTTCGTCGCAAGGTCGAAATAGGTCAGACGGTGAAACTCGGAGTCCTTGTCGGTGGTGACATAGAAGCCCTTGCCATCTTTGCTGAACGCGCCGCCTGCGTAATGTACCTTGCCTTTGGCATTGGGGTCGCGAGGAGTGAGGGGTGTTTTCTCGCCGCTTGATGTGTCCACCAGGTACAGGTAGCTTTCGTTAGCGGAAATGTTCGATGGCAAGAAGCTGTTTGACCATCACGGGGACCAGTCGGCAATTTCCCAGCCTCCGCCCTGATTCTGGGTTAGGAGTCGATCGGTCTTTGGGTCACGCGGGTCCATCACGTAAAATCGACGTCGTTGCCGGTGCGCCGCGTTGAGCCATATGCGATCTTGTCGCCGGAATGCGCCCGAGACCTCTCCGGTGTTGCGCGACTTGCCGTCGGTGGAGCAGCGTGGTGTCCCCGGTCGCAAAGTCGTAGCGGTAGTACTGGTAGAACTCTCCACCACCAACGTCTTTTGGAAACACGAAAAAGTCACCGGTTGTTGAATACTTGGCTCCGCGAACCGGTTCGGGATAAAACGTGAGCTGCGCGCGATCTCCGCCAGGAGCTTGACGAGATGCGATTTGGGGTGAGTCGGCGAAGCGTAGAGATCAAAATCTCGCGTTTGGTCGGATGCCAGTCAGCCAAGGTCGCGAAGCGCACATTGTTGTAGCGCGCAACGCTGGCGGCGATCGAGGCTGGGATCGGTGGAATTCCGTCTACGGCCAGATTTTCATTGGGGCGATGGTGGGTTCGTCAGCGGCAAAGAAAGGGACGCGATCACGGACGAGCGTCAACAACGTCAGGAAGACTTGCTTCATCTGCTGGCTCCTGGGTAACGGATGGAGTTTAGACGAGAGTTGCCAGCAGAGGGTAGTTGACAGGCGCGGCGAATGCTCCTCGCACCAGAAATGAAAATCCCCGGGAGGGAGGTCCCGGGATCTAGCGCAGTTTGAGACGAGAGCGGTGTTGCGGAGTTACTCGGAAAAATGACGACGAATCAGCGCAGCTAGTCCGATCAGGCCGCTGCCGAACAAGGCCAGCGTTCCGGATTCAGGAATGATTTGGGCGCGATCGCCGGCGCGGCCAGTGCGGATCCGGCACAGAGAGGGTCAGGAGTCAGTAGTATCAAACTAAAACGGTACACGTGATTACCCTCACCTTTACAACAAATGCCACTTCCTCTAGTGCACGCGGCTGGCCGAACCGACCGCCGACGGGTTAATAAGGGGCAAAACCCTTGCCACACATAGGGGTTTCCAGGTGCCAACGCCACTGGTACGCACGCTTCCAACAGCGGTGAAGTGCAATTTGTTGCAGCTTCGATCATTGCGGTTTCACCAAATCCTCGCGAGGGACGCGGCTTTCGGGCCGGTGGGGCCGAGCGCTAGGTTTGGATGGTTTATCTTGTGTCTGGTCGACGACACCTTTTTCTTCATGACGAAACCGGCGGACAACGAACTGGGAAGGGTGCACTTCGCGGGCTATGTTCGCCTGGTACGAACAAACGCCAATTTCCGCCGGCTGTGGTCCGCACAAGTCGTGAGTGAGATCGGGGACTGGTTTACACCCCGCAATCTACAACCTGCTACTTCAGTTGACGGGCGAGGCAAGTTCCGTCGCCCTTGCGCTCGTCTCTGCAAGTGTTGCCGCGCAGACGTTCATTGGGCCGATGTCGGGAGTGGTGAAACGATCGCCTGCGGCGGAAGAGAGTCATGATTGCCACAGACCTCGCTCGTGTGGTCATCGTGGCGGCGATGTTGCTGGTGCGGACTAGGAAATGGTGTGGTTGTTGTATCCGCTACTGCTGTTGGAGACTTTGATGGCTGCGTTCTTCGAGCCGGCGCGAAGCTCGGTGATTCCGAACATCGTTCCGCGAGAAGAGATTGTTCTCGCCAACACGCTCTCCTCCACTACTTGGTCGCTGAACCTGGCGCTGGGCGCAAGCATCGGCGGTGTGGTTGCGTGGCGCTGCTCGGGACGCAATTGGGGTTTTCGGCTTGAATTCGTTGTCCTTTCTGATCTCGGCAATGTTGATTGCGCGGATGAGGCCTGATGAGCCGCACGCAGAACGGGCCACCCTGCTCCGCCTTCGCGAGTTGGTGGACTATACCCCGGTGCTGGAAGGAATTCGTTGTGCGTGCGCCATCGGAACTTGCTCGCGACGGTGTTCGTGAAAGCAGGGAACTTGGTCGTCGGGCCGAGCTGGGTGTTATTCACCGTGATGGGGCAGGGGCGAATTCAAAGATGCGCTGGCACGGGATGGATGCGGAGCGCGGGGCTTTCCTCGGAATGAGCCTGTTGCTAGGCGTCTCGCGGCTTAGGAGTGCGCTCATTGGACCCCTCTTGAACGCACCATGGGCGGGGAAATCGCAACCAAGACTTAGGCTAGGGATTTGGTTTGGGTATCTTTGCATGTGCGCGACTGGGTACGCGCGCCTTGGGGCGGCGAGTCATCTGTGGGTGGCGTGTTTGTGCATTGTGCTTGCTCACATCGGCGGGATCGACGGTGTGGGTTTTCTCAACCACGTTGTTGCAGCTGAACACTGAAGACAGAAACCCCGCGGCCGTGTGTTCGCGGCCGGCCTGGGATTTTGCATGCTCACCATCGCTGTAGGCGCGTTTATTGCCGGGCACTTCGTGGACTGGGGTTACGCGGCACGCCACGTCGCAAGCGCGGCGGGACTACTGATGTTGATCCCAGCGGCGCTATGGGGATGGGAACATTAGAGCAACGCGTCAGAGACTTGGCGGGGTAAGTCCGAATTTTGTTGCCGCGGCCAATAGTGAATCGCGCCCCGCCGCAACATCAGTACAGCTTGCCTTGCAGATCGGCTGCGCCACTGCATTTGGCAACCAGGCAGCGTGATGTCATCATGCTGTTCTTGCGGGCTGAATCGCTGCACCTCCTGGAGCACCGCACCCAGAAGAGCGGGAGCAGGCAAGGTCTTGTTGCGACACAGAGCGGTGGCCAATCGTTCCTCGCCGAATTCGCAACCGGCCTCGTCGAACGCTTCGGTCATGCCGTCCGTATAAAGCGCGAGGGTGTCTCCTGCAAATAGCTGGCATTCCGCGATCGCGCAATCCCAATTCTTGAACAATCCCAACACGGTGCTGGTCGAATCAAGACGTTCGATGGTCTCGTCATCGTGGAGAACCAGTCCGCAGAGATGCCCGCAATTTGCATAGCGTACGCGCTGGGCCTTGTCGTCATATTCCGCGAAGAAAAGCGTCGCATAGGCATTCTCGGTGGAATTCTCGTAAAACAACTGATTGACCGACTGCATCAGCCGATCCAGGTTATCCACGGCCATTGCGCATTGGCTGCGAAGATTCGCCTGCAGGTTCGCCATCAAAAGCGCCGCTGCAATTCCTTTTCCGGAAACGTCTCCGACGACGAGGCCGAGCCTCTTCCTGGCCGAGGTGCAAAAAGTCGTAGCAATCTCCGCCAACCTGGCGCGCCTGGATGCACATGCCGGCATATTCAAGGGTGCGAAGAGGTGGTTGGACCTGCGGAAACAGGCGAGCCTGCACGTTCTTCGCAATCTCCATCTCCTGGGCGATGCGGCGTTCGAACTCAAGCCGTTCAGCGATTACACGGCGGCGAGCTTCCACCTCGCGCGTCACTTCGTCGAGGCTCACCAGGGCAAAAGAGTTCTTATCGATATCTTCAAAACGGGTGAAGACACCGCCCCAAATCGGCGTGCTTGCGGTGTTGAGGTTCGAGATGTGATTGCGAGGATGATGCTTGCCGCTGGTACTTCACGCGCCGCAGTCGTGGCGTGTGTCGAAACCGAACGCCCTTCTTGCTCCATTCAATGTATTTCGCGGGCACATCTTCGGTGACAAACACGATTCCGGTTTGTTGCCCGATCAATTTGTATTGCGGAGAGTCGGGCTCAGGCGTGATGAGAGCGAGAACTGCGGTTGCCATCGGGCGGTGCGACTGCACAGCCAGCGTTGCCCGGTTTGCAATTGAGCATCAAAAGCCAGTTCGAATCCCAATTGATCACGGTAAAACTCGAGGCTCTTTTTGCTGGTCTTTGACGAACACGTTATACGCATGAATGCTCAGGTAGGGATGTGGCGCCTGCGTCGAAGCGATCGCTTGATCTTCCGCCCGAAAGGAGAGGGAACTACCCATTCGCGCTGATTATAAAGGGGACGGTTGCACTTGGCGCTTGTGCGTTTGAAATCTGTGAGGCTAGGGAGCAAGCCGCTTTGAGTTTTTATTCGATCCAGTGCTGTTCCTGACGGTTAACTTTCGGTTCCGGCAACCCACTTCCACACCCGGCGGCCATCCAAGTCGATCGTGGACACAGCCTCGCCGTAAGCCACCAAGCGGCTGAGCACAGTGGTCACAGACGATTTCGGGTCCTTGTGGCTGGCAAGTAGCGTGTGGAATTTTCGCTTCGATGTGATCACACACCTCTTTCATGCCCAGCGGTCTGCACGCTTCCATTAAAACGACGCGGCACGTCCGTGTGAGACCCGATCGTCGCCCGCCACTCCGTCGATCAAGAAGGTCCAGAGTGTCGTCGCCAAGAATGTCTTCACCGAACATATTCGCCAGCCCAGTCATGGTCTGCTTGATGGACCCGATGCGCTTCATGATCTCCGGTGCGGCGCTCCAGCAATAAATGAAGCTCCTCGCATGCGGCCCGCAAGACCTGTTGAACATGAGGGTCAGGAAGCGGATGGAGCCGTGCGCTCGGCATTTTCAGATGCGTTCATGCTTTCCCATAGACGACATAGGTTTTCCCCACGAGATCAACAGCGAGACTCTGGAGCCAGTGCTAAGTGCTGAGTCCTCACCATAGAAGAGCGTCGCGGTTGAGAGTGGACATTCTCGGACGCGTATTCCAGAGTCAACATCGAATCTTCAGCGTCGCGCTCCAAAAATAAAGCATAGGTGTCGCTGAACCACAGTGTGTACTCAAATGGCGTTCCAGCTTCGGGCCCTTAGCAAGCAACTCGAGCGGTGATCACAGCCGTGTTGCCGCAACCTGAATCAGCTCAAATTCTCTGCTCCGGACGACCGCCGACCAGCCGCCGCGGCCGCAGCCCGATTGACGCGCTCAGTCTTCTCGATCGGAACGTTCCACACGTACATCGCGGCGTACGCTCTCCAGGGACGCCACGCCTCTGATCGCTGTTCCAATTCTCGTTCGCTTTCAAAACCGAGACCGCGCAACAATCCAAGATCTCCCGCCGGAAATCCATCCGGCTCCCGCAACGCTCTCATCGCTCACATATTGCGCGGTCCACCGCCCGATACCCGGGATCTCGCACAGCTTGTCCATGAAAGCCGCAGTATCGATTACGCCGTCGAACCGGATTGTCCCGGTAGTCACAGCTCGCGCCAGCCCGCGAATGGTTTCCGCTCGCGCTGACGGCAATCCGATCGCCTTCAGATCCGCTTCGACGAGTGCCGCTGGCTGAGGAAACAGATGTGTCAAACCTTCTACGCCCATGAAGGGAACTCCGAATCCGCGGACCAGCCTTCCCGCCAGTGTGGTTGCGCCTTTCACCGTCACCTGTTGGCCAAGGATCGCCTCGCACCGCCAGCTCGAAACCGTCCCAGCAGCCGGGCACCCGCAATCCCGGAGCCTTTCGAGATGCGCTGTCCCAAAGCACGGTCTGTTGCCAGCCGCGCGGCAATCGCATGCCAATCCGCGTTCAGGTCAAACATGTTGCGGATTCGTTCCACAATCTGGAACAACGCGCGAGGGTCGGTAAATTGAATTCGCGCAACGAGCGTCGCGCCGTTGGAGTCAAGCGACATCTCGAACGAACCATGTTGTCCTGCCAGTGCAATCGACCGGCGATAAACGTTGCCCTCGGCCTGCTCGACCCGGGAATCGCTCGAAGTTTTAGATACTGCAGAAGCATCTCCCACTGATAGGGAGGGCGAAAGCGAAGTCGAAACAGATACGTATTTTCCGCTTGCGTCTCTTTTGGTGAGCGAGTCTGCGAATTTGTCTCGGCGTTCGCGAATACTGTTTTTAGAATGGCCGCATTAAAGCGCCGCACTGAGCCGAAGCCGGCCGCGAAAGCAATCTCGCTCATGGCAAAGCTTCGTTTCGTCGATAAGCTTTTTTGCGAATTGCAGGCGGCGGGTCTGGGCTACGGCGCTTGGCGTTGCTCCCAAGTGCGTTAAAAACAAACGTCGCAGATGTCGAGAACCAATCCCCAGCCGCTCCGCCAGGGCTTCAATGCCGCCATCTTCAAGTGCGCTCTCGTCAATCAAACGCAAAGCACGCGAGACCGTGTTGGACGTTCCCATCCATGCAGGCGTGCCGGGCGAGCATTCTGGACGACATCTGAGACACGGACGAAACCCAGCTTCCGCGGCGGCGGCAGCAGTAGGGAAGTAACGCACGTTGCGTTCCTGCGCTGTTCGCGCGGGGCAAATGGGCCGGCAATAGACGCCGCTGGTCAGGACGCCGATGAAGAACTTCCCATCGAACCGCACATCGCGCGAGAGCCGTGCCTGAGAACAGGTTTTCCAATCCAGAGCCATAGGTCCCATCCAGAATACGCGATGGCCCAGAAGGAAATGGACGTTTTTCGGCTATCTCTCGCTGCCAACCGAAAACGCCCTCGCAACCACAACTCTTGATTCGAATCCTCTCCTTACCCCTGTCCATGAAAGCCGCCCACGCCTCGCGATACACCCTCGTGTTTCTGATCGCCGTCTGCGACTCGCCGGAAACAACTTCATCGACTTGGATCCGCTTGAACGCCGCAATCGGAACCACACACCAGGCATCCTCCGGCACCAGGTACGCGACGAGCACATCCACGTCCGCCGCTGTATACGGATCACGGTTCTCGTTTCCGAACGCGTGAACGGTATATCCCCCTTCCTTCGTCGATCGATATGCCGACTTCACCTGCACTCGCCATAATCGGCCCCCCGCGTCTACGACAAAATCGTACCTGTCACTATCGCCCCATGGTTTCGAGACCCCGAATCCCATCTGGATCGCCTTCGCCAGAAAGGCCGACTCAGCCGCTTCACCAAGTCGCTTCCGCCAACCCTTGGCCCCATATCTCGCAGGTCTTCAATATCGCTTCGCTATCCTGCCGCTGCGCCTCGCCTTGATACCGCCCTGCCTCGCCATTCGCTTCCGCTTCCCCCGCCGTGCGCTTCCTTCTCACCCCTCGACTCGATTCTGACCTCCGTCATTCGACTCGATTCACTGCAACCGTCTCCCGCTTGCACAAAAAACGCAGCCGTTAGGCTGCGCCGCTAACCGTAACCAAAGGTTCTCCGCCGCCATCGTCGCCAGCAACGGAACTAACCTGCCCCTTATGATCAGTTCAAATTAGAGACACCACACCAATATGATTGTCTCCACTTCCAGCCTGCAAGTCTGTGACGCGGGTCACGCTTCTATGTGACGGGCGAACGTCGTTACTCGCCAGACTCCATCCACCAATGCCAGACCTTTGCCCCTATTGCACGGTCAACGAAATTGTTTTTGAGTGGAGTCAGTGACCCGCTCACGGCCGTGATCGTGATCTGTCGAAGTTCCCTTCGGGTGCCAGGATCTGGAGGTGGGCCGCTGTTTCCGCCACCGCCGCCGCACGCTCCAATGCCTATCAAGCAAGCGCAAACGACGGCTCCGAAAAGGGCTCGACGATATTGCGGTTTGCGGGAGGCACCTCCAAGGAGAAACACCGCCGCGAACATAACTCCAAAGCCGGCTGTCCACGTCAGTGCCGGACAAACTCGCCGCCGATGGCGCGGTTGTCTTGATCGTAAGAGTGGTGTCACCGCTTCCCGTAACTGACGGTGGATTGAAACTGCACGAAGCCTCACTAGGCAGTCCGGTACACGACGCCGCTGTAAAATTCACGGTGCCAGCGTAAGCCGCTTGCCCGGCAATGCTGATGGTCAAAGTCCCCGAAGCCCCTGAGCTACAGTTAGCGTGGGAGCACTCGAATTGATCGCAAAATCCGATGCAACGTTCACAGTAACTGCGTTTGATGTTCCTCCCAGATAGTTTGGGCTTCCGGTGTACTGCCGCCGTAATACTGTCTGAGCCGGCAGGGAGGGGTCGTGACCAGCGATGCGGACGTTTCGTCAGCAGCCTGGAACACTCCGTTCTGAATGTTTCCGAAGCCGTCGGTTCCAGTCACAGCAATCGGGTTGCTCGGATTAGGGATCTGGGTTCCCCCGAAAAGAACGTTACTGTTCCGGAAGGTGCACGGCCCACACTTGTTGTGTTTACAGTTGCAGTGAGCGTGACGGTATCGGTCGCGCCGATGTTCGTACTGCTTGCCGTTAAGGCGACGGCAACGGGCGCCTTAGTTATCTGCGGATCGCAACCGGGGCGGAGTTGCTGGCGTTGAAAACTGCTATCGCCGCCATAGGCTGCAACGACGTTGTGCGTACCCACTGGAACAGTGGAGATTCCTTGAGCTGTTTCAGCGTCACCTTTTCGGTATTCAAAACGAACGAAGTCGACAGTAAGTTGGCGGCACCCTCTTTGAAGGTCACACTGCCCGAAGGTATTCCGTTTCCTGAGGCACTCCGAACATCTGCGCGAAAATATCCGGGTCCCCGTACACTTGGGTACCAAGCGGGACCAGACCAGAGCTGTCGAAACCGAAGATGGAAAGACTGGTCGAACTTGCTTCTGGGGAAATGGTGATGGCTATCGGCGCAGAATCGCTTGGCGCAAAGTTCCGTCGCCTGCATAGTGGGCTCTAACGTGATAGTTCCCGCCCGCAGGAGTTTTGTCGTACTGGAGATTGAGCCCCTGCTCCAAGGTGAAAAATTCGCCAAGACGCGGAGATCAACGAGTCATCGTTGAGCAGCGATCGTCACCAGTGGGCACGCCCGTACCGCTGCCCGGTGCGACTGCGATGTTTACGTTCACGCTGGAACCATGCACGATCGAGGTGGTTGGACTGGAGGGCGAGGGTCGTCGTTGTGGCGCGAAACGTCGCTGTGTTCCACTTACTGACAAGGTTTGCGACATTCACGGACCCAAGGCCGGTCGCCAAATCGTAAGCAGCGGTGCTCTGGTATTTTGCGCCCGAGGTTCCGAATCCTGGATTCCCGGGAACTGCGTTGTTGCCAACTGTGACGTCGTTGAAGATGCAGGTGCTTGGCAGGGAGCGCGAGTAGTCTTCGATCCGTTGCATTGAGAAATTCTGTGTGGCAGCCAACTTATAGAGCACGTAGTTGGCTTGCCCCGCCGTCCGCCCATCTTCTGATTTACCAACGCCATGACGCCAGCGAATGCGGGAGTCGACGCTGAAGTGCCTCCAATCGAACAGTATGAGCTCTGTTCGCACGATTGTCTGAAGCAGAGCAAGTAAGGGTCGTGCAGAGAGCTGTCAGAGAAATATCGGGAAGTGTTCCGCGCGTTGGCTGCCGGAATTCCACTTTACACCTGTTTGCCAGAGAAGGTTTGGTGAAAAGGCACCGGCGCCACCCCTGTCGCGGCGATGTTGGCGTTCGAACTTCCACATTGCGCCACCGTGCGGCTTTCATTCCAGACGTTTTCCGGAATATAAGAAAGTGCTGTGGTTGACAGTCCGGGTGATGAACCCCAGTACTTTGAGTCTTGCCCATTCTCATATGAACATTGTTCCGCCAACAGCGATGTTGAACGGCGTCGACGCAAGGATGTTGACCGACACAGGTCCAGTCGCGACAGTTTCCGCCCAGGTTGTCGCACCCTGGCGCGCCGGTGTCGCCTGTCGAAACGAGATAGGTAATTCCCGTGCAGCAGCCTGTTCGGCCACTTGTGAAATCCCGCTGGCTTCGCTGCTCGTGAAGAAGGCCTCGCACTGATCCGGAAGCTCTCAGGACATGATGTCGGCCGCATTGTTGTCCACAATATAAAACTCGGAGAGATCAACGCCATCGGTAGTATTGGTCGAGGCAGAAACAACAAGATTCACCGTGGCGCCGGGAGCCACTGCATGCGACCAAGTGGTGAGTCGAGAACCAAGCTTCCGCTTCCTCACCTTGCAGTCCAGGTTGGTCTCCTAGATTCCCTGGGGAAGCTGTCGTTGTTCACAATTGTCGGCATGGGGCCGTTCAAACCAAAATTAGTATGAAAATCCCGCGACATCTTGCAGGTTGATCTCAGTTCGCCCGACGACGCCGATTGTTACGCCAGCACCATTAATCCCTGATGTGTAGGTGGGGTTGATGTTGTAGATCTTCGCGTAGTCCCGGGACCCAGCGCGTGCTGGACAGGATCGGTAAATGTGACCTGGGAGCTGGGCCGGGGCTAAACTTCACCGGAACCCGTTCTCCAATGCGAATCATCGGTCGCTTTTGGAAATTACTGTAACGTGAAAACACCAGCGACGACCGGTTCAAGTGCGATGGGAATTTTCAAATCACTCGAGTTTGCCCAATGCGATTCACTCGCCAACGGCGTACTTTCGGATCGAGGTATGAAACGCGCGCTCTACTTGCCCTGCCACACCAGAGAACTCTGATGAATGTCCTGCCGTGAGCGACCTTGGTGACCTGGAATCCCTGCAAGCAAGCCATGCGCTAACCGTCTCGACGTCCGAATCTGCCGGGCCAAACCGTTTTCCAAACTCATCAGGAGTTAGCCATTTATGGAAAACGGAGAACCAGCGTCATGCTGGTCGTCGAGTCAACTTCGTCAGTTTGTGTTGTTGTTCGGGGCTGCGTTTCAGAACCAGCTAACATTCGATCCATCGGTAAGTCAGCAGGAG
>ERZ1370068.164-contig-10145_pt1 | contig 22315 bp, 30 predicted proteins | sample MGYA00561227_ERZ1370068 | MGnify/ENA primary metagenome ERZ1370068 (study PRJEB38410, sample SAMEA6850437) | metagenome | study: Metagenomic assessment of the ecological functions of the soil: analysis of the soil microbiota associated with the... | reverse complement strand
CAGTTACGACATTGCTCGGACGCGGCGACTCTCTCGAAGCTGCAGAAGCTCGGGAAGAGACCGATCGACACGCAGAAGCTGACCCCCGGCGGCGCAGCACATCGAGGCCTGTCACGAAGAACTGCCGCACGCGTAGTTGACGCGTAGCTAGCCGCGGCAGCGGGCAGGGGACCATACGTCCCCGCACGCCCGCCTGCGCAGCTGGGCCCAGATCAGGTCGACGTTCGGCAGCAGGAAGCCCGATCGAGAGCGCCGGACAGCGCCGGCAGTCCGGCGTAGCGTCGCCCAGACCGTGATCGCGATGGTCGCGCCGAGCGCGGGCGACCATCGCCAACCACGTCCATCCGGCGCGGAGCCCGAACCGGGCGGCAGCGGCCAGGAAGAGCGCGAAGAAGAAGAGGAGGTCGGGGATTCCGAGCCGCGGATCGTCGGCGCTCGTCGGCGAGCGGCGAGAAGATGGAGAAGTACGTGAACACGTGCGAGTGGTGCTCGACGATGTGTCCGGTCGGCCCGCGGAAGACCGAGTAGGCGTCGACGAAGGGGACGATCAGCGCGACGATCACCGAGCAGCACGTAGCTCCTCGAAGAGCCTGAGGAACCAGAAGGCGAAGAACGTGACCGCGGCGAGCTTCGCGACGTTGCGCGTCGAGATCCGCCAGGTCGCCGATCTCGGCGAGCACGCGCGAGCATGCGCGAGGACCGACGGCCAGCGGGAGCAGTCCGCGCGCGTCGGGCGAGCAGGCACGATCCAGGTCAGAACAGGAAGACCGCCGGGCATCAGCACGCAGGCGAGCAGGGCGACCTCCCACCAGTGCGACAGCGCGGGCAGCGAGTCGGCCGACGAAGTACCAGGCCACGCGCCGACCGCCAGCGAGGCACGAGCGCCAGGCCGCGCGGCGCGGTCTCAGTATAGGGAAGCTCCGCCCACCAGGAGCCGAGCGCCTTGAACGCGTTCCAGAACGCGGTCTTCGCCGGCTGCTCGTCGAGCGACGCGTCGATGTCGGGGACGACGAGCGCCTCGATCGTCGGCGTGAAGCGCTGCAGCTCGCCGAGCGTCGGCCTCGACCGGCTGCGCGAGCGGGAACTCGAGGTCGTTCAGGAACGCGAGCGCGTCGTCGCCCATGACGACGACGAGCTTCGGCTGGACGATGTGCAGCTCGCGCGTGAGCCAGCGCGCGCGCCTCGTCGTCGTCGGCGCCTCGGCGAACTTGACGCAGTTCGTGCCGTAGACGGCCATCGGGTCGACGTGCAGCCGCTGGAGCGACTTGAGGATCGCCTGCCCGGCGCGGCCGTAGAACGCGACGCCCTCCTGCGCCTCCGACGCCTGCGGGCGGTGCTTGAGCAGGAAGATGTCCGCCAGCGGATGACCGGAGCCGAGCACGGGCACGCGCACGCCGCCCGCCGCGTGCGCGATCTCGTCCCCGAGCTCGTTGATCTCGGCGATCGCCTTCTGCAGGTACTGCTCGTAGATCTCGTCGGTCGACACGGCGGTCACAGCGGCGCGTTCAGTTTCTCCTCTAGCGGACTCTTTCCTTGGCCTGGGCCGCCCACTTCAGCGACCTGCAGGTACGACGAAGCGACTTCGGCCGCCGCAGGATCTCGGCCGTGCGCAGGCTGAGCAGGAACTCCTCCGGGGCCGTTGAAGCGCGCGCATCCGCACGCGCGCCCGTGCCGACGCCCTGGAGCACGTGCGCGTCGGAGCCGGCGCCCATCGTCAGGTCGTACTTGCGGCGCGAAGCGGAGCGCCTCGTCGTTGAACGACTCTCGAAGAGCAGGCGGGCGTTGTAGACCTCGAACACGTCGATGTCGGCCGAGGTGCCGGTGCAGCGTCGCGCGCGTCGGGGATCGCGTGCATGCCGGTCGAACGGGTGGGGAGGTAGACGAGGCCGCCCTGCTCGCGGATCGCGGCGATCGTGTCGGCGAAGGACAGGCCGCGCGGGATCTCCGTGCTCGAGGAAGAGGCCGATCACCTCGCCCTGACCGTCGGTCTTGACCTCCTCGCCGGGGATGACGGTCGAGCTTGCGGTCGCGCGCGAGCTCGGCCGCCTCCAGCGCGCCGCCGAAGACGGTTGTGGTCGGTGATCGCGATCGCGCCGAGGCCGATCGCCTCGGCGTGGTCGAGCAGGTCGGCGACCGGCGATCGAGCAGTCGTGCGACCAGGAGGTGTGCATGTGCAGGTCGCAGAGTGATCCACGGGCGGCCTGCGAGCGGGTCGCCGTCGCCGGCCGGATGTCGCCGGCGGCGGGCGAGGCTGCGGTACGAGCGTGTCGAGCTCGCCGGCGACGTCGCGAAGCGTTCTGGCTCTCGGCCTCGGCGGCGAGCGTCGTCTCCGAGCCTGGCGCGCGGAGCGTCGTCGTTCTCGGCGAGCCGGGCGACAGCGGCGGCGGCGAGCTCGGGCTGCGTGTCGACGCCGGGCGGGGCGGCGGCGGCCGCTCCGGCGGCGTGCGGCCTCGAGCGCGGAGCCTCGCGCTGCCCTCGAGCGGCCGGGGACGAAGATCGCCGCTTCGGCGAGGATCGCGGCTCGCGGCTCGCGTCCGCGGCCGAGCCTGCGAGTGCACCCGGCGCGGCGAGCCGCGCGCGGGACGTACGGCCGTCCGGAAAGCGGCCGCGTCCGCAGCAGGACGAGCTCCCAGCCGGGCAGCTCGTCGAGCATGCGGATCACGCCGCGCGCGACCGGCCGCTCGAGCCCTCGCCACTCGAGCACGATCAGCCGCCGCTTGCGCCCTGGCGCGAAGAGAGGCTCGTGTCGACGCCCGGGCGAGACGATCCGATAGTCGCCGGGGAAGCGCTCGTGCCGCCGCCGCCGCGGTCTCCGGTGACGAGGCGACGAGCGCGTCGATCCGGCCCGAGCAGCCGCGCGCGCTGCGCCTTCCCCGGCGGATAGCCGAGCCGCTCCGGCGGAGAAGAAGCTCGCGACCGAGATGGTGTTCGCGTAGCCGGAGCGCGAGGTACGAGAGGCTCGGCAGACCGGGCTCGAAGCCGTGGACGACGTCGTACCGGCCGCGCGAGAGCGCGATCGTCAGGTTCGCGCGCAGCCGACCGGCACGCCCATGCTGCTGCGCCGGGAGATCGGGACCGCGCGGCCGACGGCGATCACCTCCGCGTCGGCGTCGCCGGCCAGCGAGCGCCGCCCGTCGCGGAGGTCGGCGGCCCGGCTCGACGGTGCGAGCACCGTCACCGAGTGGCCGAGCTTCCGCAGCTCTGCGGCGACGCCCGCGACGTGGTCGTTCACCTCGTGCGGCGCCGACCACGCGAACGGCGTGACCAGGCAGACCCTCATCGTCCCGAGAGACTAGTCGCGGTCAGTGCAGGGACAGACCCCGAGGGTCTGTCCCTGCAGCTCGAGCCGCGTCGCGGCCCTAGGCCTGCGCCGCGACCTTGGCGGTCTTGCCGCGTGTGCTGCGTGATGAAGCGCTCGGTGTTCTCGCGCGCCTCGTCGTCGCGGATCTGCACCGGCGGCGACTTCATCAGGTACGAGCTCGGCGCCTCGAGCGCGCCCGCGACGCCGTTGTTCAGCGCGAGCTTCGCGAGCCGGACGGCGTCGATCACGATGCCCGGCCGAGTTCGGCGAGTCCCAGACCTCGAGCTTCAGCTCGACGTTCAGCGGCACGTCGCCGAAGGCCGTGCCCTCCATGCGGATGTAGGCCCACTTGCGGTCGGTCAGCCACGGCACGTAGTCGGACGGCCCGACGTGGACGTTGCCGTCGCCGATGTCGTAGTCGAGCATCGACGTGACCGCGTTGGTCTTCGAGATCTTCTTCGACTCGAGGCGGTCGCGCTCGAGCATGTTCAGGAAGTCGGAGTTGCCGCCGACGTTCAGCTGCATCGTCCGGTCGAGGTGGACGCCGCGGTCGCGGAACAGCGTCGTCAGCACGCGGTGCGTGATCGTCGCGCCGACCTGCGACTTGATGTCGTCGCCGATGATCGGCACGCCGGCCTCCTCGAAGCGGCTGCTGCCAGTAGGCCTCGCGCGCGATGAACACGGGCATGCAGTTCACCATCGCGCAGCCGGCGTTCAGGATCTGCTCGGCGTACCACTTGGTCGCCGTCCTCGGAGCCGACCGGGAGGTAGTTGACGACGACGTCGACGTTCCGTCTCCTTGAGGATCCCGACGACGTCGTCGGTCTCGCCCGGGCGCCTTCTCGACGACCTCGGCGAGGTACTTCGCCGATGCCGTCGTGGGTCATGCCGCGCGAGACCGTGACGCCCGTCTTCGGGACGTCGGCGAACTTGATCGTGTCGTTCGGGTGCGCCCAGATCGCGTCGGCGAGGTCGACGCCGACCTTGCCCTTGACGACGTCGAACGCGGCCGACGAACTCGATGTCGCGGATGTGATAGCCGCCGAGGTCGACGTGCATCAGGCCCGGGACGGACTCGTCCGGCTCGGCGTCCTTGTAGTACTCGCACGCCCTGGAGCAGCGAGTTGGCGCAGTTGCCGACGCCGATGATCGCGACGCGGACCTTGTCGTTCGACGGCGTCTTGCCGTTCGACTTTCCGTTGCTGGAAGCCATGGATTCCTTTCCGGTGGAGCCGAGCCGCTCGGAGAGCGTCCCGACGATGAGCTCGTTCACGTTCTGCCTGGCGTTCGGCCGCGCGCCTGGACGAGCCGGTCGCTTCAGCTCGGGAGGCATGCGCAGCAGCACCGATCCGCCCTCGCGGGGTGGGAGCCTGCCCGGCCGCTCGGCTCGAACGGCACCGCGAAGCCGGCGGCCAGGTGGCCGACCGCGACGTCGTTGAAGCTGCGTCCGGTCTCCTTCGCCTCGTCGGCAAGCCGGCGCTTCGAGCGCTGCGGGCATACGGACGAAGACACTCTTGCGGCGTGGTGCTAGCACAGCGAGTGCTAGCAGTATACACCGCAGGTGCTAGCTGCTCGCTGGAGCTGGCTGTCCGAACCGACCAGATCCGCTGGCCGACGGTGATCCAGGCGGTGGCGGCGAGCAGGTAGATCGCCCACTGCAGACCGCCCCACGGCGCGAGCGCCAGGCCGATGCAGATCACCGACCACGCGCTCGGCCCGCGAGCCGATGCCGACATCGCCCTTCAGGCCGAGCGTCCTCGGCCTTCGAGCGCGTGTACGGAGACGAGGAACGACCCGGCGAGCGCCGCGAACGTGAACATGAGCGCCGTCTCGTTCCCGTCACGGGCGAAGCCGACCGCGATCGCCCCGAGCATGAACGCCTCGCCGATCCGGTCGGTGGTCGAGTCGAGAAACGCCCCGAACGACGGTCGCCTTTGCCGCCTGCGCGCGCCAGCGCCCCGTCGAGGATGTCGAGGATCGAGCCGATCGCGAACACGATCGACCCGGCCCAGAAGAAGAACCACTCGTTCCGGTACTCGAAGTAGACGAGCACCGACGCGAGCGATGCAGAGCGTGACGCCGGCCGCGGTGAGCATCGACGGGCGTCACGCGTGTCGCGCGCGAGCCCCGTCATCGAGCGCGACGCGAGCCTGCCGCGCGCCGTCCGTGTAGGTGGACTTGACGTCCACGCGAAGCAGGCGTCAGGCCGCTGCCGGGCGCGGGTGCAGCCGACCGCATGATCGGCCGGCGGTAGATGACGAGGCCGCGCGATGAGCGCGACGACGATCCCGGCGAGGATGTCGAGCCAGAAGTGGTTGCCGGTCGCCATCACCGCGAACCAGACCCACGCCGGCCAGAGCAGCCAGAGCGCCTTCGCCCACCAGTGGCGGGCAGACGAGCGCCATCGAGATACCGACGATCAGGGCATCGGCGGCGTGCAGGCTCGGCATCGCCGCGTACGGGTTGCGCGGCGAGCTCGACGAGACCGCTGCCGTGGTTGAGCTGCCGATGTTCGCCAGAGTGTGTCCGGGAAGCCGAAGGTCGGGAACATCCGCGGCGGCGCCGTCGGGACGACGACGTAGCCGACCAGGCCGATGATGTTCGCGAGCAGGATCCAGTTCCGGAACCGGATGAAGTAGGCGTTGCGCCGGAGGTACACCCACAGCAGCGTCAGGCCGACGACCGTGAACTCGGAGTTCCAGTACGTCCAGTTGACGAGCAGCAGGAGGAAGTGCGAGCCGGAGACGAAGTTCGCGGCGGTCAGCTCGAACAGGTCGCCGACGCGCTCCTCGATCCGGATCACGCCGAGGCCGTTCTCGAACGCCTGCGTCGGATTGCGGTCGGCGACCCCCGCGCGATCTGATACAGGCCGAGGAAGCCGAACCAGATCGCAAGCTGGATGCCCGAGGTCAGCCCAGCCTCTCGGCAGGTGACGGCGGCCGGCTCGAACGAAGTGCGGTCATCGAGCGTACTCCCCGAGCGGGCATGGAGATACTAACGTGCGCGCGGGCCGGAATCATCCCTCGAATCAGCCAGGTCAACCTCCGATGTAGGACATCTCCACCTTGGGCAGATCGACCGTGTTCTCGGAGCGGATCTCCGAGTAGCGGTCGGTGCGCCGGCCCCAGATTCGCCCGATCTCCGCGCCGAGCTCGTCGTCCGAGGCCCCGCCGCGGAGCAGCGCGCGCAGGTCGTGGCCGCGGACGCCGAAGAGACAGCGTGTACAGCCGCCCTCGGCCGACAGCCGCGCGCGCGTGCAGTCGCCGCAGAACGGCTGCGTGACCGAGGCGATCACGCCGATCTCGCCGCCGCCGTCGCGGTAGCGCCACCGCCGGGCCACCTCGCCGCGGTAGTTGGGCTCGACCGGCTCGAGCGGGAGCTCGGCGTCGATCGCGGCGACGATCTCGGCGGCCGGCGACGACGTCGTCGAGCCGCCAGCCGTTCGAGTGGCCGACGTCCATGTACTCGATGAAGCGGAGGATGTGGCCGCGCTCGCGGAAGAGCCGCGCCATCGGCAGCGACGCTGTCCTCGTTCGACGCCGCGCTTGACGACCATGTTCACCTTCACGGGCGAGGCCGGCCGTCGGCGGCGGCGTCGATCCCGTCGAGCACGCGTGCGACCGGGAAGTCGACGTCGTTCATCGCGCGCGAAGACCTCGTCGTCGAGCGAGTCGAGGCTGACCGTGACGCGCCGCAGGCCCGGCGTCGCGCGAGCGCCGTGCGCCTTCTGCGGGAGCAGCGAGCCGTTCGTCGTCAGCGTCAGGTCGAGCCCGTCGATCGCGGCCAGCATCTCGATCGAGCCGCTCGAGGTCGCGGCGGACGAGCGGCTCGCCGCCGGTGATGCGGATCTTCTCGACGCCGTGGGCGACGAAGACGCCGCGCGAGGCGCTCGATCTCCTCGAAGCGTCAGCAGCTCGCGCGCGGTCGAGGAACGCGTAGTCGCGCCCGAAGACCTCCTTCGGCATGCAGTAGACGCAGCGGAAGTTGCAGCGGTCGGTGACCGAGATGCGCAGGTCGCGCAGCGGCCGGTTGCGCGTGTCCAGTCGTCGCCATACTACCACGTTACCCCGCGGAGCGGGGCCCGGAGTCCGCCGCGCGATCGCCGCGGCGAACCGGGCGGCCGCTCCGTCGCAGAAGCCGAGATAGAGCGACGGCTCGGCGATCTCGAGCTCCAGGACCGCGTTGCCCATCAGGTCGACGCGGCCGTAGAGAAGCGTCGCGGGCGCGCACGCGAGCGCGGCTTCGGCGATCTCGCGCTCCTCGGCGGTCGCCTCCGCCGGGCAGAGCTCCTCGTCGAGGTAGAAGACATCGCGGTCTCCCGCCGCGGGAAGGGGCACGACGCGGCGGCACTGCGTGCGAGTACGCGCCGTCGAGGTAGACGAGCGCCTCTCCTCGTGGCCGGCGACGAACGGCTGCACCATCGCCGTCCGCCCCTCCGCGTGGATGCGCGACGACCAGCCTGCGCGCGTCGTCCAGCTCGTGTCGGCTCGAACCGCGCCGAGCTGCCGCCGCCTGCCGAGATCGGCCGGCTTGACGACAAACCGGCCGTCGGGCGGATCGAGCGCGCGCGCCGGGCGCGACGAACATCCGTCGGAACGATCGGCACCCCGGCGCCCTCGAGGTCGGTGAGGTAGCGCTGCTTGTCCGTGTTCCACTCGAGCACCTCGAGCGTGTTGAGCACGCCGCGGGACCGAGGCAGCCCAGGCGAGGAAGCTCGTCACGCCGCTCGGCGTAGTCCCAGGTCGAGCGCGGAAGGACGAGGTCGTAGGCAGCCCAGTCGACGTTCGGCGCGTCCCACACCGCCGGCTCGGCCTCGATCCCCGAGGCGGGCGAGCTCGTCGATCAGCGCTGGGAAGTCCTCGTCGCCGTCCGGGAATCTCCGCGGAGGTGGCGAGAGCGACGCGGGGTTCAAACGAGCCAGGTGCCGTTTTCCTGGACGACCTCGCCGTCCAGCTCGATCCGGCCGCCGTTGCGGAGATCCTTGACCAGGTCCCAGTGGAGGGCGCTCTCGTTCTTGCCGCCGACGCTCGTGTAGCTCGCGGCCGACCGCGAGGTGGATCGTGCCCGCCATCTTCTCGTCGAACGCGCGATGTTGCGCATCGGCTGCGTGATGCCCGTGTTGCAGCCGATCCCGAGCTCGCCGAGGAAGCGGGCGCCCTCGTCGATGTCGAGGGCGGCGAGCAGCTCCGCCTCGCCGTTCTCTGCCGAAGCCTCGTCGATGCGGCCCGTTGCGGAAGGTGAACCGGATCCCGGATACGGGTGCGCCGTTGTAGCTCGGTCGGGAGATCGAGGTACACCGTTCCCTCCGCCGAGTCCTCGACCGGCGAGTAGAAGAACTCGCCGCCGGGCAGGTTGACGTGGCCGTCGTCGATCTCGCCCTTGCGCCCTGTCAGGGAGAGCGTCAGGTCGGTCTCCGCGCCCACGATGCGCACCTGGTCGCGCCTGGTCGAAGCGGGCGAGAAGCCCGTTCATCCGTCTTCGCCTCGGTCGTCCCAGTCGCGGAGGCAGGCGCCGTAGAAGTAGTCCTCGAAGGCGGCCAGCGGCATGCCCGCCTCCTGGGCGAGCGCGTTGGTCGGGAACTGGCACCACGACCCACGGGATCTCGTCCGTCATCGTCCGCCGGAAGAACGGGCGCCGCGGCTTTGGTCATCAGCGCCCGCCGCTCGGGACTCATCTCGGCGGCTCGCGCGTGTTGTCCGGCGCCTCGATGGTGATCGCGGGCGTCCATGTGGTCGGCGGCGAAGCAGGTCGATCGGCGCCATCTCGCCGACCAGCTCCAGCGGTGCCTCGGCTCGCCCAGACCTCGTCGCGCGGGTAGAGCGTGAAGTTCATCGCGCAGGAGCGGGTAGGCGCCCGCTGCGCGATCAGTCGTGATCAGCTCCTGGATCAGAGGACGTGCGGCCGGCTTGCGTCCGGATCAGCACCTGCCAGCCCGGCTGGACGCCGAGCGAGCGCTCGACGATGCAGGTGGGCGTACTCGGCGACTCGCGGGTCTACAGCGCCCACGCGCCGTTCTCCTGGACGATCTCGCCGTCGAGCTCGATCCGGCCGCCCCGACCGCAGGTCCTTGACCATGTCCCAGTGGACGGCGCTGCGCGTTCAGACCGCCGACTACACCGAGCCCCGCGCCGACGGCGAGGTGGATCGTGCCGTCGATCTTCTCGTCGAACAGCGTGTGCTGCGTGTGGCGCTGGATGCCCGGGTTGCAGCCGATGCCGAGCTCGCCGAGCCTGCGCGCGCCCTCGTCGGTGTCGAGCGGCGCGATCAGAGAGCTCCTCGTTCAGCCGTCGCCGTGGCGTCGACGACCGTGCCGCCCTCGAAGCGGAGCCGGACGCCCTCGCAGATCGTGCCCTGGTAGCACGGCCGGGAACTCCGAGAACTCGATCACGCCCTCGGCCGAGTCCTCGACCGGGGAGTAGAAGAACTCGCCGCCCGGCATGTTGTAGTGCGCGTCGTCGACGAGCCCGTCGCGCCCGGCGATCGACAGCGTCAGATCGGTGCCTGGGCCGACGATGCGCACCGTGTCGGCCGGCGTCGAAGCGGTCCGCGTATCGGCGCATGCGCTCGCCCTCGCGCGTCCCAGTCGACGCAGGCAAGCGCCGTAGACGAAGTCGGTGTACTGCGGCGAGCGTCATGCCGGCTTCCTGCGCGAGCGGCGTCCGTCGGGTACAGGCAGCCGACCCACGGGATCTCGGCATTCAGCCGCCGCCGTGCCGAACGAGACGTACGCCTGGCGGAGCTTCGCCGTCGAGGCGCCGGCCAGAATCGTCGACCGCGCGCGTGTTCTCCGAGCCGAAGATCAGCATCCACGCGTCGAGGTCGTCGCGCGGTGCGCGCCTCGATCGGCGCCATCTTGCCCAGCAGCTCCTCCGGGGCCTCGGTCGCCCAGAGGGTGTCGAACGGAACCTGCTCCTGGTCGACCCACGACAGGCGGACGAGCGGCCACGCGCCCTTGCGCGCGATCTGCCGGACGAGCTCCTCGACCAGGGGCCGGGCGAGCGGCGTGGCGACGATCATCACCTGCCAGCCGGGCTGGACGCCGAGCGAGCGGTCGACGAGCAGCCGCGCGTACTGCTCGACACGGGGGTCTACGAAAGCGCCCATACCCCGTTGTCGCTGGACGACCTCGCCGTCGAGCTCGATCCAGCCGTCCGAGCGGAGGTCCTTGACCATGTCCCAGTGGATCGCCGCTCCGGTTCAGCCGCCGACCTGCGGGAAGCCCGTGCCGATCGCGAGGTGGATCGTGCCCTTCCATCTTCTCGTCGAACAGCGTGTTCCGCATGTGCCGCTGGATGCCCGGGTTGCAGCCGATGCCGAACTCGCCGAGCCTGCGCGCGCCGTCGTCCGTGTCCAGCGTCGCCGAGCAGGAACTCCTCGTCCCGCGTTCGCCGACGCGTCGACGATCGCGGCCGCCCTCGAATCGGAGCTGGACGCCGCTCGACCTCGTGGCCGAGGTAGCAGGCCGGGTACTCCGAGAAGGTGATCACTCCTTCGGCGGAGTCCTCGACCGGCGAGTAGAAGATCTCGCCGCCGGGCATGTTCGCGCGGAGCGCATCGACGATGCCTTTGCGGCCGGCGAGGCTGAAGGTGATGTCGGTCTCCGGCGCCGACGATCCGGACGGTCTCGCCGGCGGTCGAAGTGCTCGGCGATCCGCTGCATCTTCTCGGCGCAGCTCATTCCCAGTCGATCAGGACGGCGCCGTACAGGAAGTCCTCGAAAGCGAGCGAGCGGCAGGCCGGCGTCCTGCGCCGCGCCCGTGGTCGGGAAGTAGCAGCCGACCCACGGTTTCTCGTCGGAGAGGTACGGCACGTGCGGTTCCCGGAGCGTCGCCTGGCGTGCGGCGAGCCGCTCGGCCGGGATATCGGCCGTCGTCACGGTGTTGTCCGGAGCCACGATCGCGACGTAGGCGTTGGCGGTCTCGATCTCGTGCAACTCGATCTCGCTGAGCGTGCCCGAGCAGCTCCATCGGTGCTTCCCGGACGAACGTGCCGCCGCCGCCCGTCTCGAAGCGGAGCCGGACGAGTGCCCGGACGCCGCGGCGCGCGAGCTCGCGGAGACCTCCTCGATCAGAGGCCGGGCGGCTGGCTGCGACCGGACCAGCACCTGCCAGCCTGGTTCGGGCTTGATGCAATCGACGAGCACGCGTGCGTACGCCTGAACCCTCGGATCCACGGGCGGCGAATCGTACGTGACACAGTGGTAGGTGCTGCCGAGGGATCCGGCCGGGGCGTTCACCCCGGCGGGCGATGCCGTACCTGTTGCAAATGCGAAAATTCTGGGAAGATTCCAGACGGGACGAACGTTCTAGTAGGACGAACCGCAGATTTCTGCGGCCACGACTGCAAGGAGGAGCACCGTGTCGGACGAGCTGGACAAGACCGCCGTCGGGAAGACCGCCGTCGGTGAGAACGGAGGACGACGTCGAGGCGCGCACAAGTACGCCGTCGGCAAGACCGCGGTCGGCAAGACGGCGCCGTCGGGCGAGGGCGACGACGGCGAGCGACGTTCGAGGCTCACAAGTACGCGATCGGCAAGACCGCAGTCGGCGCGCGGACGACGGCATGACGACAAGCCCAGGCATCCGGCTAACCCCTCGCATTCGGTTCGGAACCGAACGAGCCCGGCACCGCCGGGCTCGTTCCCGTTCTGACGGCCGTTTCAGGACGGTGGCGAGGCATCGAGCAGGTGCTGCGCTCCGGGCGGGCTCTCCTCGTCGAGGCCGTCGAGCGCGCCGCGAGACGCGCGACCGCCGAAGCTCGCCGTCGCCGGCAAGTGCAGCCTCGGCGTGGCGGGCCCGCCGCAGGAGAGGTCGAGGGCGATCGCGGCCTGTGATGCGAACAGGCCGAGGAGCTCCATCTCTCGCAGCGTGAAGCGCGACTGCCGGTCGAGCACCTCGAGCACGCCGAGCGCGCTCTCGTCGTGGAGCAGCGGGACGGCCATCAGGCCCCTGCGGCACGTAGCCCGTCGCCCTCGGCGACGTCCTTGCGCGAAGCGCGGGTCGCGCGCCACGTCCTCGATCACGAGCGGCGTGCCGCGTCGCGAGCACCCAGCCCGGCGACGCCCGTGCCCGGCCGGGAAGCGCCGTGCCGAGCAGCGTCGTCCTCGCCCTCGCCGACGACCGCCTCGAACACGAGCTCGTCCGTCTCCTCGTCGAGCAGGAGCACCGACGAGCGCCTTCGCGGCGAAGATCGCCCGCGCGACCTCGACCGATCGAGCGCGAGCAGGGCGCGGAAGCGCTCCTCCGAGCCCAGAGCCGCCGCGGCGACGGCGGCTGTTCAGGTCGCTCATCGTTACCTCCCACGTTGGTCGCGGTCAGGTGGAGGACGCTCTTCAGCTGGAACGGCGTCAGCTCCGGGTGCTTCGAGCGGATCGAGCGCGCAGATCGCGCTGACGTGCGGCGTCGCGAAGCTGTTGCCGGAGGCGGTGAGCGCCTCGCCGCCCGATCCAGGCGACCTCGACGTTCACGCCCCTGCGCGAAGAACTCGACCGGCGGGTTCGGGTTCGCAGTAGCAGCGTCATCGGGTCGTCCTCCTCGTGGCTGCCGACCGAGATGACCGACGAGAACCGCCACGGGTAGCTCTCGACGGGCATGTTGTGCGCGGAGGCGACGAGCACCGTGCGCTGGAAGTACGCCGAGTCGGCGAGCTCGTGCAGGACGGCTGCGTAGTCGCTTCTTCGTCGTCGAGAGGCTCATGTTGATCGACGTCGAAGCCCTGCTCGATCGCGTAGCGAAGCCCGGCGAGGAGGATGTTGCCGCCGCCCGTGAAGCCGGCGCCGAGCACGCGGACGCTGTGGAGCTCCGCCTCCGGGGCGAGCGAGCGGACGATCCCGGCGCAGGCGGTGCCGTGGCCGCAGACGTCGCCCTCGATGTCGTCTCGGCGACGAACGCGGCGCCGTCCGTCGTCCTTCGAGACGGCGACGGCGCTCTCGACGCGCCCGACCGTCGGATGCGACGCATCGACGCCGCTGTCGAGGATGCAGACGCGGACGCCCTTTCCGGTCGCGCCGCCCCAGGCCCACTCGCGCGTGACCTCGGCCGGCCAGTCCGTTCCGAGCGCGATGTCTTTCGCCGCGTCGTGCGGCAGGCTCCAGGCGAGGAGCTCGCTCACGCCAGGCGCCACCTCCTGCAGGTCGGTCAGTCGCTCGTTCACCTGGGCGACCATAGCGAGGTTCTTCGCGCGTGTTCATTGTCCCGGTCGAGTAGTTCGGGTGGCAGACGAAGACGAGCTCTGTCCGCGGCGTGATCGCCGCGGCGCGCGTGCACGATCACCTGGACCTGCTGCCAGAGCTTCTGCGTCGTGACGTCGTCCTCGGTGCCTTTCTCCCGGCTCAACTCGGTCAGTGAGCGGCGCTCTATCTGCGCCTAACGTGCCTCTATCCCCAGGCGCTGCGTCATCGACATCGTCTATATCCTACATTTAGGCGGGTGCTAGAGAGAGTATTGCTTCCGCACAATGAAGGCGCGTTGCGCCACGCTACTGTTGACCTAAGACAACAAGGAGCAAGGCAATGACTCTAACAACAGACGAGATCATTTCCCAGATCGATTCCGAGGCTATTGCGTTATCCCTGACTTCGTGTCCCGCGAGACCCTTCAGCAGTTCATGCCCGAAGTTTACCGTCGCTTCGATCGTCAGTCCTTCAACGGGACGATCGGCCATGTCCGCCACGGTCATCAAAAGTACCTGCAACACACGCTCGCCGTCCACGACGAGATCCTGAAACTCTACCTTCACCCGCTCATTGTCGAGTGCAGTGAAAGGTACATCGGCAGCGTCGTGCACCTCCAAGATTACCGGATCTATCAGAACCTCGAAGGCTGCGGAGATGGCGTGGCACGTGGACAATAAGCAGACTCTCGCGGATCTCAGTTCCCGCATGCTCGAAAACAAGGGTTTGATGCGATCGTGTATCTCGAGGACGTCGATCACGGGCCGTTCGGAGTTCGTCCGCTCATCCCATCACTGGGCGTGGAAAGAGAATCTCGAGAACTGGAACGAGCGCTTTGAGGAATTCCGGAAAGACGTTGTGACATTCGATAATCAGCCGGGCCGGAGCGCTCATTCTTTATGATTTTCGCGGTATCCACCGAGCGCGGCCCTTCTCCAAAGGATCGCCTCGGACGGCGATGTTCGCTCAGTACGCCGGAGTGGATTGGCCCACTGGCGAGCCGATCATCTTGGATTCGAGCATGTTGGGTAATCTTTCGCCTGAGGACGCGGGCGTGCTTCGCTTGGTCGCCGCATCGAGCCCGACCTGGCCGATTCCAGCCGATACGGATCAAAGGCCAGTGGGACCGGTTTCGCGGGTGGCGAGCAAGGTAAAGGCTTCGCGGGTGGGGCGCAAAGTAAAGGCGGCGCTGTTTCAGTGATACCGCGGGCTTACGTCGAAGCCCTGCTCGACCGCGTGGCGCAGCCCGAACTGGAGGATGCTTCCTTCACCTGCAGCGGTTCCGCCGGCTCGGTTTCGACGGCGCTGCGGACGAGCTCTAGCGTCGCCTCGCCGATCAGGACCTCGCCGGGCTCGGCGGCGCTGCTCGAGGCGCGCGGCGACGTTGACGGCGTCGCCGGTCGGCAAGCCGCTCATCGGTGCCGGTGACGACCTCGCCGGTGTTGACGCCGATCCGCCCTCGATGCCCGAGCTCGAGGAACGCGTCGCGCATCTCGACGGCAGCTCGGCAGGCGCGCAGCGCGTCGTCCTCGTGCACCGCTGGCACGCCGAAGACCGCCATCACCGCGTCGCCGATGAACTTCTCGACGCTGCCGCCGTGCGACTCGACGATCGCCTTCATCCGCTCGAAGTAGCGCGCCAGGAGACCGCTGCAGCGCCTCCGGGTCGACCGACTCGCCGAGCGCGGTCGAGCCGACGACGTCGCAGAAGAGGACGGTGACGACCTTGCGATGCACGCCCGATGATCCTCTGAACGGGGCGGCGGCGCTACTGCGAGACGCTGCGTGCGGAGCTCGGCGAGAGGCGGAGCTGGGATCGATGCCTTCGGCGGCGAAGGCCGCCTCGAGATCGGTGAGGATGCGCCCACGCAGCTCCGCATCCGCCTCGGCACGCGCGACGAGCTGGTCCAGCGCGGCGCGGGCGGTGGGCAAGCTCCTGCGCGCGCCTGGACCCACGCCTCGGGGGCGGGGGCGAGGCGACGAAGAAGTTGTCCCAGTGTCTCCTCGTCGTAGCTCGTGTGCTCACCTCTCCTAGACGTCCGAACGGGTTCGTTTTCTTCCCGCGAGTGCATATTGAACCGCTTCGTCGAGCGACAACCGATGACCTGCGGAGCGTGCGGCTTCGAAGAGCTCTGCCTCGACGCACGATCGCGGCGGCGAACTCCTCCCGGTCTGGTTCCCATTGCCCGACGGGCCGAGCGTCCTCAGTCTCGATTGCGCCCCACAGGCGTCCGGCTCGGGCGACGTCGCCGCGTGAGGTGGCGAATCGGGCGAGCAGTGCGAGCGTGAACACGATGTACTGGCGATCGAGATCTCGCCAGAGAGGCGCAGTCCCCGAGAGCCAGCGTCTCGGCCACTTCGGGCTGACCGAGTTCGTATGAGAGATCCGCGGCGTCCGAGCGACCGCGTTCGCCTGCATCCAGGTGAAGCCGACCTGTTCGCAGAGCACTGCGCCTCCAGCGGAAGAGCTCCAAGGGCCCGTTCGGGGTTATCTCCGCGGCGTTCGACCCATCCGAGCTTCCCGAACGCGTCCACCTCGAGCTTCGGGTCGGGCGTCTTCCGGCGCATCGCCAGGCTCTCCTCGAGCAGGCGTCGGGCTCGGGGGAGGTCGCCGGTCATCAACGCGCCCGCGCCGACGCGATGCAAACCGATTGCGATAGCGCGCTCGTCTTCGATCTCCCTCGAAGATGGCGAGGCTGCGCTCGGCCGACTCGATGCCCCCGGGGATGTCGCCCGAGATCCATCTTGACTCGCCGAAGGCACAGAGCGCGCGGGCACGTAGTACCGGCGCGATGTCGTCGCCTCTCGAGCAGCGCCGAGAGCCTCCGGACCCCCTCGAATGCGTCGTTCATCACCCAGAACTGCTCCAGGCTGATCGAGGCCTGTATGCGAGCTCGAGATCGCGTTCGAGCGCCCAGTCGATCGCCGCTCGGAAGTTGTCCAGCTCGGGACGGATCAGCTCGGGCGCTCCGGGCCCGTTGCTCTCCGCGGTGAGGTTCGCCGACTCGCCGATGCTCAGCAGGAGCGCGGCCGAGCGGCCGCTGCAGGTGTCGGCGTCGCCCGACTCCGAGTCGCTCGACGGCGAATTCGCGGATCGTCTCGAGCATCCAGAAGCGCTCGCCGGTGTGCCGGACGAGGCTCTTCTCGACGAGCGACTGGAGCGTGTCGAGGTCGGCGTCGGCGACCGTCTTCGGCGGCGTCGAGGGTGCAGCCGCCAGCGAACACGCGCGAGCCGCGCGAACAGCTGCTGCTCCTCCGGGCGCGAGGAGGTCGTAGCGACCACTCGATCGTCGCCCGCAGCGTCTGCTGGCGCTCGATCGGCGTCGCGGCCGCCCTTGAAGAGGTCGAGCCGCTGCGTCCAGCCGTTCGAGGATCTGCGTCGGGAGTGAGCGCCTTGGTGCGGGCCGCGGCGAGCTCGAGCGCGAGCGGCAGGTTGTCGAGGCGTGCGGCAGAGCTCGCGCGATCTCGGTCGACCGGCTCGAGCCGCGAGCGCAGGCAGAAGAGCTCGACCGCCTCGGGCTCGGCGAGCGGCGGCACCTCGTACTCGACCTCGCCCTGCACCCGCAGGCAGCTCCCGGCGCGGTGACGAGCAGCTGCAGGTTGCGGGCACGCCTCGACGAGCGACGGCCGAGATCGCGGCGCGGCGTCGATCACCTGCTCGAGGTTGTCGAGGACGAGCAGCAGTGTCGCGCTCGCCGATGATGCGCGGCGAGGTCGCCCTGCGCCGCCGATCGTCTGCGCGATCGTCTCGGCGACGACGCCCGCTGCGTCGCGGACGGTTGCGAGCCCGACCCAGAAGACGCCGTCCTGGAAGTCGCCGACGAGCTCCGCGGCCGCCTCGATCGACGAGCCGCGTCTTCCCGGAGCCGCCGGGGCCGGTCAGCGTCACGAGGCGAGCGCCGTCGCGCACAGCGCGACGACTTCGCGCGAGCCTCGCGCTCCCGGCCCGACGAAGCTCGAGGCCGGGCGGGGAGGTTCGTGTTCGAGATCGTCCTCAGCGGCGGGAAGACGCCGTCGCCGAGCTGGTAGATCCAGACCGGCTCGTCGAAGTCCCTTCAGCGCGGTGCTCGCCGAGGTCGCGGCAGCTGCGCCGTCGAGCAGCTCGCAGGTCGCCTTCGCAGGAGCACGACCTGGCCGCCGTGGGCCGCAGCGGCCACCCGCGCGCCGAGGTGCACGTCGTCGCCCACGTAGCCCTCGCCGGCGCGATGGGGGTTCCCGGTGTGCAGTCCCATTCGCACGCTTGGACGCTCCCGTCCGCCAGGGCCTCCTGCGCGTCCCACGCGGCCGCGGCCGCCGCCGGGGCGGCGACGAAGGCGTAGAAGAACGCGTCGCCCTGGGTGTCGACCTCGACGCCGCCGTGGGCGTCGAACGCCTCCCGGAGCACCCGCCGGTGCTCCGGCGAGCGCGTCGGCGTACCGCTCCGGCCCCGAGCTCGTGGAGCAGCCCGCGTCGAGCCCTCGATGTCCGTGAAGAGGAAGGTGACCGTGCCGGACGGGAGCTCAGCCATCGGATGGGTCGAGATCTCGCGCAGCCTCGCCAGGCAGCGCGAGATCCGGCCTGCGATCGTCCCCGAGGCGAATCGCGAGCGCGTCGCCGATCGTGCGGTAGCTCTCGTCGCGGCAGAAGAAGCGGTCGAGCACCTCCTGGCACGTCCTCGAGCAGCTCGGCGAGCGCCCCGCGGACCGCGAACGCCTCGTCGAGCTCCGGCGACGCGTGTCGTCGATGTCCGTCGGCTCCGACGCTCGGTCACCTCACGGCTCGGCTGCCGCAAGGCGGTCGAGGCAGGCGCGGCCGCGTCAGCTGGGCGATCCACGGCCGGAGCGCCTCCGCGGTCGCGAAGCGTCCCGAGCCGGTCGTAGATGCGGAGGAACACCTCCTGAACACGTCCTCGGCGTCGGCCCCCTGCAGGCGGTACCCCCTGGGAGCAGATCGCGTATACGTAGCGCGAGTACGCCGGGGACGAGCTCGTCCCACGCATCACGGTCACCGGCTAGGCAACGCTCCGACGAGATCCTCGTCTCCCGACATCGCCTGGATCAAAACACGACTCAGGTGCCGGAGTCGAGCGCCTTGGACGCCGAGAGCGGGCGTCGTCGACCGCGCGATCAGCGCCGCGTCAGGCGCGCGGATCGTCCGGCGCCGCGACCAGGTTCGCCCGGACGAGGTGCGCGGCGGCTGCTGCCGAGCCGGCGCGCAAGCGCGGCCGGCGCCCGCGGCGTCCGCGCGCGCGCAGCAGGCCGTCGCTGGCGCTCGGCGACGACCGCGGCCGCCTCGGCAGACGTCCGCGGCGACGACCGCGATCTCGACCGGCACTTCGGCCGTGGCCCGCGCCATGCGCATCGAGCAGGTCAGCGCGAGCCTGCCGCGTCAGCGCGCTCGAGCGCGGCCGACGTGAACGCCTCGGCGTCCTCCGACCGCGAGGACCGTCGCAGCCGCACCGGCCAGGCGCGCTCGCCTGTGCGGCCACGCCGGCGGCGCCGTCCCACCCGGACGTCGCGCGCGCGACCGCGTCGGCGACCAGGCGAGCGGCGGCCGCGGCCGTCAGCGCCGCGACCGACCCGCTCCGTGTCTCGCATCCACCGGGACGATCTCGCAGACGGCCGCTATGCCGGTACCGAGCCGTCTGTACGCCACTTGACATAGGTGCACTTAGATTTTATCCTGTACGAGACATTAAGTCAGCAAAGGAGATGGCTGCACTATGGCAAAGGTAATCGGTATCGACCTCGGCACGACCAACTCGCTGCATGGCCGTGATCGAGGGCGGCGAGCCGACCGTCATCCCGAACGCCGAGGGCGGGCGCACGACGCCGTCCGTCGTCGCGTTCACGAAGGACGGCCAGCGGCTCGTCGGCGCGCCCGCGAAGCGCCAGCAGGTGACGAACCCGCAGAACACGATCTTCTCGATCAAGCGCTTCATGGGCCGCAAGTACGACGAGGTCTCCGAGGAGATGAAGATCGTCCCGTACGAGGTCGTCGAAGGGCCCGAACGGCGACGTGCGCGTGAAGGCCGGCGGCAAGGAGTACGCGCCGCCGGAGATCAGCGCGATGATCCTGCAGAAGCTGAAGGCGGACGCCGAGGCGTACCTCGGCGAGTCGGTCGCCGACGCGGTGATCACCGTCCCGGCCTACTTCAACAACGCGCAGCGCGAGGCGACGAAGGACGCCGGCAAGATCGCCGGCCTCAACGTCCTCCGGATCATCAACGAGCCGACCGCGGCCGCGCTCGCGTACGGGCTCGACAAGGAGGGCGCCGACCAGACGATCCTCGTCTTCGACCTCGGCGGCGGCACGTTCGACGTGTCGGTGCCTCGAGCTCGGCGAGGGCGTCTTCGAGGTCAAGGCGACGAACGGCGACAACCACCTCGGCGGCGACAACTTCGACAAGGCGATCGTCGACTGGATGGTCGCGGAGTTCAAGAAGGACCAGGGCATCGACCTCTCGCAGGACAAGATGGCGCTCCAGCGCCTCTACGAGGCCGCCGAGAAGGCGAAGATCGAGCTCTCCTCGACGATGACGACGCAGATCAACCTGCCGTTCGTCACCGCGACGCCGGAGGGCCCGAAGCACCTCGACCTCCAGCTCACGCGCGCGAAGCTCGAGCGAGCTGACGCGCCGACCTGCTCGAGCGCGCACCGTCGGCCCGACGAAGCAGCGTGCTCGCGGACGCGGGCCTCGACGCCTCGAAGATCGACCACGTCGTCCTCGTCGGCGGCATGACCCGCATGCCCGCCGTGCAGGACAAGGTCAAGGAGCTCGATCGGCAAGGACCCGCACAAGGGCGTCAACCCGGACGAGGTCGTCGCCGTCGGCGCCGCCATCCAGGCCGGCGTGCTCAGGGGCGAGGTCAAGGACGTCCTGCTGCTCGACGTCACCCCGCTGTCGCTCGGGATCGAGACGAAGGGCGGCGTCTTCACGAAGCTGATCGAGCGGAACACGACCATCCCGACCGAAGAAGTCGGAGATCTTCACGACGGCCGAGGACAACCAGCCGTCGGTCGAGGTCCACGTGCTCCAGGGCGAGTCGGAGATGGCGCGCCTACAACAAGACGCTCGGCAAGTTCCAGCTCGTCGGCATCCCGCCGGCGCCGCGGGGCATGCCGCAGATCGAGGTCGCGTTCGACATCGACGCGAACGGGATCATCAACGTCTCGGCCAAGGACCTCGGCACCGGGAACGAGCAGCAGATCAAGATCGAGGGCGGCTCGGGCCTGAAGCCGGAGGAGGTCGAGCAGATGATCAAGAACGCGGAGGCGCACGCCGACGAGGCGCACAAGCTGCGCGAGCTCGCCGACGCGAAGAACAACGCCGAGGCGCTCGCCTACGCAGACCGAGAAGAGCGCTCAAGGAGCACCGCGACAGCTCGACGAGGCCGACGCCTCGACGATCGAGGGCCGGATCATGGAGCTGCAGCTAGGCGCTCGACGGCGACGACGCTCGGCGAGATCCGCGCCAAGACGGACGCGCTTCAGGAGGCCTCGCACAAGCTGGCCGAGGCGGCGTCTACTGCGCAGGCGACCGCGCCAGTCGGCGGCGCCGCGAGCGGGAACGGCGAGGCGGCCGCTCCGACGACGAGGTGATCGAGGACGCCGGAGGTCGTGGACGAGGAGGCCTGACCGACCTGATGGATGGAGCCGCAGGACTCGACGCTCGAGCGCAGGGACGGACCCCGAGGCGGGGTCTGTCCCTGCCGAGAACTGCGTCGTCAGAGCTCGCGCGGTGAGCGCGACGGCCACCTCGACGCGCCTTCCAGCGCCTGAAGGCGGAGTTCGACAACTTCCGCAAAGCGGACGCGCGCGAGCGAGCGGGCCGCGCATGTCCGCCCGCGCCGACGTCGGCTCGTCGAGGAGCTGCTGCCGGTCTCCTCGAGCCTGACCTCGGGAGCGCGCCCTTCGACGCCGCCGAGCAGCACGAGGAGGCTGAAGCTCGAGGACGGCGTCCGGCTCGTTGCATCGCGCGCTCGCCGACGTCCGCGCAGGCACGCCGGCCTCTCCGAGGAATCGACACCGACGAGCGCTCTTCGACCCGCACGTCCACGAGGCGCTGCTCGCGCAGCCTGTCGTGGACGGCGCCAGAGCCAGGGGCTCCGAGTCAGTCCAGGTGCTCCAGAAGGGCTACCTGCCCGGCGACCGCCGGATGCTACCGCCGGCCCGCGTGGTCGTCGCCGGTGACGAAGAACGCCGTAATGAGACGCTCGGCGTCGCGAAGAACGCCTCGGCAGGACGAGATCAAGAAGGCTCTACCGCAAGCTCGCGCGCTGTCAGCACCACCACCTGACGCGAACCCGGGCGACGCAGGCCGCCGAGGCGCGGTTCAAGGAGGTCCAGAACGCGTACGACCTGCTCTCCGATGCCGGAGAAGCGCCAGCAGCGTACGACCGCTTCGGCTCCGCCAACGGGACGCAGCCCGGCCCGGGCGGGGGCGGCGGGATTCAACTGGAGCGACCGCCGAGGGCGTCGACTTCGGCGACCTCGGCAATCTGGGCGATCTGCTCGGCGGCATGTCTCGGCGGCCGAATGGGCGGGGTGCGCGCGCCGAGTCTCTCCGAGGCCAGCGCGGCAACGACGTCGAGGTGCAGGTCAACCTCTCGTTCGAGGACGCCCTCCAGGGCGCTCGACGACGAAGATCCCTGGTCAGCCTCGAAGGAGTGGCGTGTCGCACCTGCCACGGCTCGGGCGCCAAGCCGGGACGGCGCCGAAGGTCGTGCCCCCAGTGCGGCGGCCGCGGGCGTCGATCGCCGGAGAGCCAGGGCTTCGCCTCGCTCTTCCAGCCCTGCCCGCGCTGCCGCGGGAACGGCACGATCATCGAAGGAGCCGTGCCCGGCAGTAGCAATACGTAACTGA